>Ga0307991_1000342_pt1 | contig 34190 bp, 27 predicted proteins | sample EllFjometagen131_FD_203146 | JGI IMG/M metagenome (GOLD analysis project Ga0307991, IMG submission 203146) | Marine microbial communities from Ellis Fjord, Antarctic Ocean - #131 | ecosystem: Environmental > Aquatic > Marine > Unclassified | place: Southern Ocean | collected 2014-10-08 | reverse complement strand
GCGGCAGATTGACATTCCAGAAAGCCCCTTTCCCAAGGGGTTTGTTTATGAGCATACGCAGCACCGGCGCACTGTGATGGCTGGTGATATTCCAGTCCACACCATGGTCTCTGGCGATATACTGGGAGATGGCAATGGATTTACAGCCCAGTATCGTCGCTTCCCGGGCCGCTGCCACGGTGCCGGAATTATAAACATCCAGCCCCAGGTTGGCGCCCGGGTTAATGCCGGCAATCAACCAGTCGGCATCTGGTGCAATCAAGCGTAACGCGATTCGGGCGCAGTCGGCCGGGGTACCTTCTACACTGAAGCGATCGAAACCAATTTTTTTCACTGCAATCGGTTCTGTTGTGGTTACCCGGTGGCCCACCCCCGACTGGGCCAGTTTCGGTGCCACGATAACAATTTTTCCGCATCCATTTAGGCATTTTGCCAGGGCCTGCAGGCCGGGTTCATCAATGCCGTCGTCATTGGTTAAAACGATTTTCAAGCCGCCTCCTATTTAGATGCAATCGTTGACAGTTTACAACCATCGGTTTACGGTTCAAGACAGTGAGTTGAAATTCACTTGCATCCCTATCGCAAAATTTTGTTTTTGCCGTCCGGCCGTCAATCTCATGGGATCATTACCGGCAGGCATTATATCCCTGGTATGGATTGCAAACCGGATGGACAGCGAAGATTCATGGGCAGATAACGGTTCGGATTTTGGATTTGTTTTAGAGTTGTTTTCAGCCAATTTTTGGTGTAGGGTGCGTGCCGTGAATGTTTAAAAATAAAGGATAACAGAAAGTAAAATGGCGGAAGTGCATGGGAATCGAACCCACCCGAGACGGTTTTAGCGCCTCACACCGGATTTGAAGTCCGGGAGCCTCACCAGTAAGCTGCGCACTTCCCTATTTGATTTTTTTAAAAAATGGATAATACATTTCATGATGATGGGTGTCAATGGTTTTTAACCCGGGATGATGATATATGAAAAATTGTAAAATTGCTTTTTTTGACTGTTTTTGTGGTATCAGCGGAGATATGACCCTTGGGGCCTTTGTTGATTTGGGCGTGCCTGCCAAGTGGCTGGAAGATGAGCTTTCCAGGTTACCCCTGGAAGGGTTTAAAATTGAGACCGATTCGGTTTTTCGTAATGGAATCAAGGCACGAAAAATTTTTGTGGCAGTTTCGGACCACACAAAATCAAGAAATTATGCTCAGATTAAAACGCTGATCAGTCAGAGTCCCTTGCCTGAAAAGGTGAGACAACTGAGCCTGGATATGTTCAAAAGGGTGGCTGTGGCTGAAGCAAAAATACATGGATCCTCCCTGGAAAAGGTTCATTTTCATGAAGTCGGCGGCCTCGATGCCCTTGTGGATATGGTGGGAACAGCCCTGTGCTTCGAATACCTGGGCATTGAAAAGGTTGTGACTTCACCACTGCCCTTGGGCCAGGGGTTTGTCAACTGCTCCCATGGCACCATTCCGGTACCGTCTCCGGCAACGCTGGCCATTTTAAAGGGCGTTCCCACTTATGGTACCGATATTCCTTGTGAATTGATAACGCCCACCGGAGCTGCCATTATCACCTGTCTGGCACAATCGTTTGGCAATCGGCCGGAAATGGTCATCGACAAAATCGGTTATGGCGCAGGCACACGGGAAATAAAATCCCGTCCGAATTTGCTTCGGGTAACGATGGGCAGAGGGCAGGATGGCGATAACAGCGATACGCTGCGCCATGACCGGGTGACTCTGGTGGAAAGTTGCATCGACGACATGAATCCTGAAATTTTCGGATATCTCATGGAAATGCTTTTTGTCGACGGGGCACTGGATGTGGTTTGGGCCCCGGTGTTCATGAAAAAAAATCGGCCGGGCACCCTGGTTCAGGTGCTGTGCCATACGGACCATCGGGAAAGGATCATCCAACGCATTCTATCTGAAACCACCTCCCTGGGTGTACGGTTTAATGAAATGGAAAGACGCCTGCTTTCCCGTGAAAGCGTTACGGTTAGGACGCGATTCGGGGAAGTAACGGGCAAAAAGATAAGGGGCATAGACGGCAAAAAACGTATGGTGCCGGAGTTTGAGGACTGCAGAACCCTTGCACTTGAAAAAGGCATCCCCATAAGAAAAGCCTACGCGCAAATTCAAAAAGCCCTTGATCAAGACTGAACCTCCCCCCATATACCTTGACAAAAAGTATGTCGGAGTATAGAGATAAACCATGAATTCTAAAGAAAAAACCATCATATTTTTTGCCACCGGCGGTACAGTCGGAAACATTCCATTTGCGCCTGGGACCTTCGGAACGTTGGTGGGGCTGCCCCTTTGTTTTTTTTTGTCCCTGTGTCATATCTCTTTTGCTGCTATTTTTATAATAGCCTTTATCGTTCTGGCCGTCTGGATTGCCCAGGAAGCTGAAAAGCTGTTAAAAAAAAAAGACCCCGGCTGTATCGTCATCGATGAAATTGCCGGAATCATGGTGACGCTGCTGGGCCTGCCCTTTGATCCGCTTACTGTGATGGCGGGTTTTTTGATTTTTAGAATTCTGGATATTTTCAAGCCGTTTCCGGCCCGTATGCTGGAAAGAACCATCCCCGGCGGAGCAGGCGTGGTCCTTGATGATATTGCCGTCGGTATCTGGGGAAATTTGATTTTAAGAATCGTGCTGATTTTTATTCCATAAATATGGCATGAAGATACCATGGCACAAGAAGTGACGATATTTTAGCACCCATATTCTGAAAGGTATTTTTTATTGATGGATACATCCCACCCGGCGATAGCTTTTAACCAAATACGAAAGGTACAATAATAATTTGAGTTCCAAAACCATGACCAAACCGGAAGTAAAGATAAAAAAAAAGAGCGGCCTGCGGGAAAATATAGAGGCCATCCTGATCGCCATTGTGCTGGCCCTGTTCATTCGTACATTTGTGGTGCAGGCTTTTAAAATTCCTTCGGGTTCCATGAAGGAAACACTGAAGATCGGTGATCATATTCTGGTAAATAAATTTATTTATGGCGTAAAGCTGCCGTTTGTCGACAAAACCATCATACCGGTTAAAGACCCTGGACGAGGCGATATCGTTGTTTTTAAATTTCCCAAAGATCCAGACAAGGATTATATCAAAAGAGTGGTGGGGGTGGCCGGAGATGTCATCAGGATTCAAAATAAAAAAGTGTATGTCAATGACCAGTTTCAGAAAAACCCCCATATCATGCACACGGATACTCATATTTACCCGGCACAATTCCAGCCCAGAGATAATATGGGGCCCATAACCGTTCCGGTTGATTCTATTTTTGTCATGGGGGACAATCGTGATAACAGTTATGACAGCCGTTTCTGGGGGTTTGTCAACCTCAAAGCGGTCAGGGGTAAAGCCTTTATTATCTACTGGTCCTGGAACAGTGAAGATTTCGGCGTCAGGTGGAACAGGCTCGGGAATCTTTTACATTAGAATTTTAAAGGGCTTTGGGATTTTTTAGTTATCGGCCTGTTTTTTTGAACGCAGGATATCGAATTCTTTCAGAATTTTGTAACCATTAATGTAAGGGATTTCAGGTTCAGGGGAGGTAGCTTCCGGCCTCTGTTTTTTGATCACCGGCCTTTAATTTCTATTTTTTTCAACCGTGAACCGATAACAATAAACTGTAAACGGTTCTAACTGGAGGATTCATGAAACCGGTTTTGATTCGAGGCGGCAGAGTCATCGATCCGGGCAATATCGATAAAATTGCGGATATTCTCGTTGATAAGGGGAAAATTGTCGCTGTGGAATCTGTTGCCGCCGGGGGATGCGCTTCATTATTTGACAAATATCCTGATGTTGACCAAATTAATGCTCAGGGAAAAATTGTTACACCCGGGTTGATTGACATGCATGTCCATTTTCGGGAGCCCGGCCATGAATACAAAGAGACAATTCAAAGCGGTTGTACGGCTGCGGCCCATGGCGGGTTCACAGCGGTCTGCACCATGCCCAACACCAGCCCGGTGAATGATGATCAAAAGACTACCGAATTTGTTTTACGTCAGGCCCAAAAGGCAAAAAGTGCCCGGGTTTGTCCGGTGGCGGCCATCAGCAAAGGTATGGAAGGGCGCAGTCTGTGTGATTATGAAATATTGAAGCGTGCCGGCGCTGTTGCCGTATCCGATGACGGTTTTCCGGTAGTCAACAGTTATCTGATGCGGCGAGCCCTGGAGGACGCATCCCGGGCCGGTCTGCTGGTGATGGCCCACAGTGAAGACCTTGCTCTGGCATCCGGCGGTGCCATGAACGAGGGGCCAACGGCCGTGCGGATGGGATTGCCGGGCATTCCCAATGCGGCTGAAAGCATTACGGTCATGAGGGATATCGCATTGTGTGAACTGACCCGTGCCCCTTTACATATCATGCATGTGTCAACCAGGGAAAGTGTGCGTGCGCTGCAAAACGCCAAAGACAGAGGGGTGCCGGTGACTGCTGAAACTGCGCCCCATTATTTTATCTTGACGGACGAAGCTGTGGAAAAATACGGTACACGGGCCAAGATGAATCCGCCGCTTAGATCATCCGTGGACCGGCAGGCGGTAAGAGACGGTCTTTCGGACGGCACCATAGACGTGATTGCAACTGACCATGCCCCCCATTCTATTGTTGAAAAACAGGCCCCGTTTACCCGGGCCCCAAATGGCATCATCGGGCTTGAAACTTCGCTGGGGCTTTCATTGAAACTTGTCCAGGACGGATTAATCGGTATAAAAACATTGATTACCCTGATGAGCGTCAATCCGGCCAGGATACTGGGCCTTGAAAACGGTCTTGCGGTAGGCAGCAGAGCCGATATCACGATGATCGATATTGAAAAATCATTTACTGTAAATGCCGATCATTTTCAGTCGCAGGGTCGCAACACCCCCTTTGACGGGTGGACACTCAAGGGCAGGGCGGTAATGACCATGGTGGGTGGGAAAATAGTATTTCAGGACCCAGTCGATAAAAGATAGAAACCGGAACCAAACACCCATAACCCGGAATTCACTAACGGATTTATCTATAATGTCTTCAAAAGAGCCGCACATACTGATTGTTGACGACGATCTCAGCATGCGGGAACTTCTTGAGCTGATGTTGAAGCGAGAAGGGTACCGTGTCACCCTGGCTGAAAACGGGCGTAAAGCCATCGAGAAGATCAAAAAGACACATTTCGATTTGCTGCTGTGCGATATTCGGCTGGGGGATATCACCGGTCTGGAAGTATTGCGGGAAACAAAGAAAAGGGCCTCTGAGACGGTGGTCATTATGATTTCAGCCTATGCAAGTGCTGAAACCGCGGTAGAAGCCATGAACGACGGGGCCTATGACTATGTCCCCAAACCTTTTGACAAAAACGAATTAAAACAGTCCATCGCCAATGCGCTTGATCTTAAAACCATTGAATCTGAAAAGAAGCGTATCGATAATGAACTTCAAAAAACCGTTCATTTTGGTGAGATCGTCGGCAACAGCCCCGGGATGATGCATATCTATAAGATGATCGAACAGGTGGCGAAGACCTGCACCAATATTCTGATTACCGGCGAAAGCGGCACGGGCAAGGAGTTGATCGCCCAGGCCATCCATAAGCAAAGTGACCGGCGGGATAAGCGTTTTGTCGCCATTAACTGCGGTGGAATCCCGGAAACATTAATGGAAAGTGAACTGTTTGGTTATAAAAAAGGCGCCTTTACAGGGGCTGCGGGCGATAAGAACGGGCTTTTCAGAGATGCTGACGGTGGAACCATATTTTTAGATGAAATCGGCGAGCTGAGCACGCCCATCCAGGTAAAGATCCTGCGGGCGGTCCAGGAAAAAGTTTTCAAACCGGTCGGGGGCAACGAGGATATCGCCGTGGACATGCGTATCATTTCAGCCACAAATAAACTTCTCGAAGATGAGGTGATTGAGGGGCGGTTTCGGGAAGACCTGTTCTATCGGTTAAATGTAATTGAGATAAAAATGCCGCCGTTACGGGAACGCAAAGGGGACCTGCGCGCCTTGGCCGGGCATTTTCTTAAAAAATATTCCAGTGAGTCCGGCAAGTCCGTCCAAAAAATTTCGGCATATGCCATAGATTTGCTGAATAAATACGATTTTCCCGGAAATGTACGCGAGCTGGAAAACCTGATTGAACGTAGTGTGGCCCTGTCCACCACCAATATCCTGCTGCCGGACAGCCTGGCCCTTTCCATTCACAAACGTCGATGGATCGAAGGCGTAAAAGGGAAAAGATTTAATTTAGATGAAGTAGCCAGTGGTGTTGATCTTGATCAGGTCCTGGCTGAGATCGAACGGGCCTATCTGAAAAAAGCCATAGAGTGCACCGGCGGCAACAAACAAAAAGCCGCAGAATTACTGAATATCAGCTTCCGGTCCATTCGTTACCGGGTTGAAAAGCTGTCCATCGAATAAGTGCCGATGCTTCCGATTTTCCGTGATCTATTGTCCATCCGGAAATGAGGATTTTTTATTTAAGATCAAGGCATACGATTACGTTCACGATATTTCAACTTGTGATCTCCAGACGGTGATTGCCGAGGTTTAATTTTTTGGAAGTATGGGCTCTATTATTTTAAAGGGAAGCTTGAGCGTTCTTTCGATGATTCCCAATACCCCTCTGCCCACCGCTGATACCGGCAGTATAGAAATTTTCGGATGTGCATAATCACCTGTTACCTTCAGTGGTATGGAAACCAGCGAACCTGCGAGAACATAACCGACCAGGGGGGTCATCTTGATGACCCGGTCAACTGTTTTTAATGGGGCTATCAGGACCGTAAGATCCAGTTTTTTATTGATCAGATCGATATACCCCTGGCAGATCAACTCCATGGATGCGCCGTCCATGATAGCTTCTTTTAAAGTGAGCCTGCCCTGGTCAAGCGTTGCTTTCAGCTTAATGGTCTTATAGGCAAACCCTGCCTTGCCGATCCCTGGATTTTTTCCGAATAAGATTTCAGTGGTATTGAGAAATGTCAAGATATTAGACAGCACCATGGCCTTGTAGATACTGCCATCCCTGGCAACCAGTTCAAAATCACCCGTCAGTGAGGTTAAAATCGTGTCAGGCCGGCACTGGGCTGCGAGTACGCCGTTAAGATCAAAATTGCCTGTCACTTTCTCTGTTCCGTTGGACAGCCAGTTGGCCACAGTCTCTAATGGCTGGTTTTCAGCCTTAGTTTTAAATTTGAGCGCCAGATTACCAGACGATTTTTTTATAGCGATCTCACCGGGTGTTGAAATGCCGTGGATTTTGGCATGGGTGACGTTGACATTGATACTGTCCTGATCCAGCAGAATTTGGGCCTTAAACGGCCGCCATGTGGTTTGGCCGTACACCATGGAATTTGATTTTAATCTGAGCACGCCCGTTATCGGACGGCCCGACACCGGCGCGCGGTTGCCCATGTGCTTTTTATACCCGGCGTTTTGCACTATTTTTTTAATGTGATTTCCGTTCAAGTTTTCCGAGGAAAGATCCATGTCCAGATGCAGGCCATCTTCTGTAAAAAGAACGTCTCCTTTAAGGTCAAGGCGTTCTTTGTCCAGGGAAAGGGCGGCGGATGTCACGGTTATATGATTTTGTTCAGCAGAAAGGGCAATGGTATGGATATCCAGGGGAAACCCCAAAAATCGCAGCAGCTTCAGGTCGCCGCCCTTGAGCTCGCCCTGCATCAAAGATTTCATGGGTTGATCTATCAGGATGTGGGCGCTGAGATGGCCATCGATCCACCCTCCCGGCAGATTGCTTTCAGCAAAAATTCTGTTCAGGGTTGATTGGGTGACGCGGCCTTTAAAATTGAAATCAAGTGTTTTGTCTTTGTTACCGAGCATGGCTGATGCCCGGGAATTTGCATCCTGGATCGTTACATCTTTTATCCTGAATTCTCCGGGAGTCCGAACAAGGTCAAGATGAAGGTCCGGCCCCTTTGGAAACTTCAAATCGCCGATAAAGATAATCTCGGCTTTTTTTTTCCAGGAGATATAAGCCGATGAAACAGATATCGGCGCCTTGAAGGTCAATTCAGAAGAGATATTGAGCCGGGTGGATAGCCAGCTGTTTGAATCCGGCCCTATATCTCCCTTGAAAAGCGTCTCAAATTTTTTTAAGCCGTTAAAATCGATATTGATCAAGCCCGACAGGGTCAGGGCAGCATCCAGAAAGGATAAATGCGTATCGCTGAACGACAGGGTTTTGGCGGCTGTATCGGAAAAGGCATGAAAGTGGCCGTTTTTTACTATAATGGTATCCGGATATAAGTTTGAATCCAGAACCAGGTTATTGAAATTACCAACGGCGTCAATCTTCCAGGTTACAGGATCAAATAATGGCCCTTTTAAGTGCATTTGTGAGAGCGCAATACGTCCCGCTGCATTTTGAATTTTTTTTGAGATTTGATTGATGTCAAGCGTGCTGATCCAGGGATAGAAGTCCTCTAAGGCCAGGGTGAGCTTTCCCTTTGACACATCGATACTAGGTGTATTTCTAAAATCAATATGCCCGGCCAACGATGAAAATGCAGCGTTTCCGATCTTTCCGTTCAGATTATCGACAGCGATGTCGCGTGAATCAAATGAAAAATAATTGCCCCTGACTTCAAGCGGATAGGGAAGCCTTTTGTAGGTACCGGACAGATTAAAATTGTCGATTTTTACCCGTGTTTTTATCGCCTTCAGACTTTCCCCGAGAACCAGCCTTCCCGTTGCGTTTCCCCTGAGACCATTAACCAGATCAAGTTCTCTTAAAAATTCTTTATGCTTGACCACCTGCTTCAGCATCGGCGGCAGTTGAGCCAGGTCGGCATCGATCATGATATCAAGATGAAACGGCGCATTTTTACCAGAGAGGCCGATTTTTAAATTTCCGTTTTTCCCCCTGGAGTTTCCCAGTTGGGCTGCTAAATTTTTTCCTGCCAATATGCCGCCGGCAATGACCACATCGCCTTTTACCTTGTCCAGGTCACGCCGGATACCCGGAACAAAGATGCCGCCGTCCGTCAGGCGGCCCATGATGGTTAAATTGTTTAATTTGCCCAGATCGGCAAGGCTGTTACCATGGGTCGTGCAGGTAATCGACGGTACATGGCCGCTTTTTACGATATCAAAGATATGGCCAATGACCGGAATTTCCCCTGCCGCGGTCAGCATGGTTTTTCTTGCCGAATTCACATCGATGTCCCTGCCTTCAATCTCAATATTGATGTGGGAACTGTTTCGACTTTTTTGAAGTTTTCCGGATAGATTCAGTCGGGGATGACTGATCTGTATATCATCAAGGGCCACCTCGATAATATCCCTGTTTATCTGAAAAGAACCCTTCAGATTTTGGACTTTGATAACGGCCTTGGTCTTTTTTTGTTGCAGGGTCAGGCCCGGAATGTCGCCTGTTATCCTGCCATAAATCGTATTTGCCCATACCCCTTTAAAATTCATGGATAGATTGACTTGCGAGTTTGATACCTTTCTTAAAGCATGGGGGAAAAGATATCTGGTGATCCTGTGCGGGCGGAATCCATGGATAACAGCCTGCCCGTCAATTTTAGATTTTTTTCGGTCCAATTCTACATCAACAGATAGACGGTCCCAGAGGTTTGATTGGCAGTCTATATGAATCGTGGATTTTTTTGTAACGGGACCCATGCGGCCGTTGATTTCCCGGAATGAAAAAACCGGCCCGTTTTTTCCTGAAACAACCAATCGCCCCTGCTCGATATCCATTCCAAGGTTTGGGACCATCGCTCCCAGTTTGGCTGCTGCAGTGTTGATGATTTCCCCCGGACTGGATTTTGTGCCTGTTTTTTTATGCGGCAATACAGCGTCGCGGACAATCAGGTCGGGCTTCAGTGCCTTGAACCCTGTAATCTGAACTGTTCCTTTAAGCAGGGAAAGCAGCCTTGGATAGAGCGTCAGTGAATCAACGGTGCCGCTGGCTTTTTCAGGAATTGAAAAATTCACTGAATAAAGGATAATACGGGATCGCGGGAAAAAAGATATTCTGGCCTTTTCGTATGCCAGTTGCCCGCCTGTTTTTTCTGAAAAAATATTGACCACTTCGGTCTTTACGGGCTCAATGTTGATGACATACCGGGCCAATAGGAAAAAAAGCGACATCAGGACGATAAATGCCCCTGCTGTTCCTGTAATCCATAAAAATATTTTTTTAGATTTGCTCATTTTTTATTTTTGCATGTGTCCTGTTGGGGTTTAATGCTTAACTTTGTGTTTAATATATCAAAAAAAGTATGAGGGAACCTGTGCAATTGAATAGTGAAGGTATTCTGTCGATCTATTTATAAAAAGACAGAGCGGAGCGATGCCACAAGTTTTCAATTCTCGTTTTTCAATATTTATCTGATTAGATGTATCAACCGGTTGATCCTTCAAGGTATTCTTTCAGAAAATATGAATATTTGAAAAAAAAGACTCACCCGGAATTGAAAATAGCGCAATCGATTCAAAAAAGCCAGTACCGTTTATGAAATAAGCGTACCTACCCCCTCTTATTTTTTCCGCTAAGGCGCCCGGGCTCACATATGCCGGTGCAGTCTCCGGCGAAGGCGCTAACGGCTCGCGCAAAAATAACTTAACATTCTAATGCCGATGCATCCCGCCCGGCTGCGTTTTGAAAGCTTAAGCATGTGACAAATGTTCCTGTTTTCTCGCGCAGCCTTTCTGTGCAGAGGGTCGGTGTAGGTCGAGTTAAAAAATTAACCCAGGGATTTAATCTTTGGGCTTGATATTGTGCTGACGAGCGGTTAATCATTTAAACACTTCATGATGGAAATGCGATTATCCAAAGCAGGCATGCTGATGCCGTGGAGGGAAAAAATGAGCGAGATCAGGATGACGGGTGAAATCCGGACCGATTATGATTGCCAAGCCACGGGAATGCCCGCCGACCGGTGGGCAGAGGCTGTTTTTCAGGTGGGCGAGGAAGAGATCGTGCTGGAAGTCAGTGTTGAAAAAAATATCATCGTGTCCATTATGGCCGGTGATAATGCCGTCTGGAAGGGAACTCTGGAGGGTTTGAAAAAATTGTTAAAAAGGGAGATTAAGGCTCGGTAGCATCTGTTGCTGGGGAATGGGTTGATTTTTTTGTCTCTTTAATCCACTGACCCGTCTGCCAGAGCTTTTACTGATATGGTTGCCGATGCATCAGCATTGCTGTTTGCGTATAGTCTCGTCGGGGCTAGCGCTCAGCGGTAAGAGACCTGCCTATAATGACCCGGCCGGTACCGCTTATGCCGGCTGTACATGCAACAAGATTATAACGCATAAAGGCGGTGAAAATTTGTTTTTGTATGCCATGCATATTTTGAGTTATACCATAAATTATGTCCCTGTACCGATACGCCTCACCAAACAATCCGGTGTAAATCATCCCTGATTCGGGGATACAATTTATTTGCAATATGAGCGCTGTTGTGTTTTTATCCCCCAGTATTATTCGCACACTAAAAGCATAACAGATTGAGGGGGATAGGGCATGGATGCACTAATTATCGCGGGCGTTTCAAAATCTCAAGGAAGCCAGTTCAGCGTCAAGAAGGGCATCCATCTTACCAAAGATGACAAGATAATGTCTTATGCCAATATAGAGCGGTATTTCGGACTACCGCCTACTTCGACCCTTGCTAACCATACGTCCCCGTATCTGGCTGGTATTTATTTGTACAATTTTCTCATTCGACGGGGAATTACCTGCGAACTCATAAATTTTCTGGATCTGGAGGCAGAACAATTTAAAAAATGCTTACAGCAGGATCCTAAAGTTATTGCTCTCTCTACTACCTTTTTAACGAACATAAGATTAGTCAAAAATGTCACTAAAATTATCCGCCGGTATGCCCCTGATGTTAAACTCGTTCTTGGCGGCCCGCTTGTTTATAACAGTTATCTTTTATATCAGATGAAAGATAGCGATTATGACACGGATTCCTGTGCTCAAGACTTTTTTTTTCTAAATCAGGACAGGGAACTTAACGAAGATATTGATCTGTTTGTAGCTGAAGAGCAGGGAGAAGCAACCCTTTATCAAATTGTCACCACGATTAAAAATTGTGGGGATTTATCAACAATACCCAACCTTGCATATTACAGCCGTGACAATCAATTGATCTTTTCTCAGAGAAAAGCGGAAAATAATTCCTTTGATGAAGATTTTGTTAACTGGGGTGATGTCCCGGACGAATATCTTTCCCCAATTTTTCCTGTCAGGGGCTCTCGTGGATGCCCGTATAAATGCGCTTATTGTAATTTTTCTGTTGGTAAAAAGTTTCGCCTCAAGGGCATAGACCTTGTCGCTAAAGAAGTTTCATCCCTTGCGGATACCGGTAAAGTCCGAATAATTCGATTTACCGACGACAACCTTTTTCTCACCCGCCGACATGTTGAAGAATACTCCAGGATGCTGATCAAATCAGGGAAGGGCTTAAAGTGGTCTACGTTTATTCGAGCCAGCTCCATAACCAAAGATAATGTGCATCTGCTCAAAGATTCAGGATGTATAATGGCACAGATTGGTATGGAATCCGGCAATAAAAAAATTCTTGAAGGCATGAATAAGAAAGACACGCCTGAGAATTACTTGAAGGTAATAGAGCTGTTAAACGCCAATGATATTTCTACCCAACTCTATTTTATTGCTGGGTTTCCCGGGGAGACACGGGAAACGATAAATGAAACCATTCAGATGATAAATAATTTCAGTCACAAAGGATCGGGAATTAACCATATGATGGTATTCCCGTTTGTACTGGCTCCCTTATCTCCCATCTACCTCCCGGAAAATCGGAAAAAATATAATTTGAAGGGTTATATGAGCGAATGGAAACACGATACAATGGATTCTACACAGGCATATAAATATGCCAAAGAATTTTTCTTGAGGTGTAATAATGTTTATCCTTTTTATGGAATTGATGAGTTCGATAATTTAGATATTACTAAATTGAAAAAAGTTGCTCAGCTCCGCATGCAAATTCGTAAGGCTGAATTTATGAACTCGCCGGAAGTTGTGGCGCAGGGTTGGAAAAAATTAAGACAGGTTATGATTTCTATAAATAGTCCCCAGGCCCTGGCGGGCAAAACAAGAGATGAAAGTAATTGAGTATCGAGGGAAGTGAAACCGGTAATTATTTTGTATCTATTTGGAAGTGATGATATCGTTTTTTTGATTTCAGGCTTTTTGTTTTCCCTCAGCATCATGACAGACAAAATTTAAATACAGATTTGCTCTTATCGTATTTTTTTCATCACATCGATGATTTGGTGCCCGAATTCCGTTCGCTGCCAGTTCTTCATTTCCGTAATGGTGTCAAGGTCTTTCAAGTTTACCGGGTGGTTAAGGGCAATGGCCGATATTAGTGATTTGTTGCACACAAGGCCCGGATCAAGTCCAAGGGACACCGCGCAATCATCCCGCCATCTTTTTAACGCCATGATTCTGCCGGGAACCGCATCGGTAAGCGGCTGTGATTTTTTGCGGGGATAAACAGGAAGATCGTTTTCCGGGATCTGGAGGCCTCTATTGATGGTATCCAAAAGCGCCTTGCCGTATATGCCGATCTGTTTTTTGCTGAGCACTTGCATATTGGTCAGGCCTTTGAGGGCCAGGGGACGGGCCATGGCCATTTTTACCAGGGATTCGTTGCCTAAAATCTTGAATAGCGGTCTGTCTTTTTTTGCTGCGATGGATTTGCGCAGTTGCAGCAGATTCTCCAGCACTGCAAGGCTGCGGCCCTGGAGGCGACCGGCACCTTTGAATTTGAGATAAAGCGGCTGATTGTTGTTTTCAGGGGGGCGAACCCGGCTCAAAAGGGCGCATTCTTCCTTTACCCAAGCCAGTCGGTTTTTTTGATCAAGTTCTTGTACCAGGATCTCATGCAGGGAGATCAGATGTTTGACGTCTTCGGCACCATAGGCCAACATGGCTTCAGGCAACGGGCGCTGGGACCAGTCCTTGCGCTGGTATTTTTTGTCCAGGTGGATGTTAAACCATTTGCCCAGAACCGCATTCAGGCCCGATTCTTTTGTCCCTAAAAACCGGCAGGCGATTTCGGTATCGAACAAGTTGTTGATTTCAATCCTAAAATCCCGGTAAAGCGACCGAATATCATAATCAGCGCCATGAAAGATTTTGGTGACATCTGGATTTGAAAAAACAGGTATAAGCGGTGACAGATCACCTATTGCCAACGGATCGATGACCAGCCAGATATGTTCGGTGGCCATCTGCAGCAGGCATACCTTTTCCTGAAAATGATACATGGAATCGGCTTCCAGGTCCACGGCCAGGGTTTTCCTGCCGTCAAGTTCATTAACGATATCCTTGAGCCCTGATGCAGTGTCGATGATGCAAAAATTAGGAGTGCTGGTGTTGTTCATTATTTTCTTGACCCGTGAGATCATTTCCCATAGTTTATTTGGTCTGTTAGTGACTTCTGCAAGTTATCAAAAAAATCGGGAGGCTGTTTAACCCGATGCAGGTGGCGTTAAAAAAATCATCTGTTGCACGACAGTGTTTGCAAAAGCGGTCCGGCATGTTCCGCTACCTTTGCCTCTGCCCGGTACCAAAATTTTTTCAAAATCGTCTCCTTGGTTCATAATATTTTTTTATTAACTTTTCAAGCAACTTATACGGTGAAAAAATAATGATACAAATTACACTACCCGATGAAAGTATTAAATCATTTGACAACACCATCACCGGTTATGATGTGGCCATGAGTATTTCCGAAGGCCTGGCCCGTAATTGTGTAGCCATGGAACTGAATGGCGCTTTGATGGATTTGAAAACACTTATCGAGCAGGATGCCGGAGTGCGGTTGATCACGGCAAGGGACCCCGAAGCCCTCGATATCATGCGTCATACAGCGGCCCATGTCATGGCCCAGGCCATATTGCGGATTCATAAGAATGCACATTTGACCATCGGCCCCGTGGTGGCGGACGGGTTTTATTACGATATTGATATGGACCCGGTTTCCGAAGATGATTTCAAGAAAATTGAAGCCGAGATGAAAAAAATCATCAAGGCCAAGCTCCCCATTAAACGCCGGGAAGTATCCAAGGCCGAAGCCCTGGCCTTTTACAAGGATGAACCCTATAAACTGGAAATGGTTTCCGAGCTTGACGATGGGACTATCTCCTTTTACGAGCAGGGAGAGTTTACCGATCTGTGCCGGGGACCGCATCTGCCCCATACTGGCTTTATCAAGGCTTTTAAACTGATGAAGGTTTCCGGGGCCTACTGGCGGGCGGACCAGACCAGTGCCCAGCTCCAGAGAATTTACGGCACGGCCTATTTCAACCAGAAAGCGCTTTCCGCTTACCTTACCTTTCTTGAAGAGGCGAAAAAGCGCAATCACCGCAAGATTGGTACGGCCATGGACCTGTTCAGCTTTCATGAGGAAGCCCCGGGGATGGCCTTTTTTCATGCCAGGGGAATGGATATCTGGAATGCACTGCTGAAATACTGGCGCGTTGAACATCGTAAGGCCGGTTATGTGGAGACCAAAACACCCATCATGTTAAACCGGGGCCTTTGGGAGCGGAGCGGCCACTGGGCCAACTATCGGGAAAATATGTACACCTCCAGCATAGACGACGTCGACTACGCCATCAAGCCAATGAACTGCCCCGGTGGCATGATCCTGTACGGCATGCACCCCCATTCATACAGGGAACTGCCCATCCGGGCCGGTGAAATCGGGCTGGTCCACCGTCATGAGTTGAGCGGGGTTTTGTCCGGGCTGTTCAGGGTGCGGTCTTTTCATCAGGACGATGCCCACATATTCATGCAGCCGCATCAGATCCAGGAAGAAATTCTGGGCGTTTTGAGACTCGCTGATAAGATCTACAGCACCTTTGGCCTGGGGTTTGACCTCGAGCTCTCCACCCGGCCTAAAAAATCCATTGGTACGGATGAACAGTGGGAAACGGCCACCAGCGGTCTGCAGGCGGCCCTTGAGACCTATGGCCGGAAGTTTCGGATCAATGAGGGGGACGGGGCGTTCTATGGCCCCAAGATCGATCTGCATATCAAGGATGCCCTGGGCCGAACCTGGCAGTGCGGAACCGTTCAGCTGGATATGTCCCTGCCCGAGCGGTTTGAGTTGACTTATGTGGACAAGGACAATGAAAAGCACCGGCCCATCATGATCCATCGCGTGATTTACGGGTCCATTGAAAGGTTTTTAGGGATTTTGATTGAACATTTTGCCGGAAAGTTTCCCCTATGGATGGCGCCGGTTCAGGTGGCCCTGCTGGCTATCAACGATGAGCTTGCGCCGTATGCCTTTCAAATCAGGAAAGCGTTTGAAGAAAAGGGGCTGCGAGTGATGGTGGATGACCGCACCGAAAGCCTGAACCGGAAAATCAGGGATGCCCAAATTGAGAATATACCGCTGATTCTAACCATCGGTGCCAAGGAGAAAGAATCGGGTAATCTTGCCGTGAGAACCTTGGACGGCCGGGTAAAATACGGTATTTCATATGATATGTTTTTGGATGCGGTGCTGGAAAATATCCGCAGGCGAGAATTGGAACTGGATTTTTTTAAAGAGTGAATAGTAAAAATTGATGGGCGCAGGGGCGAACCTTGTGTTCGCCCGGTCTATCGATTATAATAGAAAAGATAGAGCGAAGCGATACCATAATTTTTCAATTTTCACTGTACAACATTCAATTTAAAGGGAAGACAACCTTGAAAGCTATAGTGATATGAAACAGTCGTTACAATATTTTTTTTATTACTGGTTTCCCATCGGGTTGTATGGTTTTCTAATATTTATGCTATCATCCGGGCCGGTGCCTGAAGGCGGACCGGAGTTTTTTCAGGCCGATAAATTTGCGCATTTTGTTATTTTTGCCGTGCTCGGTGCGCTTTGTCTTAGAACGTTAGATACAACCGCACTGCGTACCAACCTTGCGGTTCTTCTATTACTCAGTATGGCGTTATCTTCCAGTTACGGGATCAGTGATGAAATCCACCAGTATTTTGTACCGTCCAGAAATGCCGATTTTCTGGATGTCCTTGCCGATATCTGCGGAAGTATCGTCGGTGTTTTGGCCTACTGGCGTATTTTTATCTTCCGGCCCAGGATTGGCAGGCAGGAACTTAAGACCGAAGACTAGGGACAGGGTTTAAGGTTACTTCACATTTTTGTATATAGAAAGGCAAATTTCATCATTAAGCACCTAATATCCAGCATCAACAAAAAACCCCGGTTTTAAAAAATCAGACCGGGGTTTTTTGGTAAATTGTCTTTCGTTATTTTACATCATGGATGACTCGGGATGGAATACATCCACGTCCTTGAGATCATCTCCCAGGTATTCGCGTTCATTGGGCCCCAGAATGCCGAGGCTCAGGCAAATCAATGTCCAGAGATGTACGACCGGATATCCTCCGCCATAATGCTCGCTCAGTTCATGGATCTGAGCATGGCAGTTATGGCAGGCGGCGATACAGTAGTCGGCGCCGGTGGTTTTAATTTGCTGGTCTTTAATGCGGCCGAATTCCAGACGCTGTTCCTTAAAACCGGACTGCAGGAATCCACCGCCGCCGCCGCAGCAGAAGTTGTTGGATCTATTGGGGGTCATATCGACAAAGTTTTCTTCGCCGACAATAGATTTGACGATAAAGCGCAGGTCTTCGGCTACGGGGTCACCATAGCTTTTACGGATAATCTGACAGGGATCTTGGGCAGTGAACTTAATCTTGCGTTCTTTGTTCCAGTCGGAGCTAACCTTAAGTTTGCCCTCGCGAATCCATTGCGCATAATATTGATAAATACTTTTTACAACCACTTTATGTTCGATGTTGAATCTTTTCAGTCCTTCCAGGACTGAGTAGGTGACGTGCCCTCATTCCGTATTGAGGTAGACCTTACATCCCAGAGTATCTGCATGCATCACCGACATGGCCGTGGTTTTCTCCCAGCTTTCATCATCGGCCAGGAACATGCAGTAGTTTTCACCCCCCCATCCCTTGCTGCCATAGGTCCAGTCCGCACCCACCAGGTGCAGAATTTTCCACAGGGGCACCATCTCATCAGGTTCGGTCACCGGTTCCCTGGAATTCTGGTTCAAGAAGAATTCGGCCCCCTCTTTGTCAATGGGTGCCTTCATGTCGGCAAACTCGGGTTGGGCCTCCTGGTATTCCTCTAGCACATCTCCTACGACAAAAGCAAAATCTTCAGGTGATGCGCCCATGGCGCTGCAACTATCGTTCATAAGGGCCGCGTCGCAAGATCCTATTAGGCCCTTTGGCCGCTTTTCCCGGGGCCATGTGGCCCGGGCCTCGTGGACCAGCCTGGGGATGTTGATCTCCATGGGGCAGACATATATGCAGCGCTGACACAAGGTGCACATCCAGACCCACGGGGTGCTGGTGACCTCCTCATCCATTCCCAAAGCCGCCATGCGTAAAAATTTTCTGGGGTCCATGCCCTCAAGGCCTGTTGCCGGGCAACCTGAAGAACATGCCCCGCAGGTGAGGCAGAGGTTCAGATTCCCGCCGTCGGGAAGCATTTCCCGGACTTTTTCCATGAAAATGCTTTTCTTTTTTCCTCCAAGTTTGATTGCTTCCTCAGTCATCTTCCAAATCCTCCGTAATTTATTTCAAACAATGCAGCCTGTCTCGAAACAATTCGCTGTAATTGACACTGGTCGTCGGTCTGTATCACTGAAATGGTTAAAAATTTGTTATAAAAATGGACATTATTTTAAAGGGCTGGGACCCAGTTTTCTTAAGGTTTTTTCCATATCCAGGACAATGGATGAAAATTCACTGCCCATATTGGATGCCAGGGTCACGAACCTGAGTCGCTCGATTTCAAATCCGGTTTCAGTCATCATCCGATGGGCATCGGCCACCCGCCATTTTGCATAAGTGTTGCCCTGATCGGATTTGCAGTTGCCGGCATGGCAGGCCATGATCAGGACCCCATCGGCACCCTCCACAAAGGCGTTCATAATAAAATCAAGGTCGATTTTGCCGGCGCAGGGTACCTTAATCATGCGCAGACCGGCAGGCAGCATCATCTTGAATTCAGTCGCCATTTCAGCGGCCTCAAAGGCTGAGTTCTGGCAGCAGAAGGCAACGATGTTCGGTGCATCGCCGTTGGTGACGACGCTCTCTTTCACCGCCTTTTGCATATCCTCATCTTTGAAATCGCCTAACTGGATTGCGTCCATGGGGCATTCGCTGGCACAGATACCGCACCCCTGGCAGGCCATGGGCGAAATAATCGCACGGTTATCCCAGTAAATGGCACCATGGGGACAACAGCGGTAGCAGGTCAGGCAGATGACACATTTGTTACGATCCACCACGGCCTGATCCTTTGCCACGATGCGCTTGCCGTCGCCCAGCAGGTTTTCGACTTCAAGGGCAACGTTTTTCGCATCGGTCACGGCGGCGGACAGGCCGCATGTCTGGCGGGCCGATCCGATGACAAAGATGCCTTCACGGTTGGAAGATACCGGGAAGCGATGCACGTTGTTTTTTTGCAGTAACCCCCGGGGGCCCATGTGGATTCGGAGTATCTCCGCCAGTCCCTCGTTGAGATCGTCGGGCAGGATCGCCTCTTCCACAACAATCAGATCCGGTGAAAGATCCATGGGCCGTCGCAGAACCGGGTCTTTTGAGGTGACGGTCAAGGTTGCCTCGTTTTGGGTAATTTTCGGAGGTGCCTCAAGTTTGAAATAAATGCCGCCGTTGTCTCGGACTCTTTTATATAACAGGTCCAGGCCATCAGCGCCCACCTTTATGTTGTTGACATAGACGTATACCGTGCATCCCTGCTTTTGAAGGACTATGGCGCTTTTGAGAATCCGTTCCAAGGCCATAGGATTGCTTTCATGGTAAAAGCCGGTGACAAAGGCAATGGTTTTTTGATTAAAGGCGGCGGCATCGGCATCAAGGGCACTCTCGAGCTCCGACTGTGCCAGCACGTTGTCCGCAAGGGAGAGACCGTAATCCTCATTCAACGGCTCATAACAGGCATCGGTGGCAATAACGACGGCCCCGACTTTTCGCTCGATAATCTCTTCTTTTCTTTCAAGGCGGACGGTGAAATCGCCTGGAATACCCCTGGTATCCACCAGGCAGGTCCCGGTGAGCACTTCAATCGACTTTTCTTTGGCTTCGATGGCGGCGGCTTTTTCAATCAGGGTAACCTTGTAGCCGCTTTCCGTTATTTCAGCACCGGCTTTCAATCCGGTGGGACCGCCACCGATAACCAGTACATCAGTGTTGATGATGATCTCTTCAGTTTCTACTGTGGGTTTGGTTTCCGTATTCATTTGGCCTCCCTTACAAATCTGATTGCTTCACGGGCTGCCTGCCCTGCGTGCGCCATTGAAACGTCTATGGTTTTAGGACCTTGAGCCGTACCGGCGATAAAGATACCCTGTTTTACGGTCAGGGCCTTGCTCAGTATGTCCGAAGCTTGAAAGAACCCATCTTTATCAAGTTCAATGCCAAGAATTTCAGCAAGCTGTTTGTTGTCAGCCCCCGGTGTAATACCGATAGACAGGACCACCAGATCAAAAACATCTTCTATGGGCTTACCTTCATCGTCCATGAATCGGGTTTGTATTTTATCATCTTCGGTTTTATACATATCCACTGGGATGGTTCTGATAAAATTCAGGTTTTCTTGGCATTTTTTATAAAATTCGGAGTAATCTTTGCCGGTGTTCTGGATATCCATATAAAACAACGTGATATCCATGTCCGGGTATTTGTATTTCAACGCTTCGGCCGATCTGAGTGCGTAGGGGCAGCATGCCTGGGAACACCATGGATTACCAAGGCGTTCATCGCGGCTGCCCACACATTGGATAAAGGCGACTTTTTCAGGCACGCGTTTGTCCGAGGGGCAAAAAAGCCCGTCATAAGCCCGTTTGCATCGCTCAAGATCCATTCCCGTGATAACATTGTCAAAGATACCATAATTATAGGTGGGTTTTTTTTCTGCGGAAAATGGCTGAAAACCACTGGCCAGGATAATCGCGTCCACGGCCAGTTTTTTCGTTTTGCCGATTTTTTCCGGATCGAGTCGTCCTTTGGCATCGTAAAATATGGCGTTATGTCTGGAAAACCCCCGGATCGCAGCACAGCCCATAGGGTCTGTTTCATAGGCCCCTGTGCAATTTTCGTCGCTTGGATCGGCTATATCACAGGCGTTGAGGAAAATTTCGAATTTGCCGTTTTGATTGACCTTTTCAACCTGTTTGCCCAGATGGACCGTGATCAAAGGTTCATTGACTACATTTTTAAGCATTGCTTCCACTGAACATGCGCCACACTGCTGGCATTCATCCGTTGCCTTGCAAGAATACTGGATTGCATGTCCGCCCAGAAAACCCGCTTTTTCTACAAGATCCACTGCTATGTTTTTGCGGGCCATCTCCCAGGCTGCCGTAAGGCCGGCAATACCACCGCCGATGACTATGACTTTTTTTTGTTTTTTATCCAATTGCCAACTCCTTGTTGAATCCTGATAGTGAAAATTAATCGTTAGAAGTGCATCGGCAGAGCCGTCATGGGTCTAAAGTCCTGCCGTTTAACTTTTAATCCACCTGAGGCCTGGGTAGTACTTTGGCCCGTTCCGCAATTTCAGGAACTTTGTGCTCCCATTCGATCGCCATGAGATGTACTCCGGCAACACCTTTCATCTCTTTGAATTCCTCAATTTGTTCGCAGGCCATTTTTATGCCTTCATCGGCGACTTTTTTCTTGTCAACGCCTTGGAGGCGTTTGATGACCTCGTTGGGAACGTCCATTCCAGGCACCTTGCTTTTCATATAGCGGGCCATACCGATGCTCTTCATAGGCGTTATGCCGGCGAGGATATAAACCTTTTCGGTCAGGCCCATATCATTGGCCTGTTTGACCCATTTGCGCATTTTTTCCATATTGTAAATACACTGGGTCTGAATAAAATCTGCCCCTGCCGCTATTTTCTTAGCCAGACGGTAAACGCGCCATTCAAAAGGATCGGCAAAGGGATTGGCAGCCGCCCCGATGAACATTTTTGGCGGTGTGTCGATATCTGCACCGCCTAAAAACTTGCCCTCGTCCCGCATTTTTTTAACCATGCCGATCAGCTGGATGGAGTCGATATCAAAAACGCCCTTGCACTGGGGATGATCCCCGAACTGCTGATGATCTCCGGAAAGACACAGAATATTACGGATACCGTGAGCATAAGCCCCCAGGATATCGGCCTGCATGGCCAGACGGTTGCGGTCGCGGCAGACCATCTGATAATTGGGTTCGAGTCCCTCTTGGATTGCGATCAGGGACGCTGCCCAACTGGACATACGTACCATGGCGGTCTGGTTATCAGTGATGTTCACCGAATCCACCATTCCTTTTAAAAATTCCGCTTTTTTTCTGACGGTCTCGGCATTTGCCCCCCGCGGAGGCCCGAGCTCTCCGGTAAAGGCAAAATGCCCGGCTTCAAGAATTTTTTGAAGATTACTTCCTGAGTTCATCTTTATGATCTCCCTTTTTATTTAAACTAATATTAACTATAGATATTAAGCCTTTTGACGTTCTTTATATCCCGGCTGGATAACCGTCCGGGGGGTTTGATTGCGCCAGTCCGCAGGTGGAAAGATGGAAGTGATATTTTCCAGTCGGCCCTGTTTTTCCAATCTTTCATATATCATGAACCACGCACAGGGCTGATCATTGCTAATCTCGCAGTTTCCCTGATTCGTGCCGCCGCAGGGTCCGTTGAAAAGGCCTTTAGCGCACATGGTTACAGGGCAGATACCTGCGGTCCTGTCCAGAACGCAGTCGCCGCAGCCCCGGCATCTTTCTTCATACCATCCCACATCTTTGTTGACGCCGATAAAGGTGGTGTTCACTGCCGGAAGCACAGGTATCTCAGGGTATCGTTCGGCCAGAAACTGGATTCCGGCACCGCAGGCCATGGACAGCAGCGCATCATATCCGCCGACGGTGTCTTCCAGTTCATCCAGAAATTCCATGTCGCACTGACGTTCCAAGGTTATGGCGCCCAGTTCAATAGGGCTGTTGTCCAGTTTCCGGGTCATTTTAAGCTCGGCATTGAGTATGCTCACTTCTTTTTCGCCGCCTGCCAGACAGACCGCGACACACGTGCCGCAGCCCACGGTAAGGACTTTGGAATAATCCTTGACCATAGCCTTGATTTCCTCAAAAGGTTTTCTTTCTGCAACTATCATGTAGCCTCCTGTTTCTATCCTTTTTCCATTGGTTCTTTACAGCCTGCATTGGCTTGGAATTATGTGTCGGGGTAACGGTATATGCGCAATTTCGATTAACGTGTATTCATGACAAATATAATGAGATGTGTCAAGTGCTCTCAGATAAATATCTAAAAATAATCAGCAGAGACTCATTTTATGGGCGGGCAGGGTACTGTTGATGGCATGATGCACAGGCGGACGTTCAATTGCGGTGCAGAAAAAATTGCATTGTGACAGAAAAGAAGATAAGAGATAGCTTTTGGCGGCCGGGGGTTTGTTTAACTTTCCGACCACTTGATTTTTTTAATTTTTTTTAAAGATAGCTACAAGTGGACCCGTTTGAAACAGACGCATCTTTTTTTTTACAGGGCCGGACTGATTTTTCGGGTCTAGGGTAAGATGTTTGATGTTGAACGGATAAAAAGAAAATAAGGTGAGCTGACATATTTTTTTAAAAATATTTTGAAAGGCAATTATGAAAACATATTATGACTGTATACCCTGTTTTTTACGCCAGGCAGTGGACGCTGCCCGATTTGCATCGGATGATCCCAAGATCCATGAATTGGTGCTGCGTGAAGTTCTGAAAACCGCAGCCGATATGGACATGCAGCAGACCCCGCCCATGATGGCACGGAACATTCATCGCACGATTCGCCGATATTCCGGCAATGTTGATCCTTACCTTAAAGTGAAACAACATTTTAACCACATGGCCATGAATCTGTATCCGGATTTAAAAAAACGGATCGCCCAATCATCAGACCCGGTAAACACTGCGGTCCGGTTGGCCATTTCCGGGAACATCATTGATTTCGGAGCCCGGCAGGGGCAGGACATGAACCGGGATGCTGTACTGGCTGGCATTAAAAATGCTTTGGCATGTGACCTGGTCGGCGATATTCAGGTATTTAAAAATGCGGTAAACAGGGCCGATCGAATTTTATACCTGGGAGACAATACCGGAGAAATCGTTTTTGACCGGTTGCTCATCGAGACTCTGCCGGCAGATAAAATTATCTTTGCCGTAAGGGGATACCCGGTACTCAATGATGCCACGTTAGAAGATGCAAAAGAGACGGGGCTTTTTAATATTGTGAAGGTGATCGACAACGGCTCGGATGCGCCCGGAACAATTATCGAGGATTGTTCACCGGAATTTGTCGGACATTTTAAGGCTGCGGATCTGGTCATCGCCAAGGGTCAGGGCAATTATGAAACCCTGTCGGATGCGAATAAGCAGATATTTTTTCTCTTACAGGCAAAATGTCCGGTCATTGCGGCAGATATAGGTTGCGAAGTCGGGCGCTTGATAGTACAAAGAAATTACAGAGCGGCGTAACTTTCAGATATTGTTATTTGATCTAAAAAATAGCGTCGTTTTTTTGGACACCATTTTTATTATATTAGCTGTATGGAACCAAATCAAGGAATTGCGAATTGAGGGATTGAGGAATTCAGATAAGGAAAGGATTTAGATTTCAATCCCAAAATTTCGTAATCCCTGAATTCTACGAGTGCCCAACTTTACAATCTAAGTTATGATATATCCGGCTTGGCTGCAATTGCAAGGAGGGTCCATGGAAAAGAGCAAACCCGCCGGGGTCTACCCCGATAAACTTTCCCTTAATCCGGGCATGCCGATATTTTCTGGAACTGCTCCATAAAGAAAATTTTCCCCTTTTGAATATCAAGATTGTCGGGGTCTGCGATGTGGACCTCAATGCCCGGGGCTTGGAACTGGCCAGGCAATTGGGGATTTACGTGACCGATGATTTCAGGAACCTGTTTAAACTGCCTGATCTTGGGGGGATTCTGGAATTGACCAACAACGAAGACGCCTTGCTGGAACTGATTCGTCTCAGGCCCAAGGGCGTGGGAATCATGGAGCATAATATCGGGCGGCTGCTGCGCAGTCTTTTTGAAATCAACACGCAGCTCCAGCAGGCCGAACACCAGGTTGTAATCGAGAAGATGGTCTCCAAATTTCTCATGGAGCATGCCAAGGCGGCCATTGTGATTCTGAATACCGACTTTACCATTGCCGACTGTAACGATGTATACCTTGATACGGTTAAGAAAGAAAAACAGGAGGTTATCGGGACGTTTTGCTACAAAGTGATGCATGGATTAAATGTTCCCTGCTCGAGTGCCTATCCGGACATGGGCTGTCCCCTGATTGAGACATTGAGAACCGGTGAGGCCGGTCATGCGATCCATGAATATCCTGATTCGCAGGGTCACACTGTTTTCGACAACCTGGTGACCTATCCTATAAAGGATAAAGGACCGGAACAATGAAGTGATTCGCGTGATTGAAATAGGGCGAGATATCACCAAAGAACTCAGCCATCGCTGGCAGAAGCGGGTAAAGGCCCTGAAGGCTGATATGAGCAAGCTTATCCAGGAAGACCGGATGGTTTTGCTGGGTAAGCTGTCCGCTAGCTGCGCACACGAGATCAACAACCCGATTCAGGGACTTTTGACCTTCTCTGATCTCATGCAGGATATGATTGAGGACCCGGATATGAGATCTGAAAAATGGGAACGGTTCAGACAGTACCTGAGCATCATGTCCAGGGAACTGTTGCGTTGCGGCAATATTGTTTCCGGTCTGCTCAGTTTTTCAAGGGAATCGGTTATCGAATATATCGACGTGGACCTGAACGAAATCCTTGAAGCCGTATTATCACTTACGCGCCACAAAATGGAACTCCAGGACATTCAGCTGAGTGCCTGCCTGGCAGAGCATCCCTTGTGGGTGAAGGGGGATGCCAGCCATCTGCAGCAGTGTTTTTTGAATCTGATTTTCAATGCGCTGGAAGCCATGCCCGACGGCGGCCGTCTGCAGGTAAGTACTGCCGTGGCCGATTCCGTAAAACAGCCCACGGTTAAAATCAAGGACAGCGGATGCGGTATTTCCAAAAAAAATATCGATCAGATTTATGACCCGTTTTTTACCACCAAGGCCGAGGGCAAAGGCACTGGGCTGGGGCTGTCCATTGTCTACGGGGTCGTAAAAAATCATGGGGGAACGATTCGTGTCAAAAGCCAGGGGGAAAAAAGGGAACAACCTTTACCATCAGCTTTCCGGTCAAGGCAGTGCCCGGCACTTGAATCACCGGGTCGGTAAAAAGGGAGACCGCCAATGAATAAACAGATGCGCATCATGGTCGTTGACGATGAGATGATTGTCCGCGAGTCTCTGTTCCACTGGTTCAAGAGATACGGTTACAAGGTGGATACTGCGACATCAGGTCCTGAAGTACTTGAAAAAATGGAAAAAAGACGCTTTGATATGATGCTCGTGGATATCAAGATGCCGGGGATGGACGGCCTGGAACTGCTTGAAAATATAAAGATGGAATATCCGGAAACCCTTGTCGTTATAATTACCGCATACGGTTCCATTGAAACCGCCATTAAAGCCATGAAGGCCGGGGCCAGTAATTATTTGCTCAAACCCTTTAAACCTGATCAACTGGCCCTGGTGATGGAAAAAATCGGTAATCAGCAGCGGCTGACATCGGAATACCATTACCTGAAAGGGCGTCTGGCAGAGGCTTCCCGTTTTGATAATATTATCGGGCAGTCTGAAGTGATGGTGAAGATATTCAAGATGATTACGGAACTGGCCCAAAGCGATGCCACCGTTTTAATTACCGGTGAAACCGGTACCGGCAAGGAACTGGTGGCCAAGGCAATCCATGCCAAGAGCAACCGTTCCAACGGCCCGTTTATCGCCATTAATTGCGGGGCAGTGCCCGACACCCTTTTGGAGAGCGAGCTGTTTGGATATAATAAAGGCGCCTTTACCGGGTCAATGTGATTACGCTGCACATTCCGCCGCTGCGGCAACGGAAGGAGGATATTCCGCTGCTGGTTGACCACTTTCTGGGCAAATACAGCCATGAAACCACCAAGTATGTTGATCAGGTGAACCGGCGTGGGCTCGATTTTTTGAAAAGCTATGACTGGCCCGGTAACGTCAGGGAATTGGAAAACGCGGTGGAGAGGGCCGTTGTACTGTCAAAATCACGGACTTTGTCTTCAACTGATTTTTCTTTTCTTGTGCCCGCTGTCGAACCGGTCTTCAAGCCCCGATCCATAAGGGATGTGGAAAAGATGCATATTGAGCAGGTGCTGATCGACTGCAATTGGAATATCACCCATGCGGCCCGGATACTGGACATCAACCGGGCCACCCTTCATCGGATGATCAATCGCTATGCCCTGCAACGGCCGACAGAAAACTGATTCGGGGCCCTATGGAACCAGATGAAATACATATCGGAGTGGTTTCCCTCGGACGGGCCCCCAAAGATGACATTGAACAGATCCGAATGCAGATTGCAGCCTGTTTTGATTATACTGTAAAGATCCTTCCACCCATGGATTATCCTGTATTTGCCTTTGATGAAAACCGGCTTCAGTATGATGCGGGTAAAATCATCACTACTTTGGAAACCATTGCTTTTGAAGGATGTGATAAAATTATCGGTGTGTTGGCGGAAGACCTGTTCGTACCGGTGTTTACCCATGTTTTCGGGGAGGCACGTCAGGGGGGGCGGTGCGCTTTGGTGTCACTGTTTCGAATGGAAAACGACTATGAACGGTCGGTGTCCATGTCATCCAGCATCTGGTCAAAAGAACAGTGATAGCATTCGTAGTTATTGGGACAGATTTTGGGTGCCTGGATTCGACCGGTCAGGACATGGCGGCAAGGACGAGAGGTCCCTTGGTATTGTTTTTTCAGGTACTCGACCCAGGCCGGCTCCCGATGCACGGCGGCTTCGCCGTTATCAAGTTCCATGGCCTTGCGCATGCCTTTGTCAAACGGGCAGTTGTAGCAATCATAGGCATCGTCGCAGATTTTGAAATTAATGACCCCGGCCTTCATCCAGATACATTCATGTTTTAGAACAAGAAATCCCTGTATTTTTTTCTTACATTTTTTTTAACAACTGATTGGCCGCGGTGAGCATGGGGTCCCATGTAGGGCCAAAAGGCGGGGCATAGGCCAGGTCGGTCTGGCTGAATTGTTCCACCGTCATTTTAGCGTGAAGCGCAACGGCAGGCCCGTTTATGCGATGGGCCACCCCCTCGCAGCCCAGCATCTGGACCCCTAAGAGACGGCCGGACGATCTGTCCCCGACCATATGAACCTTGATGGGTGTGTTGCCCGGATGGGCATGAGCCCGGGACCGGGTGGTCACCAGAATTTCAACCGGGGTAAAATCGCATTTTGAGGCTTCGGATGCGGTCAGGCCGGTACGCGCCACCTGGAGATCAAATACTTTGAATACCGCGGTTCCTGCGATTCCATCAAGCCGACTAGGTTTGCCGCAGACATTGTCGGCAACCGCCCATCCGGCCCGATTGGCCCGCAGGGCAAGGGGGATCCAGGTTTTTTGATTGCTGACGATATGGAATGCATCGGCACAGTCACCGGCGGCAAATATGTGTGGATTGGAAGTTTGAAGCGTCCGGTCCACTGTAATGGATTTGGCCGTGCCGAGTGTAAGGCCGGCATCTCCGGCGATTTGACTGTTTGGGGTCACCCCGATGGCAACGATGACAAGGTCGGCCTCAAGATCGAGGTCTTTGCAGACAACTTTGAGGTGGCTCTTATACGGTTCAATTTTCTGGACGGTATGTCCGGCAAAAAGGGCAGCTCCCCTGTTGGTAAGCTCTTTTCTGACGATATCCGACATTTCTACGGGCATCCATGGTAGCAAAATCGGACGCGGTTTGACCATATTCACTTCCATGCCCAGTTCGCGTAGCGCTTCGCACATTTCAAGGGCGATATATCCCATTCCGATAATGACAGCTTTTCGTACTGAATGTTTTTTGATGAATGCCTTGATCCGTCGTCCGTGATCAAGTATTTTTAAAGGCATGACAGCCGGCAGATCAAAACCTGGCAGATCCGGGATGATAGGTGAAGCACCGGTGGCGATGAGCAGTTTATCATAGGCAACGGAAACTGCAGCGCCGGTGGTATCAGTTCCGGAAACCGTTTTTGAGGCGATATCAATATGATCGACACAGTGCCCGGTTAACAGGTTGATACCCTGTTTGTCACGGAAAACCTGGGCTTGGCGCACAACCAGCTCTTCTATTTTCCGGTTTTGGTCACCGATATTGTAGGGCATGCCGCAGGCGCTGTAAGAAACATCCCCGGTTTTTTCAAGCACCGTAATTTCCATATCGGCCATGGATCGCCGGGCCCTGCTGGCGGCACTCATTCCGGCAGCATCCGCACCAATGATTACAAATTGCATAATTGCCTCCTGTTACAGGTCTCAGGTTCCAGTATTGCAAAAAAAAATGATTGTGGATATATAGCTCAACAAAACAAAGATGTCAAAATGGTCCAAAGATTCAGCCATCACAGGGTGGGCTATTGTCGGTTTGTAGCTTTGCAACCGTGTTGATTGTCCATCGTAGGGTGGGCTGTGCCCACCAAATGGGCAGAATGCCTTTTATGGCGCCCATGAGTTTACCATAAGTTAGGGCTTATGAACGGCCATATAATTTTAAAGTGATTGTTAATGAAAAAGAATATCGGCGCGGATGACGCCTTAAAACAGATAGAAAAAAAACTGCCGCAGGCACTGGGCTCTGAGCGCTATGCCCTGCTTGCGGAGCTGCGGAAGATCAGGAAAGTCGTTCTGCGGGAATCCGTAGTACAATCCGTGGCTCAACGGATCATGCGTTTGGAAAACAGATTGACTGCCGCCATCAACAAACGCAGGCACCGGCTGGAAAATCGTCCGGCCCCTGCGTATAATGAAGATCTTCCCATACTGACCAAAAAAGAGGAGATTGTCGAAGCCATACTAAAAAATCAGGTGGTGATCATATCCGGTGCCACCGGTTCGGGTAAAACCACCCAGATTCCCAAATTCTGCCTGGCCGCCGGAAGGGGCATTGACGGTATGATCGGCTGCACCCAGCCCCGGCGTATCGCCGCCATCACCGTTGCCGCCCGCATTGCCGAAGAGATGGGTGAAGATATCGGCCGGTGTGTTGGTTACAAGATCAGGTTTGCCGATAAGAGCGGCCATGACCCTTACATCAAGATCATGACCGACGGCATTCTGCTGGCGGAAACACAGAGCGATCGGTTTTTAAATGCCTATGATACCCTCATCGTGGATGAGGCCCATGAGCGTAGCCTGAATATCGATTTTGTGCTGGGCATTTTAAAGAATCTTTTAAAACGCCGCAGGAATCTGAAGCTGGTGGTTACTTCAGCCACCATCGATACGCAAAAATTTTCAAAGGCCTTTGGCAATGCCCCTGTCATCGAGGTGTCCGGCCGCACCTATCCGGTGCGGGTCAGGTACGAGGCGAACCATGCCCCGAACGAGGAAGACGATGCCCCCACATTCGTGGAAAAAGCCGTCCAGGCAGTGGATACCATTCAGATGCGAACCCCTTTCGGGGATATTCTGGTGTTCATGCCCACGGAACAGGATATCCGGGAAACCTGCGAGATGCTCTCCGGCCGGGGATATCATAATGTTACCGCACTGCCGTTGTTTGGCAGGCTGTCGGCTGCTGAACAGACCAGGGTTTTCAAGAGCGTACCGGGCCGTAAAATTATCGTGGCCACCAATGTGGCCGAGACATCGGTTACCATTCCCGGGATTAGGTATGTGGTAGATACCGGTCTGGCGAGGATCTCCCATTATTCACCCAGGACCCGGACAACGGCCCTTCCTGTGATGCCGATATCTCGCAGCAGTGCGGACCAGCGCAAGGGGCGCTGCGGGCGGGTGTCCAATGGCGTATGCATCCGGCTTTATTCCGAAGAAGCGTATAATGACAGACCCGAATTTACACTGCCGGAAATCTTGCGGTCAAATTTGGCGGAAGTTATATTGCGGATGATTTCCCTGAACCTTGGTGATATTGCCAAGTTTCCGTTTATTGATAAACCAACGCCAAAAAGTATCAAGGACGGATTTGACATCCTTATGGAGTTCGGCGCAATTCAAAGAGCGGTTGCCAATAAAAAGACCGCGGCCGGCAAGGGCCAAACGGATTTCCCCGGTCAGGGAACAGGACATGGTAATTTCGTCCTGAGCCCCAGAGGCCGGGTCATGGCCAGGTTGCCCATTGATCCACGGTTGTCCCGCATGCTGGTTCAGGCCCATGATGAGGGGTGTATCCCTTCCATGACAGTGATTGCAGCGGCCTTAAGTATTCAGGACCCTCGCGAAAGACCTCTTGAAAAAGCAAAATCAGCCGATCAGGCCCGGGCCCTATTTAATGACCCGGCATCTGATTTTGTCACATTATTAAATATCTGGAAGGCGTACCAGACTGCCCGATGCACCGGTAAAAAGAGTGGTCAGATCACCAAGCAGATCAAAAAGTTCTGCACCCGGCATTTTCTTTCTTTCAGGCGAATGCGTGAATGGCAAGACATCCATGCCCAATTGGCGGAAATACTGCAGGAAAACAGGCTTTCCAACAGTCATGCGGAGATTTTACCGAAACCCGGCTCCCAACCCGCCGTTGAGGCCGGAAAAGATTCCAAACGCCCCGGAAACGCTTTATTTAGTGTATTATATACGGCCATTCACAAATCTATCGTGAGCGGCTTTTTAAGCAATATCGCACTCAAAAAAGAACAGCACCTCTTTAGGGGAACCAAGGGCCGTGAGCCCATGATTTTTCCCGGTTCCAATCTTTTCAAGAGTGCCGGCAACTGGATCGTGGCCGCGGAGATGCTGGAAACGTCCCGATTGTATGCCAGGACGGTTGCTAACATCGATAGTGGCTGGCTGGAGGAACTGGCCCGGGAACAGTGCCGGTATACCTATCTGGAGCCTCACTGGGAAAGAAGTCGGGAAGAGGTAGTGGCCTATGAACAGGTCAGCCTTTACGGTCTGGTAATTATATCCAAAAGACCGGTCTCATACGGCCGCATCAACCCTGATGAAGCATCGGACATCTTTATTCGCAGCGCCCTAGTGGAGGAGGACGTCAGGCAGATGCCCGGCTTCATGCGGTACAACCAGAAACTGGTCAAAGAGATCGAGGGGATGGAAAATCGGGTGAGAAGAAGAGATATCCTTGTGGACCCGGAGGATATTTTTCTATTTTACCGCGAACGCCTGGCCGGGATTTATGATTTGCGGACCCTCCAAAAGCATATTAAAACAAAAGGCGGCGACGGGTTCTTGAAATTGACCAAGGAATTTTTACTGCGCAGGGCCCCGGATGAGAAAGAACTGGATCTTTATCCGGACAGGGTCACACTGGGTAATCGAAGTTTTGGGTGCGATTATTGTTTTGATCCGGGCCAGGCAGAAGATGGCGTGACCATCAAGATTCCGGCAGCCGTGGCCGCCGAACTCCCTTCCGATGCCATGGACTGGCTGGTCCCCGGGCTTTTTAAAGAAAAAGTGACGGCATTGATCAAAGGGCTGTCCAAATCCTTTCGCAAAAGGCTGGTTCCGGCGGTTAGCACGGCAGCCATTATTGCCCGGGAAATGCCCAGATCCGATAAACCTCTGCTCACGGCATTGAGTGAATATATCTATTCCCGTTTTAATGTCGATATCCCGGCCGCGGCATGGCCTGTAGATGAATTGCCCGATCATCTCAGAATGCGGATTGCCCTGACCGATTCTATGGGAAAGCTGATTTGTACCAGCCGGGATAAAACCATATTGAAACGAGATATATCCCGTATCGTTGAATCGGATGCGATGGCAACGGCCAGAAAACAATGGGAAAAAAAAGGACTTGTGAAATGGACGTTCGGCGATCTGCCGGAAACAGTAAAGGTCAACGAAGCAGCCGGCCAAAAATGGGAGGCCTGGCCCGCACTAGAGGCGGATAAAAATTGTGTCAACCTGCGGTTGTTTACAACGCATACCAGGGCATTGGCCAGCCATAAAATGGGAGTTGTCCGTTTATATGCCCTCTGTTTAAAAAAAGAGCTGAATTTTTTAAAAAAATCTTTGCAATTGTCCGGGAAGGATAAAGCCCGGGCCGATTATTTTTTCGGTAGCAGGAAAATTTCAGAGCAGTTATATGACGCTGTTGTCAGGAATTTTTTTTATAAAAATATTCGTTGCCTATCGGATTTCAACACCCATGCCGCGGCTGTGGTGCCCTGTATGATGGAACGGGGTCAACGGCTGTTAAAGCTTGTATTGCCCGTCCTTGAAGCACTTCATGAAACACGGCTTATTTTTAACGATCTTGAGAATGCCCATCGGTTTAACCCTGCCATTTTAACCATTTTGGAAGGCGCACGGGCGGACGCGGCCCGACTGGTACCGGAAACGTTTATCGAAATCTATGCTGCAAAGCATCTGGTTCACCTGCCGCGCTATATTCGGGCCATTGGTATACGGGCTCAGCGGGCCCGGAACGCTCCGGAAAAAAATCAAATCAGGGAAAAACTGGTAAGTGATTATACGGCCAGTCTTCAGCGGCTGTTAAAAGGGCTGACCCCACTGACAAGTGATGAAAAACGAGCAGCCCTTGAAGCGTATTTCTGGCTTCTGGAGGAGTACAAGGTATCGGTTTTTGCCCAGGAACTCAAGACAGCGGTACCGGTTTCCCGGAAAAGGCTTGACCAGGCACTGAGCCGGATTGAACGGATGACCTGAAGGTGGAAGGTGGAAACACTGGACCGGTTGGAGCGATTTGCAAAAAAATCGAAAATTACAATAAGCGGTTATTTTTTTAAACTTATCAACATCTATGCTGAATTTTCAGCAGACCTCACCATTTGCTGTCCAACCATGCCTTATGTTGAGTTTAACATAAAATGATTGGGGATGACTGCCCATGCGAAACAAAAGGTTTGCGTCTGGGTAACAATATTACCGAGACGTTCAACGAAATTATCACGGTCTTGATTATCTGAGAATATCTGCCGACGCT
>Ga0307991_1000340_pt1 | contig 34230 bp, 30 predicted proteins | sample EllFjometagen131_FD_203146 | JGI IMG/M metagenome (GOLD analysis project Ga0307991, IMG submission 203146) | Marine microbial communities from Ellis Fjord, Antarctic Ocean - #131 | ecosystem: Environmental > Aquatic > Marine > Unclassified | place: Southern Ocean | collected 2014-10-08 | reverse complement strand
GCTCATCCCGGGCCAGGCGGCAATGTGGATCTGGGTCCCCTGAGACATGAGCGCGTAGCCGGGAAGGACCATGTTGTGCTCCCAGCAGTTGAGGCCACTGATTTTCGCATACGGGCGATCATAAACGGTGAGACTGCTCCCGTCCCCCTCGCCCCAGGCGGTCCGCTCCCTGTTTGTTGGTTTGAGCTTGCGGTGGCGCCCTAGGATCGTTCCGTCATTGCCGATAAACAGCAGCGTGCAATACACCGTGCCTCGCGTCTGTGCGTCCCGTTCGGCAACACCGATGACAACGTCAATGTTGGCCTGACGGGCCGCTTCACACACCCGGTCGGTGGCGGCGCTCGGTATCTCGACCGCCTGTGCCAGATATTCGGCCGTCATCGATCCCGTCGCCGAACCCCACACAAAGAATGGATAACCGGGCAGCCATGATTCTCCAAAGGCAGCCAGCGTCGCGCCGCACGCGCCCGCTTCCCTGATAAGGCGACATGCCTTTTCGGTCGATGCATCACGATCGAAGTAGACCGGAGCGGCCTGAACCGCAGCAAGCCTGAACTGAGTGTAGTCTTCCATATTTCACCACCTCCGTTGAGTATCAATATCGCGTAGAGCCGGCTGATGACCAGCAGATATTCCTTACACCGGCCCCTTGCCGCCGTTTTTAATCAGTGCCTTGACCGGGTCGAGGCCGTAGGCTGTTTCCTGTTCGATCGCCTTCAGAACGGTCCCGCCTCCGGTGAAGAAGTAGTACTGGGAGTCATCCATGACCGAGAGGTAGAGACCGGGGTTGAGGTCCTTGAACTCCTGGAGGGTATCCCCGCCGCCGTACAGTTTCCTCGCCTCGTGGTTGTGATCGATCTTCTGGTCCAGCACGGTCGATCCCTCGGTAAAATGCGGTGTGTATCCCATGACGGCATTGACAAAGATGGTCCGCGCGGAACCTATCGTATCAACGACGAGGGGATCGTCAAAGGATTCCTTCGCGATGTCGAGGACGTAGCCGAGCTTCATCCCCTTTTTCAACTGTCTGACGTCGCGGACCTTGAAATGCCCCTCTATCTTTCCCTCCATGGTATCCGATTCATAGACATAGGGGAGTTCAACAATCTTCCCGTTGCACGCGTCCATTTTTACCAATCCGGCCGCGGCCTCAATGTCCTCAGGCGATACCCCCTGTATGGAGACACCGTACTTTGCGCAGAGATAGGTATTATAAATCACGCCCCCCAGGATGAGCGTATCGACCTTTTTGTAGATCTCGCTCAGCGGCCCTATCTTCGTATTGTATTTCGCGCCCGCGACAACCGACACGAAGGGCCTCTCTGGATCGAGGACGCGTGAGAGATTTCGGATCTCCCGCTGCATGAGGAACCCCGCGAATGAGGGGAGATGGCGGGTGATGTCACAGGTGGACGCGTGCGGCTGCCATGAGCCGAAGGCATCGTTCACGAAGATGTCCGCCAGACCGGCGAGTTGGAGGGTAAAGGGCTCTCTTTCAGCCGGCGGGGCCTCTTCGCCCCGGAACCACCGGGTATTGGGGAGATAGATGGCATCGACCCTTTTTTCTCTGAGGTCCCTGATGGCGAGATTGATCGAGGTGTCGATCCCCGGGATCCCCGCCTCCCCTCCTCCGTCCAGACGCGGCACATGAATCTTGACGTGCAGTTTGTGCTCCAGATACCCCGCGATCGGTTCTATCGACGTCGATTCGTCGATGAGGATCCTGCCGGTATCCTTGTCTCGCGGCCTGCCCACGTGCGTCATGATAATAGGCCTGCCGCCGCGCGCGACGATATTGAAGAGGGTCCCAATGGTCTGGTCTATTCGGAACGGGTCCTGAATCCGCCCCTTTTTGACGACATTATGATCAACCCGCAACAGGACAACTTTGTTTTCCAGATCGGCATTCTGGAGAAGCGGCAGCCGTGGATCGAGTACCTGTTCCATTGGTTTACCCCCTTGGTTGATATGCTGACAAGAAATCTGTTTCTCGTGATTTCCGTACACCTTTTTCGGGTGTTCGTCAATGACGTTTCTGATTTTATTATGTATTTAGGGCAATCCCAAGCATACATAAAAAAGCACGGCCCTTAAAAACCGGGGCCGTGCTCTCTCTTTTTGAAGATACAGGACGGACTGCTAGACTACGATCTTGCCCTCTTTCATGAGCTTCGTGGGCTTGAAGATCTCCAGTTTGAACTTGTCGTAGATCTCGTCCAGTTTCGCGTTCAGGACGTCGTAGCCAATCGCCTTTGCCAGGGCAAAGGGACCGAAAGGCGAGCCGCCGCCGTTTGCCATGGCGAGATCGATCTCCTTGGGATCAGTGCAGACACCCTCATCGATCAGTTTGGTGGCCTCGTTGACTTGCAGGGCGATCAGGTGATTCATGTCATACTCTTTGGTTGCCTTGGAGAGGTCGATTTCGGGCCTTCCCTTCGACCAGTCGTAGAGTCCCTTCCCGGTTTTCTTCCCCAGGTTGCCCGACGTGATATAGGCCGCCATGGCCTCGGACGGCTTGTATTCGGGAGAGAGGACCTCGGCAAAGTATTCCATGCCGTGGAAGGCGATATCGATCCCCACGTAGTCCAGAAGCTCAAAGGGCGCCATGGGTGAAAAGGGCTTTATCGCCGCGTCGAACTCCTCCGGCGTGGGATGACCCGCCTCCAGGATCTTGGAGAGGAAGGCCAGTGTGGGTTCGTTGGCACGGTTGTAGATGAACCCGGGGGAGTCCTTCTCGACAATGACGGGGACCTTATTGATCTTTTTTGCCAGCTCGTAGCCGATCTGGATCGATTCATCCGAGGACTTGCCCCCACGGGTGACCTCAACCAGTTTCATCAGGATGGCGGGGTTGAAGAAGTGGTACCCGATCACCTTGTCCGGCCTGTTCGTTGCCGTCGCAAGCTCGGTAATGCTGATATTGGAAGTATTGGAGGCAAGAATGGCATGTTTGGGGGCAAGCTTGTCGAGTTCGGCAAGCACGCTCTTCTTGAGCTCCAGCTTCTCCGGGACCGCCTCGATGATAAAGTCGGCATCCTTGACCGCCTCTGCAAGATCAACCATGGGGATCAGCCGTGCCAGCGCGTCGTCGTGGGCCTCGGGGGTAATCTTTCCCTTTTCCTTGAACTTGGCCAGACTCTTCTTGATAAGTTCAACACCACGATCAACAAATTCCTGCTTGATATCGCGAAGCACCACCGTGTACCCGCCGAGGAGGCAATTGGCGGCGATGCCATGCCCCATGTCTCCGGCGCCGATCATAGTAATCTTCTTTACATCTTCCAGTTTCATAATGCATTCTCCTTTATATAATACGTTATTCTCCCGTAAAATTGGGCGCGCGTTTTTCCATAAAGGCGGTGAACCCTTCGATGGCGTCCTTTGACGATGATACTGTCTGAGTCCCTTCCCATTCCACCTTTGTCCCTTCGTCGAGTCCCTTCTCTAAACCGGTATTCACCGCATTCAGGACGGCCTTGACGGCAAGCGGAGGCCTCTGTGCCAGGAACTCGGCCATTTCCATGACGTCTTTCATCAGTTCCCCCACGGCCGAGACCTTGTCGACGAGGCCGATCTCCAGCGCCTCCCCGGCGGGCAGGCGTTTGCTGAAGAGGATCATATCGAGGGCCTTCGATTTCCCCAGTATCCGGGGCATGCGCTGTGTCCCGCCCCATCCGGGGATGATGCCGAGGTTGAGCTCCGTCAGGCCAATCTTCGCGCCCTCCTGCATGACCCTGAAGGTCGACGCCATGGCCAGTTCGCACCCACCCCCAAAGGCATAGCCATTGATTGCCGCTATGACCGGCTTGGGAAAGCGATCGATCCGCGTCCATACCTCCTGCCCCTTGGGACCGCTGATATGGCCATTGGCGGCGTCACTGACGTCGAAGCCGGCGGAGAACCCCTTTTCACCGGCCCCCGTAATAACGAGCACCCACATCTCTTTGTCCTGCTCAGCCTCATCGAGAGCCCCTTCAATGTCGACCAATGTGGCAAGGTTCACCGAGTTGGCCGGCGGGCGATTCAGCGTCAACGTGGCAATGTGTCCCTGTTTCTCATAGCGAATGTTTTCAAAATCCATAAATATCTCCTCTCTTTCATTGAATTGTATATGACTTGTCGTCTGTCCGTGGAAATAAAAAAAGGAAAGGTATTTCTACCTTTCCTTTCGTATGATGCTTATGTATGCACAATCAGGAGTACCACGATCGATTTCATGGAGCACTGTCCCCCCTCCGCTTTGACACTGCCATACATGGATATCACATCAACCCACTACAGGGGCAATTCCTACAAAGTAATCAGCGAAATGTCAAGAGAAGAGAATCCCCTTCTTGCCTCCCCCGTCTCATCACAATCGGCCCTGTTATGAAGGCCAGGCCTGATTACCCCTATAAAGCCGAGATTATACAAGGCTATTCGGCTGAGTCCTGTTTTACCTCTACGGAAAGAAACCTCTCTATCTTTGCCTTTTCCTTCAGTCCTTCAATATATTTCTTCGCCTCTTCCCCCGCGTTTACCTGTTTCAGGTACGGGACAAGTTTGTCCGTAACATCCTTATAATCGCTTATGGTTTCTGGTGTTTTGCCTTCCACTTGTATCAGGTGATAGCCGAAGGTGGTCTCGACTATGTCGCTTATTTCTCCATTTTGCATAGAAAAAGCCGCGTCTTCAAAGGATTTTACCATCTGCCCCCGCGCGAAGTAGCCGAGGTTACCACCATCAGCGCTGCTGGGACATTGAGAATATTTCTTGGCAAGCTCTACAAATTTTTTCCCCGCTTTCAACTCTTTCTGTATACCTTTGATTTTTTTGAGGGCTTTTGATTTCTCAGCTTCGCTCGCCCCCGTTTCAACTTTAATAAGGATGTGACGTGCCTGGACCTTTTCGGGTTGCTTAAAAAGGTCAGGGTTTTTATCGTAATATTCCTTCGTCTCTTTGTCCGATATTTCGATCCGGGCTATAACCTCTTGGTCTATAAGCTTCTGAATTGCTATCCCTTTGAGTAACTGGATCTTCAGAACATCTTCAGTAAGATGCAGCTTCCCAAGCATTTCATTGAAACTATCTTCCTTTGGGAATCGTTTTTTTATGGTCGCAAGCCGTTCATTGACAATCGCATCGTCCACTTCTATTCCCTTTTTCTGGCTCTCCTGGTAGAGCACCTTTCGGGCAATAAGATTTTCAAGGAGATTTCGTTTTATTTCAGAGAGTTTTTCGTTATCTGACTGATCTATATCGGGAAGCTGTTTTTGCATCATGGACAGTTCCGCATTGAACTCTTCCTGCATGATTATCTCCCCGTTGACCACTGCCACCGTGCCTTCAGGAAACTTTTCCGCCCCCTTATCGCACGCCTGCGCGGCAAACAATATCATGGCTATAATCATAACGGGGATGTAGAACCACCTCTGGTGTATTATCTGCATTTCGTGTTTCCTTTCCTGTTCGAGTAGAACTTTTTGTTACTTCTATAACAATGGGAACGTAATGCAAGTGTTTTCTTGCGTTTTTGCTTATAATCCCCCTTCCCCTGCGCCCTTCAGATCAAAGTTACTCATTGACAACATATCCGCGAATTACTAGTATTGACCACCGGCTTGAGACAGCCGTAATCCAGGCCGGGGGGATACACCGATTGACAGCACTGTGCCCCGTAGCATCTTATTGCGAGCCGGAAATTTTTGTATCTAACAGGAGAAATATTGCCATGATAAAGTTGAAGGATCCCGTGAGCGGACTTACCCATTTCATAGGTCTTGTCCTTGCCGTGGTCGGTCTGGTCTTCCTGTTATGGGGCTCCACGCACCCCGTCAAACCCGTCCACATCGTGGCCTTTTCCATATTCGGCGCGGGAATGATCCTGCTCTATACGGCAAGCACCCTGTATCACTGGCTGCCTGTCTCGGAAGAGATCAGCCAGTGTCTCCGGAAGATCGATCACATGATGATCTTCATACTGATCGCCGCCACCTATACCCCCGTATGTCTGATCCCCCTGAGAGGCGCCTGGGGGTGGAGCCTGTTCGGAGCCATATGGGGCCTGACCGCAAGCGGCATAGTCATGACGGTCTTCTGGACGCAGGCCCCGCGGTGGATCTACACCCTTATCTATATCGCCGTCGGGTGGATCGCCCTTGTGGCCATATGGCCGTTGATACAAACCCTTCACCTCGGGGGAGTGCTGTGGCTTCTCATCGGCGGACTGTTCTATACCACGGGCGCCGTGATCTACGCAGTCAAGAGACCAAACCCCTGGCCCCGGATCGTCGGATTTCATGAGATCTTTCATGTCTTCGTCATGATGGGAACCTTTTCACACTTCTGGATGATGTACCGATATGTCATGCCCTTCAGTTAAGAATATCCCTGAGAAAACGTTGGAATACCGGAACGGGTTCGGATGTCTTTCCACCCTCGACGTCCTGTGACCTGTCAATTCTCTGAAAAATAGAAACCATACGGAGTTCAAAATACAGATGACGGAAACACATGTCGCACAGATCGCACGGGAACTGCAGCTTAAAGAGAAACAGGTACGGGCAACCTTTCTACTTCTGAAAGAGGGGGCAACCGTTCCCTTCATCGCCCGATACCGCAAGGAGGTAACCGGGGGGCTTGACGAGGTCAACGTCATATCCATCCGCGACCGGCTCGAACAGCTCGATAAGCTGGACAAGCGCAGAGATGCCATCCTCAAATCGCTGGAGGAACAGGGCCAGCTTACCGACGAGTTGAAGAAAAAGGTATTGTCTGCCGAGACCCTGGCCGTTCTGGAAGACATCTATCTACCCTATAAACCGAAACGACGTACCCGCGGCATGATGGCAAAGGAGCGCGGGCTTGAACCGCTGGCCGCGAAGCTCTTTGAGCAGGGCAACATCGATCCGCAGGCGGAGGCGGCCGCCTTCGTCGATCCCGAAAAGGGTGTGGAGACCATCGAAGACGCGCTCGCCGGGGCCAGCGATATCATCGCGGAGTGGATCAACGAGGACGCACCGGTCAGAGACGCCCTCCGGGAGCTGTTCACCAGGAAGGCCGTCATACACGCAAAGGTTGCCCGCGGCAAGGAAGAGGAGGGGGCAAAATACAGGGATTACTTTGACTGGGAGGAACCCCTTGCCAAGGCGCCATCGCACCGTGTCCTGGCTATCCGCCGCGGCGCTGCCGAGGGATTCCTCATCTTTCGCGTTCTCCCCGATGAGGAAAAGACAGTCGATATCCTGGAGAAGCATTTTGTAAAGGGTGATAACGCGGCCGCGCAGGAGGTTCGCCTCGCGGTGAGAGACAGTTACAAGCGTCTTCTTTCAACCTCCATGGAAACGGAGATCCGTCTTGAAAGCAAAAACAGGGCGGACGGAGAGGCGATCAGGGTGTTCGCGCAGAATATCAGAAATCTGCTCCTTGCCTCTCCCCTTGGTCAGAAGAGGGTCCTTGCCATCGATCCCGGCCTGCGTACGGGATGCAAGGTTGTCTGCCTCGACCCGCAGGGAAAGCTCCTGCACAACGATACGATCTTCCCGCTCCAGCCGCGCAACCGCGTGAAGGAATCGGAAGAGACATTGAAGAGTCTGGTGGAGAAGTTCGAGATCGAGGCCATCGCCGTCGGCAACGGCACAGGCGGGCGCGAGACGGAGACATTCTGCAGGGGCATAGACTTCGGCAGAGAGGTCGCTGTGGTTATGGTCAGTGAAAGCGGCGCGTCGGTGTACTCCGCCTCCGAGGTTGCCCGCGATGAATTCCCCGATTATGACCTGACCGTTCGTGGCGCGGTGTCAATCGGGAGACGCCTCATGGACCCCCTGTCGGAACTGGTAAAGATCGATCCTAAGGCCATCGGTGTCGGGCAGTATCAGCATGACGTGGATCAGAAGGCCCTGAAAAAATCCCTTGATGATGTTGTGGCGAGTTGCGTAAACGCGGTCGGTGTAGAGGTGAATACGGCAAGTAAACAGCTCCTGAGCTACGTGTCGGGCCTATCGGAAAAACTGGCCGGCAATATAATCTCCTACCGCAATGAGGGGGGGGCATTCTCCTCGCGCACCGGGCTGATGAAGGTTCCCGGGATGGGGGCGAAGACATTTGAACAGGCAGCCGGTTTCCTGAGAATACGGGGCGCGGAAAACCTCCTCGACGCCTCGGCGGTCCATCCAGAGAGTTACCCCGTTGTCGAATCGATGGCGAAAGACCTTGGCTGCGCAGTTTCAGACCTGATGACCAGCCCCGAGCTGCGTAAAAAGATTATACTGGAAAACTATGTCAGCGACACCACCGGCATGCCGACCCTCACGGATATCATGGGTGAACTCGCGAGGCCCGGCCGTGACCCCCGTGAGCAGTTTGAACTCTTTGCCTTCACCGATGGCGTTGACAAGATTGCGGATCTGGAGGTGGGGATGAAACTGCCCGGCATTGTAACGAACGTGACCGATTTCGGAGCCTTTGTGGATATCGGGGTCCACCAGGACGGGCTCGTGCATATCAGCGCGCTTGCCGACAAGTTTGTACGCAATCCCCATGATGTCATAAAGGTAAATCAGAAAGTCGCTGTGACGGTGATCGATCTTGACATGAAACGAAACCGCATCTCGCTCTCCATGCGTTCCAATCCGATGGAACCCCGCGGCAGACGGGAGAAAGGCACCCCTCCCGAGGAAAAGAAATCCGGCGGCAGATCTGTGAGGCGGGAAGCGAGCGGGAAAGGAAAGATATCGGAGAATCCATTCGCCGATGCACAACACCATTAATACGGGAAGCATCCCTAGATTTTTAAGTTTTTTCTAGTTTTTAGTTTTTTTGTCAAAAAATATTTCAGCGAGACTTTTAACCGGTCACAGCTCCCTGATCGCCTTCGTTTCGTACTCTCCGATAAATCCCTTATCCGCGAAGCTGAAGTAGCAGTCATTGCCGATGATGATGTGATCAAAGAAGTTAATGCCTGTGGCCTTCGCGGCCATCATCAGACTTCGGGTAAAGGCCTTGTCATTTTCGCTCGGGGTGGTGGCGCCGGAGGGATGATTGTGGGCAACAATGAACGATGGCGCGTTATTCCTGATAGCCGTCTGTATGATGTCACGGATGTAGGGGTTCGCCCTGTCGACAGTGCCGTAGTCGATATCTATCATATCTGATACGGCATTCCTTCCGTCGAGGAGCAGCAGGACAAAGCGTTCCTTCTTGAGATCTCTCATCAGCGGCATCAGCAGGTTCGCTACATCGGAGGAATGTCTGACAGGGTCGGTGAGCGTTTTCTCCTCGCTGAGCATCCGCCGGCCCAGTTCCATGGCCGCCTTGATCTGCGCGATCTTCGCGTTCTTGAGACCGCTGATCTTTCTGAATTCCGAGATATCGGCTCCGCTCATCGCGCGCAACGATTTGAACCGGTGCAGCACCTCCCTGCCGATATCGACCGCGCTCCTGCCAGGCGTTCCCGTCCTTATCAGGATAGCGAGGAGTTCCGCATTGCTGAGGACATGCTCACCGTATTTGAGCAGTTTTTCGCGGGGGCGGTCATCTTCCGACCACTCGCTGATGGGAACGGGATAGCGGATCCTGTCGTTCTTTCCCATACCACCGACCCCCCTTCGGCTGACTCGTGGTAGTGTAGTACGGGATGGCCAAAATATCAATCGGTAAAAAACGCGGAGGAGGCTGTGACAATAGGTTGAAAAAGCACAGGAGATGGTGTATGGGTAGAACAAATGCATGGAGTTGAGCGCTGTTCAACTCCATGCATTGTTATTTTTATGGCGGTCAATCACAATAGCTGTCACTCGGAGAAAATAGCATGAACAAGTTTCCCATAACACGCGCAGGATTTGAAAAATTGAAGGAAGAACTGGCCCGGCTGAAGAAGGTTGAGGTGCCGGCAAATATAAAGGATATCGAAGTAGCCAGAGAACATGGCGATATCTCGGAAAACGCCGAATACTCCGCGGCTAAAGAGAGACAGTCATTTATACAGGGTAAGATCCAGGAGTTGGAAAACAACCTGGCGAGTTCAACCGTTGTCGATCTGAAGAACCTGACCGATGAGATGGTTGTCTTCGGGGCAACCGTTACGATAGAGGATATGAACACGGGAGAGGTGGCCCGGTATCAGCTTGTAGGACCCTTCGAGGCGGACATGAGCCGGAACCAGATATCCGTCACGTCCCCTATCGGCAAGGCGCTCATCAGAAAAGAACCAGGCGACGAGGTCAGGGTTAAGACACCGGGAGGTGTCAGAGAATTTGAGATCGTGGACATAACCATAGAATAGCGCCAGGGCTCAATCCAGCCCCAAACACCCCCGAGGCATCTATCCTATCTTCCATGTGGTGGAGGTGGAAGTGTCCTTCAGGACGATCCCTTTAGATGCCAGGAGATCTCTCAACTCATCAGCACGGCCCCAGTCTTTGGCCTGCCGTGCCTTTTTCCTCTCGTCGATCAACCGCTCTACCTCTTCCACATCCAGACCGGACTTTCTGACTGCCCGTTCTCTGTCCTTTCCGAAATATTCATCGGGGTCTTCCAGGAACAGACCCAATACCTTCCCCACCTCTCTGATTCGTTCCCGTGCATCGTTCAGGACGAAAAGCGCTTCTTTGGTGGGTGTTGGATCCTTTGAGAGGTATCCGTTTATGATGCGGATACTGTCAAATATACACCCCAGCGCCATGGGGGTGTTAAAATCGTCATCCATCGCCGCTACAAACCGGTCGGGGAGCATGCCCATCTTTTTGAACACATCTTCGTCCTTCCCGGAGAGATCTTTTTCGGCGATGTCGGAGAAATCCACTCCTTCGCCAATCGCATCTTTTATGCTCTTCCGGGTGGTATACAATCTCTCCATACCCACCCGTGCCTCTGCCATGGCGGCATCCGAAAAATCTATGTAGCTCTTATAGTGCCTCTGAAGGATAAAAAATCTCACCACCTCCGGGTGGTAGGCAGTCAGCACCTCTTTTATGGTCAGGGTGTTCCCGAGAGATTTGGACATCTTCTCACTGTCGATCTTTATGAATCCGTTGTGCAGCCAGTAGTTCGCGAAGGGTTTTCCCGTAGCACCCTCCGATTGAGCTATCTCGTTTTCGTGGTGCGGGAAGATAAGGTCTTCCCCGCCACCATGGATATCAAAGGTATCCCCCAGAAACCTCTGACTCATGACGGAGCACTCTATATGCCATCCCGGCCTGCCGTTCCCCCAGGGGCTGTTCCACCAGGGTTCCCCCTCCTTGGCGGCCTTCCAGAGGACAAAATCGAAGGGATTTTTCTTCTTTTCGTCGATATCGATTCGGGCGCCAGCCATCATATCATCCAGTCCTCTGCCCGACAGCTTGCCGTATCCGTCAAACCCTTCCACCAAATAATAGACATCGCCATCGACGACATAGGCAAGACCCTTGTCCATCAGTGTGTCGATGAGCCGGATCATCCCCTGTATGTTATCGGTCGCTTTGGGCGCTACCGTAGGCCGGGCAACCCCAAGACGATCCATATCCTCATTGTGCTGTTTGATATACCGTTCGGATATATCGGCTATGTCGGTGCCCTCCGCGATTGCCTTCCCGATAATCTTGTCATCGACATCCGTAAAGTTCTTGACATAGGTGACATCATAGCCCCTGTATTTCAGATATCGGTAGATAACGTCGAAGACCACGGCAGAGCGGGCATGTCCGATATGACACACGTCGTATGCCGTAATCCCGCAGACATAGATCCCTATCTTTCCCTCTTCTATGGGAACGAATTCTTCTCTCTTCTTTGTCAGTGTATTGTATAGTTTTAAACTCATGAATATAGCTTTTCCATCCTCCAGGCAGCCATCCGCTGGTGTCCTGCCTCAAATATATCGCGCAGATCCCTTAAGGAAACAGGGATATATGGTCGAGACCGGCACCCTCCGGTAGTCCACACATGAGATTCATATTCTGGATTGCCTGACCCGACGCGCCCTTTACCAGGTTGTCGATAACCGATACGATTACCACCCGCCCAGTACGCTCGTCAACGACACATCCGATATCACAGACATTGGAGCCCCTGACCGAGGAGATGTTCGGCAGGATTCCCGCCGTGCATATCCGCACAAATTTCTCATCAGCGTAAAACCTCTGATAGATATCGATTACCTCCGCCTCGGACACCCTCTCTTTGAGATTCGCATAGATCGTGCTCAGTATCCCCCTGTTTACCGGCACAAGGTGGGGTGTAAAGGAGATGGTTATGGCCGTATCCGCAATCCGCCCCAGTTCCTGCTCTATCTCCGGGGTATGGCGGTGTGACCCTATCTTATACGCCTTGAACCCCTCATTCACCTCGCAGAAGAGCGAGCCGAGCTGTAGATCACGCCCCGCGCCGCTTACACCCGATTTTGCGTCCGCTATGATCGATGAAGGATCAATGCACCCCTCCTTCAGCAGGGGCGCGAGTCCCAGGAGGATACTCGTGGGGTAACATCCGGGATTGGCAACAAGATCAGATCCCCTGATATTATCCCGATACAACTCGGGGAGACCGTAGACGGCCTTTTCCACCAGATCGGGGGCGGTGTGTGTTTTGTACCATGCCTCGTATACCGATACATCCCTCAGTCGGAAATCGGCGCTGAGGTCTATAACCTTTACTCCGGCTGCGACAAACTCCGGTACCACCCGCATAGCCTCTCCATGTGGAAGGGCCAGAAACACGACGTCACAGGAGGAGACAAGGTATTTCGGAGATGAATCTGCAAATTTGAGATCCGTCTTGCCGGCAAATACCGGATAGACATCCGACACCGGCATGCCCTTGAATTTTCTCGATGTGATGGCGACGACATCCGCGTCGGGATGACCGATTAACAGCCGCAGGAGCTCCTGACCAGTGTAACCACTTGCCCCATAGATACCAACCTTCAACATAACCCCGCCTCCCAATAAAAAAGGGGGCCGCATCGGCCCCCTCTGTGTATTGCTGATTTTATCTCTTGGAATACTGGAATCTCTTCCTGGCGCCGGGCTGGCCGTATTTTTTTCGCTCTTTCACGCGGGCATCTCTTGTCAGAAAACCGGCCTTCTTGAGAACGGATTTCAATTCTTCATCATACCCCACAAGGGCCTTGGATATCCCGTGCCTGATGGCACCCGCCTGACCGGAGATCCCCCCTCCGTTGACATTGATATAGAAATCAAACTTGTCTTTTTTATCAGTGATATCGAGAGGCTGCAAAATCAGTCTCTTTAATATATCAAGGGTGAAATAGTCATCAAAGGTCCTCTTGTTGATTACAAAGACACCGTTTCCCTCTTTCATCCACACCCGCGCTATTGATGTCTTTCTCTTCCCTGTCGCATAATAACTATTTACTGCCATATTTTTTCTCTCCTGGCCTACACTTCTAACAACCTGACCATCTGGGCCTCATGCGGGTGTTTGTCACCCTTGTATACCTTCAGCTTCTTCAGCATCTGCCTTCCGAGACTGTTTTTCGGAAGCATCCCCTTGACGGCACTGCGCAAGACCTCTTCCGGTTTCTCAGCCAGCACCTTGCCCGCCGTTGCCGACCTCAACCCCCCGGGATATCCGGTGTGATGATAGTAGATCTTATCGGTAAGCTTTTTACCCGTAAGGGTAATCTTTTCCGCGTTCACCACAACTATGAAATCCCCGGTATCAATATGCGGGGTATAGACGGGTTTGTGCTTCCCTCTCAGGCGCCGTGCGATCTCAGCGGCAAGCCTCCCCAGCACCTTACCCTCTGCGTCGACAAGATACCAGTCTCTCGCGACGTCTTCTTTCCTGGCACTATATGTCTTCATAAAAGTTCACCTATATTCTAAAACTCAAAGAGAGGGACATTATGTAATTAAGAGACATTTGTCAAGAGAAAATCCAAAAAACTTTTAGATCTACTGCCCGTTCCTTGTGGCCGTCACTGTGCCCACCTTTCCAAGACCATAAAGGGAGAAGATCATCATAAAGCTTCTGTCATCCGGGGAATCGGTATAACTGAGCTCCACACTCCAGCACTGCTTGTGATAATCTATCGCGTACGTGGTTTCAAGAGTTTTGTTGTCAAGTTCGTTCTTTCTCAGGATATACATCAGATCAAGGTGATTCGTTGCCTTCCCCTTGAACGTGAGAGAGATCTCCTCCACTGAATCTTGAGTGTACCGGTATTCCGCGGTCAGAGAATCACCGCGCAGATCACTGATATTGAAGGTGGAATTTATCCCTTCCCACTCACCGGAATTGACATTGAAATTCGTGTCGGCATCAAGGGAAAAATACCGGAAGGGAGAGAAGTCGAGCTCAGAGGTGATATTGCCGAACGGCCTCCTGCGCCACGGAGAACCACTGACATCCCTTCTCGCCTCCTTGATATAGTAAGCCTGGCTCAACTTCAGCATGAAAAACTCCCGGTAGGTAACCCCCTCACCTGTACTCGTATCCTTACCCGTACTCCCATCCTCACTCTTCAGCCGGGAAATCAGTGTGTTGATGAGCGAATAGGTTATCGTGTTTGTCTCCCCTATCGCGCCGAGAAAATCCGGTATATCACCTTGATATACATACGGGATATACGAGTATGTGACCTCCGGCCTGACCCCGTGCCGTATCTTGTCTACGACCTTCCCCCCCACATTAAAGATCCTGTGTACCTCGCTGGAAAGGGTTGCTCCCACGGTGTACAGTTCCCGGCTGCCGTCCTTGTCCTTATAATAGCTCGCGTAAGGGCCGCTGTATGAGCTTTCCCAGGTTGTCTCTCTCAACCCCAGGGATGGCGTAAATTCCAGGTACTCCTCGAGGCTCAGGGGCCACGAAAAGACCGGATAGAAATCGAATACATCCCCCCGGTATCCCGTGGTTCGGTAATAATTATCGTACGATGATGCCAGCTCAAAATCGATGGGGGAGTTGTACAGAGGCTGCTTGAGACCGGTAAAGGTGACCTCAGGGTACTTCTGCAGTGTCTCATCGTTGGAGTAACTATAGAAATTATCCGTATATTCCACAAGGGCGGTCGCATTAAACAGATTCCATTCCTTTACGAGGCGAAGCGTTGAGGTCAGCGAGGTCAGGGATTTGTCGCCATCGAACGAGACACTGTTGAATAGACCTGTGCCACTTGTTCTGTAATGCGCCATATAGTAGTTATATAAATCAAAATCCCTGAAATACCACCGGTCAGATACCCTTTTTATATCCGTCTTCAGGTAAAAACCCTCGCTGAATGTCGTCTTGTGGTCCAGATAATAGGACCATCGTTTGTTATCTTCCTTCCAGTCCCTGTGCAGGATGGCATCCCCTTCAGTCTCTGACACGTCCATGGTGTCATTGAGATAATCGCCATACAGCGTGCCATATGAATCTTTACCGACAATATACCGAAACTCCACCCCCTCCTGGAATCCCCTTTTGTCCATGTAGCGCTGATAGAATGTCGCGTCGGTGTTATCTGAAATCGCCCAGTAAAAGGGAATTCCGATATCCCATCCCAGTTTGTCACGCGAAAAGGCGATACGGGGAAACAGGAGACCCGTCTGCCGGGTAGTCTTGGCGGGGAATATCAGATAGGGGAGGTAGAGAACGGGGATACCCTTTACCTGGAAGGTCCCGTGTTTAAGGGTTCCATACCCGTCAATGGTAACCTCTACCTCGCTGCCGGTAAACCTCCAATCGGGGTTTTCACCGTCACAGGTCGTCGCCTGGCCCCTCTTCAGGAAATAGGTCGCGTCGCCCTTCTTCTCAATGGTTTCCCCCCGCAGGTAGAGGTGGTTCTCGTCAAGAAACACCGTTCCGTCGTATATGACGCCCGTCTTGTTGGCAATACTGAACCGGGCTTTCTCCCCTTCAAGAAGATCTTCGCCGCTCTTTATGAATACATGCCCCTCAGCCATCGCCTCATTCTTCAACCGGTCCAGCATGACATCATCGGCCTTAATGAACCCGCCCTCGAAAGAAATAATGACATTGCCGCTGGCTTGATACGTTTTGGAATCACTGTCGTATGAAAGGGTCTTTGCCTCTATATCCACCCGCTTAGGCATGTCCGGCACAGAGGCGAAACAAAGATCCCCGCACAGAAGCAGAGACAGTGACATGAAAAACAGTATAGATTTTTTTCTCACGAGTCAATCTCCAGGCAGAATTTTCAGTACGCAAAAGAAACAGACTGTTCCTACTATCATAAAACCATGTTTTTCGGAAGGCCAAAAATAACTGCCCGGCAGGCGTGTCAATACGTAATAATCGGTGTGTCTCGCGTGTAGCGGAAGGCACATCCTTTCATAACGCTGGCAGGACATGTCGGCGAGGTTCGTGATCAAATCGCACCGTCTGGATCCCATGGAGCAACGCCAGACAGGTTGCCAGCTTATTACAACCGGGAAAAGATGTATTGACAATGGCTTGGATTTAAACTACAAAAGCCCTCTAAATCAGATCGACAAGGCACCTGATTGTGAGATCCTTCAACCGCATTTAAGACACGCTTGGGAGAATAACAATGGAAGAAGCTCTGGCAGTAACATCAGCAGATATCGGAAGGCATTTTCATGGAAACGTCCTCGACATGATATTGGATTCGGGGCCCATGGTTCAATTTGTACTTCTGTTGCTCCTCTTCTTTTCCGTAGTCTCGTGGGCTATCATCCTGACAAAGTATAGACTGATCAAAAAATCCAAGAGAGAAAATGACATGTTTCTCGATAGATATATGAAGATCAATAAATTGTCAGAGGTCTTTCCCGAATCGAAAAATTTCAGATATTCCCAGATTGCCAGGGTCTTCCGGGCGGGCTATACCGAACTTGTCAAGGTAGCCGGCATCAGGAAGGAAAGCCTTTCTGACGCGGACGGAGAGGCATCATGGTCACTGGAGATGAGGGGCCTGGATAACATTGAAAGGGCCCTGAACAGGGCGTCTGATTCGGAGACAACAAAATTGGAAAGTTCACTGGGGTTCCTTGCTACGACGGGGAGTTCGTGTCCTTTTATAGGGCTCTTTGGAACCGTATGGGGCATAATGAACGCGTTCAAAGGCATCGGAGTAAAGGGCTCCGCCACACTGGCAGTAGTCGCCCCGGGAATATCGGAGGCCTTGATAGCCACCGCTGCCGGCCTGGCAGCTGCCATCCCCGCGGTCATTTTTTATAACTACTACACCAACACGATACGGACCATGACGGTGGAGACAGACAGCTTCTCCTCCGAATTTCTCAACATAGTGGAGCGGTTTTACACAAAGAGTACCCACAAATGAGATATTCAAGAAACCGAAGGAATGCCGCAACACGGCCCATATCGGATATCAATGTTACGCCGCTTGTCGACGTGATCCTGGTCCTGTTGATCATTTTCATGGTCACCGCCCCTATGCTGCAGATGGGGATAGATGTCAACCTTCCCCGGGTAAAGGCAAAGACGGTGGACGTCGGCGAAGAAAAGCTCATATTGACGATAAACAGCAAAAAAGAGATCTTTATAAACAAATACCAGACATCCATAGAAGGGCTGAAGACCAAGCTTGAAGGTATCTTTGCCTCAAGAATAGACAGAGAGATATTCATGCGTGCAGACAAACAAATCCCTTACGGGTTCGTGGTTCGTGTTATGTCTGAAGTGCGCAAGGCAGGCGTTGATAAGTTGGGAATGATCACAGAATCTCCGAAGGAATAGGCATGACTTTTTTAACGGAGGCGCTGGAGAAAAACCATGATGATGCCACGAGCCTGAATAACACCGTCGTGCTCTCGTTTCTCCTCCATGCCCTCATCCTTTCAATTGTATTTTTTTCCCCTTATCTGCCGGATCCCAGATGGACCTTCGGGCCATCATACGTGGTGGATCTGGTGAGTCTCCCCTTAAGTTCCGTGGAGATGAGGTCTTCCGAGGAGATCTCGAGGGGAGTGGTCGGTATGGATCGCAAAAATCACTCGATGGTAATGAAAAAAGAGGTCGAAACGAATCTGCCCATGCCTGTCCGGGAAGCAAAAACCCAGAGGAAAGAGGCTGGAACCGTCGGTACGGCGATAGAGGGTATTAAGAAAAAGGTTGCCTCTGCCACTGCTCCCCCTACCACTGATACAAGGGGTGGCTCCCAGCCGGTAGCATCTCCCGGCCACCCCGAGCTGAATATGCAGATGAAGGTGTATTACTCTGTCGTCTGGTCCATGATAAAGGAGAAATGGGCGCTGCCTGAAGGCATTCTGCACAATGCCAATCTTGAAACCGTTATAGAGGCAAAGATCCTGAAAAACGGCAGTGTGGCAAGCTTGACCTTTGAGAAACAATCCGGCAACAGATATTTTGATGAATCCGCCCTGAAGGCGATCAAGAAAGTGAAAAAGTTCCCTCCCCTCCCCGAGTGGCTGAATAAAAAATATATTGCTCTGGGAATACGGTTCCACTCATCGGAATTATAGGGACCAAACATTGAATTCTGATAGAACCTCACTATGCCGCAATAGGCAGCAACAGGGTTGGGGTGCCGGGTAAGACACTGTTGAAGCCCTGTACGAAACCATCAACCTTAAGGTGGTATGATCAAACGGTGTGCATGTAGAAGATTGGTGCTGCAGGAGAGACAATGCGTAAGATAATAAGTTTCCTTATTTTCTCAATTATTTTCTGGTGTAGCTCTGCGGCCTGCGGCAAGGTATACATAGACATAAATTCCCCCTCATTCCAGAAATTCCCGGTGGCAATACCAGAGTTCAAAAATCTGGGGAACACAGAGCAGGGCGAAAACCTGTCCGCATGGTTTGCGAACGAGCTTTCACGCACTCTGAAGATTACCGGATTTTTCAAGATGATTTCCCCGGATGCATTCCTCGAAGATCAGGACAGTGCCGGAATAACCATCGGAGGAATAGACTTCTCCGACTGGTCAAGTATCGGCTCTGACTTCCTTGTAAAGGGAGGATTCAGTTATGACGGTAAAACCCTTGCCGCAGAGTTCCGTCTGTTCGATACCATAGAGGGGAGATTTATTACCGGCAAAAAATACTGGGGGAAATCGGACGGGAAGAAGGTCATGGTCCTCAAGTTCGCAGGCGAGATACTTCTTGCTCTGACCGGGAGGGGTGGCGTCTTTGACACGAAAATAGCCTTCTCCGGAAAAGAGGGAAATAAATCTGAGATATATACGATAAACTTCGACGGGTCCGACCCTGTCAAGATAACTTCCTGGAATTCCCTTAACCTTTTTCCCCAATGGTCACCGGACGGGTCAAAGATAGCCTTCACCTCGTATAAGAACGAAAATCCCGACTGCTATATAACAGACGTGGACAGCGGGATGATATACAAGATATCCTCCTTCAGAGGGCTGAATCTGCCCGGATCCTGGTCCCTTGACGGCAGCAAGATCCTCCTGGTCCTCAGCAAAGACGGGAATGAGGATATCTACATCAAGCACCTCGACAGCGGCAGGCTTGAACGCCTGACGAATAATCGCGCCATAGATGTCTCTCCGACGTGGTCAAACGACGGTGAAAAGATAGCCTTCGTATCGAACCGTTCCGGATCTCCCCAGATCTTTGTTATGGATTCTGATGGGAAGAATGTACGGAGACTAACATTCGAGGGTTCATACAACACGTCACCCTGCTGGTCGCCGGATGGAACCAGAATAGCGTATGAAGGATCATCAAACGGCTGCTTCCAGATATTTTCCATTGGAGAGAATGGGGATAATCTCATGCAACTCACCTTTGAAACGGGGGGTGGAGAATCGCCCTCCTGGTCACCGGATGGACGCTACCTGGCTTTCTCTTCGAAGAAAAACGGCCGGGAAAGGGTGTGCGTGATAAACGCTAATGGGCTGAATATACGGGTGTTACCCGATATAAAAGGGGTAAAATCATTTAATAGTCCCTCATGGTCCCCGCATCTAAATTTATATTGAATTTACAACTGTTTTGTGTTTTAAGGGGGTAGGCTTATTTATCATATCCGTCAGGGATATCTTGGAGAAGGTGGGCTCTCGTCATCAGAGTGTCTGTATCTCCCGTAACTAGGGGTCCTGGACGGATAGATACCAAAAATCATTTGGAGGAGAAGACATGAAAAAGGATTCTATTGTTGTGAGCTTTCTGATACTCATCTGTGGTCTTTCACTGATTTTCGTCTCAGGGTGTGCGACGAGCCAGTCAGTTAAGGCTACGGCCGTTAAAAGCGATACGGCCGTTGGAGCTAAGACCATTAAAGGCGAGGCCAGCATGAACGACATCCTGGCGGATGAGACTGCCAAGTCTAAAGCGGGATGGGTAGCCTTCCAGAAAAAAGAGGCCGCCAGAAAAACGAAGGCCTTAGCGGAAAAAGAAGCAAAAGAAAAAGCAGCACAAGAAGCAGCTAAGATTCCCGAAAATGCCGACATGAAGGACATCCTCGCAGAGGAAACCGCCAAGTCCAAGGCGGGATGGGTAGCCTTCCAGAAAAAAGAGGCCGCCAGAAAAACGAAGGCCTTAGCGGAAAAAGAAGCACAGGAAAAAACCACAAAATAAAGGAGGGGGTCAAATGAAGAGAAATTCAATTATTGTAGGAGTGCTAGTGCTCATATGCAGTCTTTCGCTAATTTTCGTCTCAGGGTGTGCTACGAAGCAAGCAGTCAAAAGTGAGACCGAGACCATTAAAGGCGAGGCCAGCATGAACGACATCCTGGCGGATGAGACTGCCAAGTCTAAAGCGGGATGGGTAGCCTTCAAGAAAAAAGAGGCCGCCAGAAAAGCGTTGCTGGCTGAAGCCTCTTCGTTCAAAGATATACCGTTTGCCTTTGATCGCTATGATCTCAGTGCTGAGGCCAGAAATATATTGGGGGGGCTTGCTGACTGGCTGGCAAAACAGGTCGGTTGGGAGGTAACCATCGAAGGACATTGTGACAACAGGGGAACGGTAGAGTATAACCTGGCCCTGGGGGAACGGCGAGCCGAAGCGGCAAAGACCTACCTCACAAGCCTGGGGATTACCGGAGAAAGAATAGCCACCATCAGTTATGGTGAAGAAATGCCGCTTGATCCTGCAGATAATGAAGAGGCCTGGGCAAAGAACAGGAGAGATCACTTTCTCTTAGATCTCAACAAATAGTAGTGGCACGGGGCTTTTCTCTTGAAGAATCTTGTGATCCTTTTCTTGACCGTGGCATTCACGTGCGCAGGATGCGCAACGCACGAAGATCTTTATCGGGCTAAGAGCAATCTCGGGGCACAGATAACGGCCCTCCAGAAGCTTGTCGGGGAAAACAGTGATTCCCTGGGGTCCAGCAGGAGGATTCAGGCTGATGTGGGCGCGGATTTGGTAGATTTGAGGGACAGTGTGCAAAAGCTGCGGGGCGCCACCGAGAAAATAGATGTAAAGGTGGTGGCCCTTGAATCAAAGGCTGAAGATCCGCGCATCAGCCTGAACGATCTCTCCAACAGGTTGACATACCTTGAGAATTATCTGGGCATAGGGAAGCCTGGAGAGAAAGAAGATAAAGTCGGCGGGGAGGAGGGCTCAACCTCAACCAAAAAGGAAGAGCCCGCGGGCAGAGAAGAGGCCTATACTGCCGCTTACAGTATGTTTAAGAGCGGACGGCATGACGCTGCGAAGGAGGAATTTCGAAAGTTCCTGAAAGCCTTCCCCAATTCGGAATATTCCGATAATGCGCAATTCTGGATCGGGGAATGTGACTACTTCCAGGAACGATACGAAGAGGCAATCATAGAATACGAAGCGGTAATTCAAAACTATCCCAAGGGGAATAAGGTTCCCAATGCCCTTTTAAAACAGGCACTCTCTTTCCTGAAACTTGGTGATAAATCTAGCGCCAAACTCCTGTTGCAGGGGATTATTAAAGATTATCCCAACACGACGCCTGCAAGTGTGGCCAGGAAAAAATTGATTGATATCAAGTAAATTTTCGGTATCTGGGAAAATATCAAGAAAAATTCACGCGCATTATCTGTCTATGAGTATCGGTGTGATGCCGGAAGGTATCTGAAGATCGAAGATTTCCGTATCTCCGGCGGATGATATGTCCAGATCGAGATACCGGATGTCCATGTTTACCCTTCCAGGTTCTTTCACCTCTATGCGTATCCGTCTCGGATAGGTTGTCCCGCTTACGACAATGTAGTCCGAAAATGTGGAGTTCCAGAGGGTTCTGCCATCCTCACTGTCTTCAACCTTTGTCAAGGTCTGATCACCAGGGTCCACCCACAGTGATCTCTTCCTTTTTCCGGACTTGATATCTACCCGGTATAGGTTCTCTTCCATGTGTCCCGAAAGACGCCCCTCCGTTATGTGCGGAGACCGTCCGGCAAGGAGGGGAACCATATCACGAGGGGAAAGAAACACCTTGAAAAACAAAAAGAGGTTCTCCCTTGACGCCGCGCCCACATAAAATTTCCCCTCCCCCGGGAAAAATACCTTAAGAGATTCAGGGTTAGCAGAAAGAAAAAAGTCCGCAGGACCGAAGAGGGGTATCGTTTCTACACGAAGGCTGGAAGGCATGCGCAACAAAAGCGCCATCTTACGGGAGTAATTTCCCTCGGGAGAGCTGAGGGAAATTCGTGCCGTGGCCCGTATCGTATCGCTACTTCCCGGCATGGCAATCTTCTCAAGAATATCCTGAGGCAGTGCCGCAGGTCTTTTTATAACCTCCGCGATATTTCCGGAAACGCACCCGGAAAGAACAAGGAGCGTAAAGCATGTTATTATAATATCTTTTTTACTCACCGGGTATCCGTATATTCTTTATCTTTTCTTTCAGGTCATTGTTTTCCGGGGCAAGGTTCAGGGCCTGTTTGTATACGTCCAACGCCTTTTCTATTTGACCGCCCTTCTTATAGGCATCGCCGAGGTGACCAGCAATGGTTGGATCTTTGGGGAGAAGATCCAACGCCTTTCGCAGATAATTAATTGCCAGGTCTATCTTGTTCTGCTGAAAGTAAACCCAACCGAGACTATCCATGATATAGCCGTTATCCGGCTTCAGACGAAGGGCCTTCTTGACCAGCTCTTCGGCCTCATCAAGTCTCATTCCCCTCTCCGCATAACTGTACCCAATGAAGTTGATTGCGTCGGCATTATCCGGGTCAATCTTGAGCAGTGTCTCCATCTCTTCTATGCTCTCCCGATGCTTGTTTCCCTTTTCGTACACAACACCCAACCGGTAATGCAGATCCACATCCTGCGGCGAAAGGGAAAGGGCCCTCTTGAGGACATCCTCCGCATCATTAAATCTCCCCTCCTCTTCGTAAAGGGCGGTAAGAAACCGGTAGAGTTCGAGATCTTCGCTGCGCTTTTCTATCTCCCCCCTGATGAGCCCAATCGCTTTTTCGACATCACCGGCCGCCTTCAGGATAAATCCCATCCTGACACGGGCGGTCACATATAAGTCCGAGCGCTCAGGTATGGATTCGAGCTCCTTGAGCGCGTCCGTATACTGACCCTTCTCTTCGTACGCAGATGCAAGAAAGTACATGGTCCTTTCATTATCAGGATGTTCCCGAAGCAATTCAAGAAAGTGCGTGATGGCCTTGTCGTAGTCTTTACCACCCAGGAGATAGGCAAGTCCCAGGGAAAACCTCGCATCGACAAGAGAACTGTCCCACTTCAATATCTCCTCGAATTCTTCGGCAGCCATATCATACCGCTTTAACTTCATGAGGGTGCTTCCCAGTTCAAAGCGTACCTGAACATCCGCCGGGTCGGACCGGAGAAAGTCACCGTAGATTTTTATGGCCTTATCACCCTCATCCTTTGACCTGTACAGCGTTCCCAGATCCGTCAGCGCCGGTCTGAATGTCGGCTTGATATTCAAGGTTTTTTGGAGCCACAGCTCAGTTTCGTCATACTTGTTCATCACGGCATATGTCTTGGCAAGGTAATAGGTGCCCATGAGATTGGAAGGGTCAATACTCAGGAGATCATCCAGCACGCCTATCGCCTTTTCATATTCCTTATTTCCACGGTAGAAGATGTTCAGAAAGAGATACGCCTCTCGTTTTTCGGGGTCTATACCGAGAACCTTTTTATATTCATGAATAGCCTCTTCGTATCTCTTAAGATTACCGTACAGGCTGCCGAGCAGAATATGGGAATCTACATATTCAGGGGCGTGTGCGACTGACTTCTCCAACAGTTTGAGCGCCCTGTCTGTCTCTTTCTTCTTTACGTACAAAGCGGCAAGTTTGGTCATGAGATACGGGGATTCGGGATCAAACAGCAGGGCACTCTCATACTCAGTAATGGCCTTGTCAATTTCTCCGTCAATCGTGAAAAGCACTCCTCGGGAATAGTGATAGTACCCTTCCGACAAAGATCTCTCCATCTTTGTTTGGCCCTCAGGGGGCAAAGGGGTACACGCCACCACAAAAAAAAGGACTGTGATCACAAGGAGTATATTTTTGGCTGTGTCTATGGTCTTCATGTTTTGTCTTGAGTTCCTTCGCAAAAACCCCGATCCGCTTTCTCGCCCGGATGAGGTAATATCCTTTTCATGCCGGGGCTTCCAATTCCAGTCCAAAGCGACCCCTGCTATTGAGAAACCTGTGGATAAAATTTTCGCCCCCCCCCTGCTCTCATTCAATCAGGTCGGACAGGGGCACAATACGGATATCATTATCCTGGAAGACAGGCAACACCGCACCGATTGCCCGTACGGTACTTTCATACGGATGCCCAATAACTATCATGGTTTTCCACATATCCCTCTTTTCAACAATGTGGTGTAATATATCGACTGCTTCTTCAAAACTACAGTCATTATCAAGAAATATATCCCTTCCGGCATGCGGCAGGCCTATTCTTTTCGCTATCGGTAACCCCTTTGAGTTTTTCGTTGTCAGACTGTCCAGGAAAAAAAGCCCTCTCCTCTTGAGATCTCGGAGTACAAGCATCATTTTCTCCTCATCTTCCATAAAACTCGATCCCATATGATTATTGACTCCCGATATATGGGGAACATTCAGTATATCCTCTTCCAGTTGGCCCATTATCTCATCCCCATCCATCCTCAGCAGAAGCGCCCCGCTCCCCGGGCACCTCTCGGGGTAGCCATACGGTTCCATCGGCAGGTGGAGCAAGATCTCTTTCCCCGCCCTGTGTGCCTCTCGGGCAACCGCTACTGAATACGGAAGGTGTGGAAGGATAGAGATCGTTATTGGGGCATTTATTGCAAGGATATCATCCAGGATCGATACATCATATCCCATATCGTCAATGACAAAGGCTACTCTGTTACCCGCCCCTGCTTTCTTGCACACCATCTCTTTCAGCCCCGGGATTCCGTGCTTCCCCAGGCTTCTTATGACCCTCGACATCAGCCCCTTTTCATGTATCTTTTCGGGATTACTGCCTCCTCGATGGTACAGCCAATATCCCGCAGAGGCCACAACGCCGATGAGAGCAAGGATGCATATCCAGACTGCAAGTGACCTTCTCTTTGAACGAACCGCCCTGCCCCGCGCCGATTTCTTTGAGTATAGTTTTCTTTTCTTCACCCTTATAGTGTACAGACACCCGGTACGGTGCGTTTCATCTCAGAATTCCCCCCTTTTTACATCTTTTTGAAGACATCCCAACTTCTCAGTAGATCTATTGCGTTTTTCAACTGATTGTCCTTCTTGAGATCCGCCATCTCCCTACCGGCCTTTTCGTCTACCTCCTTTTCGTCTATCCCCTCTTCCTTTTCACCCTCTATGTGCCCATCCAGGTCCTTTTCCCTGATCTGCTTGGGCTTGTCTTTGGCCTCGGCAGCAGGTTGTACATATTCAACAAAAATATCAGGGGCGATTCCCTTGGCCTGGATCGATTCCCCGTCAGGTGTATAGTACTTTGCAATGGTCAGCTTGAGCGCCGAACCATCCTTAAGGGGAACGATGGTCTGTACCGATCCCTTTCCAAAGGTCTTGGTGCCCAGCAGTATAGCCCTTTTGTTGTCATGGAGAGCTCCTGATACAATCTCCGCAGCGCTGGCGGTTCCACCGTTGATCAAGATAACGATAGGAGATTCTGGCTCGGTTCCGTCATCCCTTGCCTCCGATACCCTCCTGCTGCTCTTCGTTCTCCCCATCGATGATACAATTACCCCCGATTTGAGAAATGCATCCGACACCTCAACCGCTTGCCCCAGAAGTCCCCCCGGATTATTTCTCAGGTCCAGGACAAGCCCCTTCAGGGAGACTTCTCCGGCACCTATCTCCGTGAGAGCCGCGCCAAGTTCGTCCGTGGTTGTCTCTTGAAAATTCGAGATTCTGATGTAACCGATATCACCTTGATATACTTTATGCTTTACACTCTTTATCTCTATCGTATCCCTTATTATGTCAAAAGGTATCGATTTATCTTCACCTTTACGGGTAACGGTTATGGTTACCTTTGTCCCCTTCTCCCCGCGGAGTTTGTGCACCGCATCCATTATGGTGAAGTTTTTCGTTGTCTCACCATCTATCTCGATTATCTTGTCTCCCGCCTTGACACCGGCGATAAACGCCGGTTTGTCCTCTATCGGTGCCACGACGGTGACAACTTCATCCTGCATGGTTATTACAATGCCCAGGCCGCTGAAGGAACCCTTTGTATCTGTCTGCAGGTCCTTGTACTGTTCAGCGGTCATAAAAGTACTATGCGGATCCAGTGACTTTATCATCCCCTGTATGGCCCCATGGATAACAACCTTGGGGTCAACCTCCTCCACATAGTTCTTTTCCACCATATTGAGCACTTCGTTAAACAGCTTCAGGTTTTTATAGGTCTCGCTACCAGCTGCGCTGGCGGCAGTGTGTCCCATCAATACGATCAACAGGGCGCAAGCCAGGAGCACCGACATAAAAAGACCCCTCTTGTGATTGAACTGTATCTTCATCTAACCCTCCAATTAGTGTAAGCAAAGTATTCCTCACAGGGATAACTACACCTTCCATCAACAGTTTTCCATAAGTTTTTATGGTTATACGGCAAAGAATCTGAGGCCCTGATACCGTAAAGGCTACGTGAACAACGTGGAGAGACATGCCCAAAGAAATCCTCCCTCAGATTATCAGCTTTGATACCCCGTCTCCCTCTGTGGGGACTATTTCAAGATAGTGGGCGTCCCCCCCCGTACGCCACTCCACAACGGCTTTCAAATCACCGGGCACGTGACTGTAGAGGGCGCATATATCGGCGGCGCGGCGCAGCTCTTTCTCTCCACACCCGTAAGGTACCAGAATCGTGGGACCAGGGAGGTCCCTCATCCTGATCACAATATCATGATCATCCGACAGTTCCCTGATGATCGCATTCTCCCTCTGCTTTCGCCCCACGACTATCTTTGTTTCATCATTCAGACGCAGATGTCTCCCCACCTTGAGGAGTTCCAGGTCTCTGATCTCCATATTTTTGTCGTGCGAAAAGAGATCCCTCAATCTCTTTGAAAATCCCGGGTCTGTCAGAAGGCATCCGCCGGCCGGAGTGGCATATCCGGTTATGCGGTAGTTGTCGGCCATTTCCATCTGGCGTTTTCTCCCCCTCCCCTGTATGTCCAGCAACCGGGACCGGTCAACCTTTCCCTCCATTTCAGGCATGGTCTCCGGCAAAAGTCGGGCGCTGAGCGGCCGGATAATGTATGGCTGATAGCCCGATCGCTTTGCCACAACATGGAGAGATTGTTTCCCCTGAGACATGGGGCGCTGTCCAAGGACCTCACCCGTCAGGATACAGTCGGCCCCCCGGGCCTCCATCATCTCCCCGGCCTTTTTGAGCATCAATATGTGACAATCTATGCAGGGGTTCATATTCCTGCCATACCCATACCGCGGTGCCTTGAGCATAACGAGGTGCTCTTCCGTAATATCCACCACGGTCAGAGGAAGACCTATTGCGCGAGATGCCTCCACGGCCCTGTCAGAACCAAAAAAAGGCGTCACAAAAGCGACGCCCTCCACCTCAATCCCCTGTTCCTGCATGACCTTTACAGCGAGCACACTGTCAAGCCCGCCTGACATTAAAGCAATCCCTTTTATTTTCAATATCTTACCAGCGTCACCTTCCACTCCTCATGAAGAAGTTTCTGGATGTCTTTGTCGACATCGTAGTCTACCAGATACAACTGCCTCTCACCCCCGAGCCGCAGGGCAGGGAGGGATATGTCACCACGTTCTTTCCCGGTATGTCGCGAAAGTGAAAACCTGAAGTCGCCGGGCGAAGAGGGTATCTGCATCGCGCGCACGATATCCTCAATGACCTCTCTCTTGCCCCTCTCTTCCGACACAGAGACAAACCTGTCACCGCTCTCCTTCAGGATATTGATAACCTGACCAGAGACCCTCCGTGAGGTCATAATAACGCGCGTGCCCCCGACGTTCAGGGAAAGCTCTGTCTTCATAGACAGGGAAAGTCCATCTGTGCTCAGTACCGTAATCTCGGCCCCCTTCACCGGAGAGTAACCGAGTATTCCAAGGAGTGACTGCGCAAACGCTACGCCACCTCCGGGATCAAGGACCTGCACGGGGGAAGATTGATATACCGCCTCGTCACCCGCTATCCCAATACCATCCATTATCTCAATGATTTCGATACCGTTCCTCTTTGCATAAACCCGCACGGGAAGTGGAACCAAGTCGGACGCCGCCTTTACAAAATTAAATGCATACCTGCCCGGTCCCCTGGTCTCAGCCTTTTTTGAAACGATCCAGTCAACAAAAACCCTCACTGTCGGGGTATCACCGATTTTCATCTGCCGGTTGATCTTTTCAAGGGTATATATGCCGGCAGCCTCTACGATCCTCTCCAAGAGGGAGGGGATCGTCTCTTTGCCCTTAACACCAATCACACGGTACGTATTCCATGTTGATTCTATAAGCCTTTTCAACTCAGCAGGTATCCGATTTGACAGATCGAGGAGAATCGTGTTGCCGCCATTTGTCTCTATAACCGGGACCTTTGAGCAGTCAATTGTTACCTCGCCGTCAGGGGGCACGGGGATACGGTAACTCCCGTCCGTTATGACCACACCCTGCATCCTGGCTGCGATATGGCTGATAACAGGAAGCACCTTATCTTCAGGTAAGGTAACCTCTCTTTTTTCGGCCAGCGGTCGTGGCTCCCTGTGGACTGCGGGAGGGAAAAACAGGATCTGCCCGGGATATATACTATCTAAATCTTTGATCTTCGGGTTGAGACTTTTTACAAGCGCCAATACACTGTAAATCTCCCCGTAAGAGTTGCCAAATCCATGAATAATGTCCGAGATGGTGTCGCCCCTCCTCACGACATATTTCAGCACACCGTCCTCTGTTTTCTTAACAGGAGGCTCGTCGGGAAGCGCATACCTGAGGGGGACTACATCTGAAGGCCTCTTCCGGGGAAGGAGCAACCTCTGCCCGGGATATATAAGATTGATATCCTTCAGTTGAGGATTGAAATGCCCTACGAGTTCCAGCAAATGGAAGGCTTCTCTCCTCGAGACAGCGTATTCCTTCCGGACTATATTAAACAGGCATTCATCCTTCTTTACAATGTAGACATCGGCGTGCTGCCTTGAAACACCCACCCTTTTGAATTCAATATAGACCCTCTCTTCTCTGGGGAACACAACCGATGGATCGGCCAGGGCGAGAAATACTATGGCGGCAAGAAGATAACACGATAAACCTCGTCTGCTCACGGGGACCCTCCTCAGGCGAGATTGTTTTTATATACGTATGGAACCCAAAAGTCAAATTGAGGAATCCCATCGGCAATCACCAGGGGCCAACAACGTAAGGACGGAGGGGAACGGTCAAGAAACACCGGGTGCCCCGAGCAAGAAGCGGTATCGTAAACATCGAAGAAGATAGATAGTATCCCTGTTGCAACTGAAACTTAAATGATATATGGTTGGGCGGTATCAATATACATCCCTTTTGAACAGGGGGGGGACATGACTGAACAGGAGTTTTTGAGAGATTTTCAGCAAAAGGTTGAAAAAAAACTGAGAGAAAACGAGATATCGGTGCTCCAGTACTGGCATGAGCGGATGGGAAGGGTAGTATCCATGAAGCCTGACGGAATCGCCTCTCTCCAGATGGAGATAACAAAGGTCCGTGATATGATGGAAAATCGGATAAAAACATTGAAGAAGGGTTAATATGAAAAGTATAGCAAATTTTCTATTCGAGACGGGAATGTTACAAAAGACACCGAGGTCGGGGTTCCAGTTCCTGGGATCCGGCTCGGAATCCGTAGCGGAACATGTTCTGCGAACAATCTTCATCGGCTATGCCCTGTGTAAACTGGATCCTGAGGTGGATGAATCAAGGGTCCTGAAGCTGTGTCTGCTTCACGATCTGCCGGAGGCACGGACCGGCGACATGAACTATGTCAACAAGAAATACGTGGAGGTAAATGAAAAGAAGGCCGTTGATGAACTTGCGAAGACTCTCTCCTTCGGAGACGAAATACAAAACAACATAAATGAATTCAATGAAAAAAAGACAAGGGAATCACTTGTGGCACACGATGCCGATCAACTGGCTCTGATTCTCCAGTTAAAGGAATATAGCGATCTGGGAAACAAATACAGCCAGGAATGGATAGACTTTGCCGTCAAGAGACTCTGCACGGACATCGCAAAAAAGCTGGCAGGAGTTATAACCGAGACAGATTCGTCAGAGTGGTGGTTCAAGGATAAGGGCGACTGGTGGGTAAATGCAAACAACACTGTGTAGGGTTCATCTCATGAAAAGCACGGTACCTGGATACCTGATTCTCCTGACACTGCTAGCCGCAGCGATATTTCTCGCCGGGTGCGCTACAAGCCGTCAAGACAGAGAACGAGCGGCCTCCCATGTTACGATGGGCACCGCTTACCTTGGATCCGAGCAATTCTCCCCGGCCCTCAGGGAATTCCTGATAGCGCAGCGTCTTTCGCCGAATGATCCGGAAATACATTACTATACCGGCCTTTCGTATTACGGAACCGGCCTCAAGGAAGAGGCCCAGCAGCAGTTCAAGACGGCCCTGTCCATAAAACAGGATTATTCGGAGGCACATACGTACCTGGGAATTATATATCTGGAAAAGGGTCTTTATGACAGGGCGATAGAGGAATTCGACCGGGCTCTTTCCAATATGCTTTATGAAACTCCCGCCATCGCACTGAACAATATCGGCTGGGCGTATTACAAGAAGGGGGACCCCCAGACCGCTCTCACAAAATACGAGGCAGCGCTCAGAAGAGAGCCTAACACCGTCATACGCCCTCTCATTCAGCAAAACAGGGGGATCGCATATCTTGCCGGGCATAACATCGACAAGGCCATATACTACCTGAAAAAATCGATCGATCGCGCCCCCGGCAGGGCTGATGCGCGCTACTGGTTAGGGATAAGTTACCTTGAAGGGGGAAACAGAGAAAAAGCAATTCAGGAGCTTCGCCTCGCCATTAAAACCAACCCGGAGTCAGAATTCGGATTAAAGTCACGGGAAAAACTGGACTCTCTCGTACCGTAGCTGTGCGGCAGGGTATTATAACTATATCGTGAAGCACTGCAGGTAAGTCTCTCGCTTTTATGCCGCTACAATCACTTGAATATATTGATATTCTTTAAGTTACGGCGATTTCCGGTTTTCTTGTCTTGACAGGGCAAGAATTTTACCTTAGATTTGGCGCGCTTTTTAATAGGGGAATACAAATATTATGGGATCCAAGAAAAAGACAAAATCCAGACAGATAAAGGCAAAACAGAGGAAAAAGAATACCCAGATATTTTATCTCTCCCTCATCATCCTGGTTGGTGTGGGATTTCTTCTCTTCTTCTTTCTTTCACTGTTCGATTACATATATCCTCCCGCCGGCGGGACCAAGAGTCCGGTGGTAACGGGGGAAAAGCAGAAGGTGAAACTCTATTTTTCCGATCTCAACGAACGGTTCCTCATTCCTGAAGAGCGGTACATCACAAAGAAGAAATCCCCGGACGATACAGTCAGGGCATTGGTAACGGCACTGATTGAAGGACCTCATACGGATCTGGTGAAGACCTTCCCGGGAGAAACAATCCTCAGGGGGGTGACCATAAAGAATGGAATCGCCTCTATAGATTTCGGCAGAAACCTGATCGACCTTCATCCTGGAGGAAGCGCCAGTGAAATGATGACCATCTACTCACTGACCAATACCCTTACTATCAATGTGCCATCTGTCAAGAAGGTTAAAATACTGATAGGTGGCAACAGCGTAGAGACGATCAAGGGGCATATAGACACGAGCAGCCCCTTCTCGGTAAACAGAGACATACTTGTAGAAAACCACTCGTAAGGGCACAACAATATCATGGCCGCCGGAAAACTTTCGAAAACAAGAACCATAGGGATCATTGCCCATATAGACGCGGGAAAGACCACCGTAACAGAGAGAATCCTCTACTACACGGGCAAAACCCACAAACTGGGCGAGGTGCATGACGGTGAAGCGGTCATGGACTGGATGGCACAGGAGCAGGAACGGGGGATAACCATTACCTCGGCCGTCACCACCTGCTTCTGGAAAGACTATGAGATACATATCATCGACACCCCCGGGCATGTCGATTTCACTATAGAGGTTGAGCGATCCCTCAGAGTCCTGGACGGGGTGCTCGCCGTATTCTGCGCCGTCGGGGGAGTGGAACCGCAATCTGAAACGGTATGGCACCAGGCGGACAAATATCACGTCCCCAAGATAGCATTCATCAACAAGATGGACCGGGTGGGTGCAGACTATTGGGGCACGATTCAGATGATGAGAGAGAGATTCAACTCCATCCCCCTTCCGATCCAGATACCCTATACAAAGAATGAAACCTTTCAGGGCGTAATCGATCTTATCGGCCAAAAATTGGTCACCTGGGATGAAGACACTCTCGGTCTGCGGTACGGCACGTCTGATATTCCTTCGGATATGCTGTCCGAAACGGAACAATACCGGGAAAAGCTCATTGAAACACTAGCGGAGATCGATGATGTCATCGCCGAAAAATATCTGGAGGGAACCGGGATTACCGAGAAAGAGCTTATTGACTCGGTCAGGAATGCGACCCTCTCTCTCAAAGTAGTGCCTGTTGTGTGTGGCACGGCCCTGCGCAACAAGGGGATTCAGCCGGTTCTCGATGCTGTCACTCATTTTCTCCCCTCTCCTGAAGATATGCCCCCCGTCGAAGGGATCAACCCCGTAACAAAAGAGGTTGAAAAACGCCGGAGCAGCGTCAAGGAGCCACTTTCGGCGCTCGCATTTAAGGTTATACTGGATGAGGGAAGAAAGATAACCTACATGAGGATATACTCCGGAAAAATAAAGGTGGGAGAGGATATCTACAATGCGAGCAAGGAAAAAAAGGAGAAGGTCTCCCGACTTCTGAAGATGCACTCCAACAAGCGGGAGCGTGTCTCCGAGGCCGGGGCCGGTGATATCATTGCGGTGGTAGGCCTGAAGGACACCTCCACGGGTGATACCATATGTGATGAAGCCCATCCGATCATCCTTGAACGAATAGAGTTCTACGAGCCGGTTATCAGTCAGGCCATTGAGGCTAAGACACCCGGAGATCAGGAACGGTTATTGTTCGCCCTTGAAAAACTGGCAAGCGAAGACCCCACCCTCAAGATCAAATATGATGACGAAACGGCACAGACGATTATCTCCGGAATGGGCGAACTCCACCTTGAGATAGTCATCGACAGACTCATACGGGAGTTTCACACCAATGTGAACATAGGCAAACCCAAGGTTGTCTACCGGGAAACGATAGAAAAAGATATACGGGTAGAGGAGATATTCGACCGGAAGCTTGGGGACAAAAAACACTTCGGCCATGCTATTCTGCACCTGGAACCCGGTGAAAGGGGAGAAGGCCTGGTGGTTAGCGATGAAATCAGCAGCGACGTTATTCCCCCTGAGTTTCACGCCATCATGGAAGAAGGCATCAGGGATGCAGCCCTCAGTGGTGCGATAGCCGGCTACCCGGTCGTCGATGTGACCATCCGTATGATTGGCGGCTCTTTCAGGGAAGGCGAATCAACGCAGTTGGGCTACAGGATAGCCGCTTCAACGGCCTTTTCAAACGGATGTTTACGCGCACACCCCGTCCTCCTGGAACCTATTGTTGAGGTGGATATCATAACACCGGGCGAATTCATGGGCGAGGTCATCGGAAACATCAACGCGAGGAAAGGAGAGGTGGAACGGATAAACCATAAAGATCCTATCAGCGAGATCAAGGCGCGTGTCCCCCTTAAACAGATGTTCGGATATTCGACCGACCTGCGGTCGGTAACCCAGGG
>Ga0307991_1000339_pt1 | contig 34279 bp, 25 predicted proteins | sample EllFjometagen131_FD_203146 | JGI IMG/M metagenome (GOLD analysis project Ga0307991, IMG submission 203146) | Marine microbial communities from Ellis Fjord, Antarctic Ocean - #131 | ecosystem: Environmental > Aquatic > Marine > Unclassified | place: Southern Ocean | collected 2014-10-08 | reverse complement strand
AAACAGCAAAATTGGAACTCTATAATTTGCAGGGACAAAGATTAATACAAAAAGAAATAACAGAACAAAAATTTGAATTGGATGTTTCTAAATTAAACTCTGGGATTTATAAACTTAGAATAATAACTGATGTTAGAAGTGAGATTATGAGTATTGAGATAATAAAGTAATTAATCAAAACAGTCGGGGCTTGACTAAAAAAGTCAAACTCCGACTATTAAAAACTAATTAAAATACTAAAATTAATTCTCTTAATTTTAGTATTTTAACAATTTAAAGTATTAAATAATAAAAGTTAACCAAAACAAAAAAGGGAACTTTAACAGTTCCCTTCATTTCAATTATTTCAAAATAAGTTTATTTCACTTCATCACAGATTGCTTTAAAAGCATCGGGATTGTTCATTGCTAAGTCAGCAAGAACTTTCCTGTTAATCTGAATATTTTTAGCATGAAGTTTACCCATGAAAACAGAATAAGACATGCCTTCTACTCTTGCTGCGGCATTAATTCTTTGAATCCAAAGACCTCTGAAATTTCTTTTATTAACTTTTCTGTCGCGGTATGCATATAATTGTCCTTTTTCCCATGCATTTTTTGCAACTTTCCAAACATTTTTTCTACGGCCAAATTGACCTTTAGTTTGTTTGATGATTTTTTTTCTGCGTGCCCTTGAGGCAACGGCGTTTGTTGATCTTGGCATTTTTTTAATTTTTTACTTTAGCGTCCCCCAAATTACGGGGCTCTTAGGTGCTAAAAGCAAGTTTATAAATTTATTTATTTAACAAGCATTTCTTTTATATTAGCTTCATCTGTTTTATGAACCGTGGTAGAATGTGTTAAATTTCTTTTACGTTTCTTAGATTTCTTTGTCAGGATGTGGCTTTTATAAGCATGCTTTCTTTTCACTTTACCAGTACCTGTTAATTTGAATCTTTTTTTGGCACCGGATTTCGTCTTCATTTTTGGCATTACTTCCAGAATTTAATATTAATTTATTATTTATTTTATTTAAAATTTTATGAACAAATATTTTTTTGCTGATTTTGTCGGCAGTATTATTTATTTTTTTGGAGAAATAATCATTATCATTCGTTTTCCTTCAAGTTTAGGCAATTTTTCTATTTTGCCGTACTCTTCTAATGCTTGAGCAAAACGCAAAAGAATAATTTCGCCGTTTTCTTTATAAACTATTGACCTTCCTTTAAAAAATACATCTAATTTTACTTTAGCTCCGTCTTGCAAAAATTTAATGGCATGTTTTAATTTAAAATTAAAGTCATGTTCATCGGTGTGTGGTCCTAAACGAATTTCTTTTAGAACAACTTTTGAACTTTTTGCTTTTAACTCTTTCTGTTTTTTCTTTTGTTCGTAAAGGAATTTTTTATAATCAATAATTTTACAAACAGGAGGATTTGCATTAGGAGAAATTTCTACTAAATCAAGCTCCAAATTATCAGCCATTTGAAGTGCTTCCCTAAATTGATAAATACCTACTTCAACATTGTTACCAACAAGTCGAACGACAGGGGAAGTTATTCTTTGATTGATTCTGTGAGGATCTTCTCTTTTTCTAAAATTTCTCTTGTGATGATAACCTCTTGTAAATTGTTGTGCTATGTTTTTGTCTCCTTATATTAATTAAAACTTGTTTTATTGCCTATTCGGCAATCATATCATTAATTTCACTATTAATCATTTCAACAAAGGCATCTAATTCCATTGTTCCGATATTGCCTTTAGATTGTTTTCTGACAGATATTGTGTTTTCTGATTCTTCCTTTTCACCGACAATCAACATAAAAGGGATTTTTTGAATTTCAGCATCCCTAATTTTTCTGCTTGTCTTCTCGTTTCTGTCATCAATCAGGCCGCGAATATCGTAATTATTTAAGTAACTACAAACTTTTTCAGCATATTTATTATATTTTTCACTGATTGGTAATATTTTAACTTGTTCAGGAGCAAGCCAAAGAGGAAATTTTCCTTCACAATGCTCAATAAGAACAGCTACAAATCTTTCCATAGAACCAAAAGGTGCCCGATGAATCATTACAGGACGATGCTTTTTATTGTCTTTTCCAACATATTCAAGTTCGAAACGTTCGGGTAAATTATAATCAACCTGAATTGTTCCGAGCTGCCATTGTCGTCCTAAAGCATCTTTTACCATGAAATCCATTTTAGGACCATAAAAAGCTGCTTCATCTTTTTCTATTATATAATTAAGTTTGCTTTCTATAGCAACATCAATAATTGCATTTTCTGCTTTTTCCCAATTATCGTCAGTACCAATATATTTTTCTTTATTGTTTTTATCACGTAGCGAAATTTGAGTAGTAAATTCTTTAAAATCCAGAGCTTTGAAAATATGCATCACAATTCTCATAACGCCTTTAAACTCATCTTTAACCTGATCGGGAGTACAAAAAATATGAGCATCATCCTGAGTAAAACTTCTTACTCTGGTCAAGCCGTGTAATTCGCCGCTTTGCTCGTAACGATAAACAGTTCCAAATTCTGAATACCTTACAGGTAAATCTTTATAGGAGTGAATTTTGTTTTTATAAATTTCACAATGGTGAGGGCAATTCATGGGTTTAAGCATAAATTCTTCACCTTCGTTTGGAGTTTTAATTGGACGAAAAGAATCCTCGCCATATTTTTGATAATGCCCCGAAGTTATGAAAAGTTCTTTAGTACCAATGTGCGGAGTAATCACAGGAAGATAACCTGCTTTTTTCTGAACGCCCTTTAAAAAAATTTCAAGGCGTTCTCTGAGTTGAGCTCCTTTTGGCAACCATAAAGGCAATCCTTGTCCAACTTTTTGAGAGAAAGTGAAAAGCTCTAATTCTTTACCTATTTTTCTATGGTCTCGTTTTTTTGCTTCTTCAAGAAGTTCAAGATATTCTTGAAGCTCTTTTTGTTTTGGGAAAGTTATACCATAAATTCTGGTAAGCATTTTTCTTTTTTCATCGCCTCGCCAGTAAGCACCTGCGACATTTAAAAGTTTTATTGCTTTAATATTGCCAGTGTTGGGAATGTGTGGTCCGCGGCAAAGGTCAGTAAAATTACCTGATTCATACAAAGTAATATCTCCGTCTTCAAGTTCTTCTAAAAGTTCAAGTTTATATTCATTACCTTTTTTTGTGAAATATTCTATAGCTTCTTTTTTTGAAATTGCTTTACGAATTAACTTTTGTTTAGTGCGGGCAATTTCAAGTATTTTGTTTTCGATTTTTTTAAAATCTTCTGATGAAATTGTTTTGTCGCCAAGGTCAATATCATAATAAAAACCAGCTTCAATATTCGGACCTATTCCGAATTTTGTACCGGGATAATGAAATTCAATGGCTTCTGCCATAAGGTGAGCAGAAGAATGCCAGAATGCTGCTTTCCCATTTTTATCATTCCAGGTTAATAGTTTTAAATCTGAATCTGAATTTATTGGGAGAGAAGCATCGCAAACTTCTCCATTGATTTCTGCTGCTAAAACATTTCTTGCAAGTCCTTCGCTGATGCTAAGAGCAACTTCCATTGCAGTTACACCTTCGGGGAATTGTTTAATGCTGTTATCCGGTAATTTTATATCTATCATATTAATATTTACTTTCTGTAAAAAAAAGAGTTTGCAAATTTATAAAAAGTTTATTTCAAAATAAAAATTATTGTTTTAAAGCTTAGTTTTTATTCAAAAAATATAAATTAAGTATTAATATTTTTTATATCTTTGGGGGAAGATTGTTTAGATGTATTTAATAAAAACGATTTAAAAGATATAATAATTATTAAGCCACACGAAAGGATTCGTGCGGTAGCGGGGGGGGAAGTGCTTAATTGAAGCGGGTTTAGCACGTTTCAACTTCATTTCGGTTTGATAGGAAATCGCTCGCACTCCGCTTCATGCCATATTGCCATACGTTGGCGTTCATTGTAATAGGCTACTTTGTTATTAACATCAACTTTAAAGATAAAAAACCTAAAATATGACCTATACAAATACTCAGAAAAGGAAAATGCTGACTTCTGCTTTATTTCAGCATTCAACAAAATTACAATCATTTAAGCAATCGTCGTTAGATAGGATTGTAGAAAGAATTCTCTATTTTTCTGAAAATATAGGTCTGGAAGTTCAAGATATACAACGTATTTTTAAAAAAGAATTGGGTTATAATTTACCAATTTCTGCTTTTGAAAAAGTAATATATAGACTTTTAGAAAATAAAAGAATTATAGTAAACGATAATGAACGTACTTACAAATTAAAAGGCACTTCAAAAAAAGAATTTGAAAATATTCAAATAACTTCTGAAAAAACATTTACCCGCATTATAGACAAACTCTTTCATAATGCTCCTGAAAATAAAGAATTTTATATAGAACCATTTTGGTTTTCTATGAGTTATATTTTTTCAAATATTGGGGAGTTTTCAGCAAAACTTATTGAAGGTAAAATTGATAAGGAAACAGTACTAAAACCAATTCTCCAAAATTGTATTTCTGAGATTGAAAATAATTTTAAAATTGACTACCAATATTTTATAAAAAGGCTTGAACATTTTTTTGAGGAAATAAAAGAACCCCTTTATAATGAGTTTCGGTGGATTTTAGCACAAAATTATTTTATAACTAGTTCATTAGGTATTAATCCTGAAAGCGAAACATTTTCTAAGGAACTATTTCAAAATGTTACCCTGTATTTGGACACAAACGTAATACTCTCTTTGATATCTGATAAGAATTACTACTATAATAACGCCTTTTCGTTTATTGAAGCTGCAAATAAATTAAAAATAAAATTTTGTGTATGTGAAATTACTTTATCTGAATTAGAAGGCTGGGTGAATAATGAATCTGAACAAATTGCATTTACAGAACAACAAATTCCAATAAAAACTAAGTCGAAAATAGGTTCTTCCATTTACAAGGAATTACAAAATATGTTACCTGAAGCTGACATTATTACTATTGAAGAAAGACAAGAACTCTTAAATCAAGTTGTTCAAAAATACTTGAATTGTAAAGATATTATTGAACAACTAATCCCAGAGGAAAATATTGAGTACATTGATGACGCATGGTTTGACTCAATAGAAAATGAAAAAATATTTGATTATACATTAAAAGTTGTTAAAGAAAAATATTTAGATTTACGTGGTAGAAAGAAAGGTGAAAATGCTTCAAAACATGATGCAAAAATATTATTGTGGTTAAATAAACAAATTTCTGAAACTAAAAAAGACTATTGGTTCGTTACAAACGATTCTAGCTTACCATTGATAAAAATACTTGGTTCTGAAAAATCAAATTCAATAATATTAGAAGCTATTTTACAATGGATAGTTCCGTTAACCCAGGATGGTGATTATCAAGAAAAGTTTTCTTATGCTTTAAAACAAAAAATTTTGCCAAAAGAGTTTCTTTTCGAAGTCAGGGATTTTATGATTTTTGAAGAACTTCATATGGAATGTAGCGAATTGCCTTCTGAAGATGTAGAAGATTGCATTAGGTTTTTAAAGAAGAATGCGGCAAACTTAAATCCGAATGAACCAGCAGACAGAGAAAAATTGGCCAGTCATATTGCGAAATATTTCATTGATCCTAGCAGAAAGTATAAGAAAGAACTTACTGAAAGAGAAAAAGAAAATGAAGAGTTAATAACTCAATTAGGAGATGTTTATCAAATGATCGAAAAACTTAAGGAGGAGGCGTATGCAAAAGAAAATGAATTAGAACAATCAAAGATTTCACAGGCTAAAGAAATCACAAAAATTAAAGATGAGCATGATCAAAAAATAGATGAAGTAATTGGAAGTTTGAATGGAGTTTCAGATGAATTGAATTCATTAAAAGTGGAGAGAAAACAGGAAAAGATTACAGAAAAAATGAAAGCATGGAGGAAACCAGCAAAATACTCATTAGGTCTATTCATTATTTTATTATTATTTGGCGTTCTTGAGTTTCTCCCAAAATGGAGTTGGAATTATCCTGCAAAATTATTATCATTCTTCAATTCTTTAGAAGCAAATGATAAAGGAACTTTCAATATTTGTATAGGTTTAAATATATTCCTATTGACAGGTTTGATTATTCCATTATTTATTTTCTTTTATAATCGGCTGATTAATAAAGAAAAAATAGAGCATAAATTAGATTTTTTTAAAGAACAGATTAAGTAAAACAACGAAACGCCAACAAAAAAATAAAACCAATAGCGGGGTACTCTGCTACAAAAAAAAATCAATCAGGAACATATTCGTAAGCTCCGATGTCGGGATTTGAATCGCGATTTTTGCCATTCAAATCAACAGGAATATTAATTAAAGTTGAACCGGCATTAACAGCAGGGGAATTTTGTTCTAATTCATAATCGTTTTCGGAAAAGTCTTTGAATTTGGGGTCTGAATTTATTTTGCAATCAACATAAAAATTTACGTCGCTTGTATTCAGAAGGGTTTTTATCAGGCAGTGGTCAAATTTGTAATTAAACACCAAACTGTTAGGGTATTTATCCAGCATAATTTCTTCGTCAACATTTCCATAAATAATGCAATTCCCAAAATAAGCATTCACTAAATTGTTTACGACAATACTACCATTTATATCTTCATAATAATTGTTAAGAATTAGGGTAGGAGTTTGTCGGGAAGAATAGTTCCAATAATTTGCAAAAGTGCAATGCCTGAAGTCGTAATCACCGCCCTGGCTAAGAGCTAGCCCATATTGTCCGCAATTTGCGACAACAGAATTTGTTGATGTGATTTTATAATCTTTTGTCAGAATTCCAACACCCGACATATTTAAAATTATTGTGTTGTCAAGTTTTAGTTGGTTTCCCCGCTGCCGCACGAATCCTTTCGTGTGGTAAGAGTTTAAAATATAAGCTTGACTAATTAAGAAAGAAAAAAGAATTATTATTAAATTGTTTTATGAGCTGCAATTACAAAATTCTGAAGGAATTTATTTTAGTTTCGTTTTGTAGATTGTTTAGATGTATTTAAAAAGAAATGATTTAAAAGATATAATAATTATTAAGCCACACGAAAGGATTCGTGCGGGAGCGGGGGGCTACAAAAAAATTAATTTGGAATATATTCGTAAGCCCCAATGTCGGGATTTGCATCGCGATTCTTGCCATTCAAATCAACAGGAATATTAATTAAAGTTGAACCGGCATTAACAGCAGGGGAGGTTTGTTCTAATTCATAATCACCAGCAAGCCAAATAAATTGGGTTTGCTAAAACAATAAATAAGTAAATTTAATCGGCTTGCTTCTTTAGTGGTTTGAAAGGATAATTCTTTGAATTCGCCCACGCAACTTAGCAAGGTCGTTATGGGCAAGGCAAAAAAGAGTGACTACAAGAAAAATCACATTTTATTAAGTACGAAATATAATGTATCTTTACATTTTGAAAAATTAAAGAATTTAGAATGAATAAATGGACAAAATTAAGTATCGAATACGCAAATCAAAGGTCATATCTTGATGATTTATTTCAAGTATACCCAATTATTCCAGAACGAATTAGAGAGATTGATGATGATATTTGGAAAGATGTTGAAAAAGAATTTAAAAAGAAGAGTAATATTTCGTTAGTAAAAGAACTGTTGAAACTTGATTTATTTCCAATAAAAGACAGTTATATTGCATACTTAAAAAGAGACAAAGCTTCAATAGAAAGAAATCCCAAAACCATAAACCGAATAAGTGGAAGATTATATGAAATGGGATTAGATAAAATATTTGAGAGATGTAGTGAGCCAAAAGAAACAAACCGCCAAATTGGACCAATGTTTAAAGATTGGTTAAATAGAAAAACATTAGGAATTCAACCTGTTTCAATAGAAGAATTTACTTCGAACGATAATGATGCTATTTTAGATGCAAGTGATAAAGCAATGATGGATTTTGCAAAAGAGCATTTGAATTATAACCACAATAAAGGACTTGATTTTGTTGCAAGATTTAATGGAAAGTATGTGATTGGCGAAGCCAAATTTTTAACTGATTTTGGTGGTCATCAGAATGCTCAATTTAATGATGCAATAAGCACAATTGAAACTAAAAAAGTGAAAGCAATAAAAATTGCTATTCTTGATGGAGTGCTTTATATTAAAGGGCAGAATAAAATGCACAAATCAATAACAGAATTGTATAAAGATTACAATATAATGAGTGCATTAGTTTTACGTGAATTCTTATATCAACTTTAAAAGGACAGTATTATGGAAAGTTTACTAATTAAAGGAGATAATGTAAATGCAATTAACTTGCTATTAAATGAAAAGAATTTAAAAGGCAATATTGACTTGATATATATAGACCCACCTTTTGCAACTAATGGAAACTTTACTATAACTGACGGTAGAGCAACAACTATTAGTAACTCAAAAAATGGAAAAGTTGCTTATTCTGACAAACTTGTAGGGACAAAATTTATTGAGTATTTAAGAGAACGGTTAATTTTATTAAAAGAATTATTATCTAATAATGGTTCAATTTATTTACACATTGATTATAAAATTGGTCATTATGTAAAAATAATGATGGATGAAGTTTTTGGAATTGAAAATTTTAGAAATGATATTACACGAATAAAATGTAATCCTAAGAACTTTAAAAGAATTGGATACGGAAATATAAAAGACTTAATTCTTTTTTATTCAAAATCGGATAAACCTATTTGGAATGAGCCGAAAGAACCTTATAGCGAAGAAGATATAATTAAATTGTTTGCAAAAAAAGAAAAAAACGGAAGGCGTTATACAACTGTTCCAATTCACGCACCTGGTGAAACACAAAATGGAAATTCATCTAAACCATTCAAAGGAATGTTGCCACCAAAAGGCAGACACTGGCGAACAAATGTTGAAACATTAGGAAAATGGGATAAGGAAGGGTTGTTAGAATGGTCATCAACTGGAAATCCAAGAAAAAAAATATATGTTGATGAGCAAGAAGGTAAAAGGGTTCAAGATATTTGGGAATTTAAAGACCCACAATATCCAACTTATCCGACAGAAAAAAATCAAGGTCTTTTAAACTTAATAATTAAAACATCATCAAATAAGGAAAGTATTGTTTTAGATTGTTTTTGCGGTTCTGGGACAACCTTGAAATCTGCACATTTTTTAAACAGAAAATGGATTGGAATAGATAAATCTGATTTAGCAATTGAAGCGACAAAAAATAAGTTAGAAACTATTTCGGGAGACTTATTTGTTGAAAAACCTAAATATGAATATATAGATATTAGTGAAGCCCAGCCCATAACAAAGGTTATACGTAGTGTGGGTTTTGTAGATAATAAGCAAGTCTATGCAAGTAAATAAAATTAGTAGTAAATTGAAAGTTTGGAGCGTTGAGATGCCAAACGTACCATATTCAAACCGTTGAAATACATCCCTGCTCCCCACAAATCCTTTAGTGTATTTAGTGATTATACTTTCTGTAAATATTTTGGGTACTCTGCTACAAAAAAATCAATCAGGAATATATTCGTAAGCTCCAATGTCGGGATTTGAATCGCGATTTTTGCCATTCAAATCAACAGGAATAATAATTAAAGTTGAACCGGCATTTACAGCAGGGGAGGTTTGTTCTAATTCGTAATCGTTTTCGGAAAAGTCTTTAAATTTCGGGTCTGAATTTATTTTGCAATCAACATAAAAATTTATGTCGCTTGTATTCAGAAGGGTTTTTATCAGGCAATGGTCAAATTTGTAATTAAACACCAAACTGTTGGGGTGTTTATCCAACATAATTTCTTCGTCAACATTTCCATAAATAATGCAATTTCCAAAATAAGCATTCACTAAACTTTTTACGATAATAACGCCATCATAATCTTCATAATAATTGTTGAGAATTAGAGTAGGAGTTTGCCTTGAAGTATAGTTCCAATAATTTACAAAAGTGCAATGCCTGAAGTCGTAATCACCGCCCTGGCTGAGAGCAAGCCCATATTGTCCGCAATTTGCGAAAACAGAATTTGTTGAAGTGATTTTATAATCTCTCGTTAGAATTCCAACACCTGACATATTTAAAATTATTGTGTTGTCAAGTTTTAGTTGGTTTCCCATTTTTGTATCAAAAGTTTCTGCCTGTATTCCAATAAAAGCATTTTTAATAATTGCATAATTAAATTCATTATCTACGCTTCCTTCGTTTAGCCAGATTCTATCCCATTGTCCGGGAATGTCTTTATAATAGCTTTCTAATCTGTCTCCCTGAAATGTTACAGGAAAATCTTTTGTTCCATTTACTTTTATTGAACCGCCTTTGTAAACCCATAATCCCGAACTATTATGAAAATGAATTCTGCAGCCATTATCAATATTCAACAGTCCTGTTGAATCAACAACAGCATAACCATAAATAACATAAGGTTTGTCATTTTGCCAGGTAATATTTTCTCCTTCTTTAACAACAATTTTATAAGGTGGCAATCCTTGTATATAGGTATCAGCGACAATAAAATGAGCATCTTGTCCCCAGGCAATAAGGTCAATGTCCTGAATGTTTCCATTGGTTTTAAAAACAATAGAATCAGTTATTACAAGAGGATTGCTGCTGTTTTGCGGGTCAACAGTAACTTCAATAAAAATATATAAACTATCATCGGGAGCTATTTCAATATCCGTTGCTAAGGTTGTTGAAATGCCATCAACATTCATACGAAAAAATGAGCTTGAGCCACCAGCTAATTCTATTGAAGAAATATTAATTTTTTTACTCGCTGTGTTGTAAACCATTAATTTTTGTGTGATTGAACCTATGGTGGTGAAAACAGTGTCAAACAAAATTGAGTCGGTAGAAAAACTTAACTTATCCGATGGGTCGTCAGTGATAACATTATCTTTTCTGCACCCCAAAACGAAGAATACTAAAACCGAAATGCAAACTATTGAATATAAAATACTTTTTTTCAACATTTTTTTAATGTCTGATAAAAAACTTAATGTTTTGTAATTGCAAATTTATACAATCTTTAGCAAATACGAATTTTTTTAAAATTTATTGTTTTGTTGTGAAAAAACAAAAAGTATAAATGCAAATCAAAGGTCGAGATTTTAACAATATTTTTTTTTAGTTTAACTTAAATTATTACTTCACATCATCAAAGTTAAATATCAGTGGCATATTATATTTGAAATCATAAAGAGTAAGTTTTCGCAGTTGGTAATAACTTCTCCAATAGTTTAGCATTTCGGAATAATAGTTTCGGGTAGCAGCATCTTTTTCATTGAGAGCAATGTTCAGGTCAGTGATTCCAATTTTACCGATAAGATATCTTTGTTTGGTTACATAATATCTCTTTTGTCCAACAGTATCAGCTTTTGCAGCTATTTCAAGTTGTTGCTTTTGCATATTAAACTGCATAACCTGAATGTAGATTCTCTGTCCAAAGTCGAGTTTCTCCTGAGCAACATTTGCAAAAACCAATTCTTTGTTTGACTCTGCCATTTTAACTTTTCCTTTTCTTTGACCCCAGTCGAGTATTGGAACTTGAAAACCGAAAATCACCTGTTGCCGGTCAATTGGGTTGTTATAAGCATTTGAAATTTCAGAGGCAGTTTGAGTTAAACCATAAGTTGTGTAGAGATTTGCATTGAATCCATTTTCACGTTTTGCTTTTTCAACTGTACTTTTGGCTTCGAGTAAACGTCTTTCATAGTTTTGTGTAGAACTTGAGTTTTTTTTAGCCTCTTCAATTGCTTTTTGGGAATCAACAATATAATCGAAAAGCTCAGTAGGAGGGATGAGTTCCAAACTACCTTTCTCTTTAATTGCGAGAAATGACTTTAAAAGGAAAGTAGCATTTTCGAGGTCAAGGTCAGCTTGTTTTACCTGAGTGTTTGACCTTAGCAATTGAAGTTCCATTTGAAGAAGCTCATCTTCTGCAATTTTTCCATAATTGTACCTGCCTTTTGCAATCTTATACATTGTGTCATTATTGGCTTGATTGATATTAGCCATTGAAAAATTGATTTGTGCAATAAGCATATCAAAGAACAACTCGGTAGCTTTTATCGAAAGTTGTTCTACATCTTCCAAAAATCTTTTTTGAGCTTCGGAATATTTTATGGGTTGAATTTTTTTATTCCATTTAAACTGGTTGAAACCAAAAATCGGCTGTTGAAATCCAATGGAGATAGGACTGCTGGCATAAGTAGTAATAATTGAATCTCCAAGAAGGTCAAGTCGCTGTAAGTCGGAACGCATGAATATCTGCCCACCTGTTAATCCTACGTTTTGATTAAGAGAAAGCCCAGCAGAATAACTTGAAGTGTATATTTCTTTGAAAATACTTGTACCATCATTTTGTGTGATTTGAGAAATTGAGCGGTTAAAGTTTGGAATAGTTCCATCTAAAGCTAAGGATGGTTTACGTGAAGCCTTGTAAGTTTGGAATTCCCAATAGTTATTTCTGAAACGATGCTTTGCCATAATTGCATCGGATGATTGCTTTTTGGCGATAATAATTACATCATTTAATGAAAGCTTCATATCAATTGACTGGCAGTTGGCTGAGAGCACAGTAAATAAAAAAATAATTATCAGGATTGGAGTGTATGTTGGTTTTTTCATTTTTTAATTTTGTTTCTCGTTTCTCGTTGCTCGTTGCTCGTTGCTTGTTGTTCGTTGCTCGTTTCTCGTTACTCGTTGCTCGTTGCTTGTTGCTCGTTGCTTGTTGTTTGTTGTTCAATTTGCAAATTGCCTACTACTTATTGCCTACTGCCTAATGCCTACTATTTTCATTCATGCTTTCAGATTCTCTTTTTAAAATTGCCTACTGCCTACTATTTTCATTCGTGCTTTCAGATTCTCTTTTTTAAATTGCCTACTGCCTACTATTTCCGTTTCTTGATATTCAATTTATATTCTTTGCTTTTTTTATTCATGCCTCAACGAAGTTACAGGGTCTTGGCTTGCTGCTTTTTTTGCAGGCATATATCCAAATAAAATACCGATTGCTACTGAAACTCCAAAGGAAACAAATATTGATAACAATGAAATTATAGTAGGTATTTCAAAGATGTATGTTGTTATTTTAGCCAGAATTACACCGAGAGCAATTCCAAACAAACCCCCACTTAAACTTATCAAAGTTGCTTCAGAAATAAATTGAAACACAACATCTTTTTTTGTTGCACCCATAGCTAACCTAATTCCAATTTCTTTAATTCTTTCCATCACTGAAGCTAGCATAATATTCATAATTCCAATTCCACCAACAACAAGTGAAATGCAGGCAATAGCAACTAAAACAAATTTAAAAACATCTTTTGTTCTTTGTTCCTGTTTTAGTTGAATTTCAGGAATTGTAATTTTAAAATCTTCAACATCTGAATGTCTTCTTAATAATAATCTTTTTATTATTTCGCCGGAAGCTTTTAGTTTTTCAGTTTCATTAATTTGAACAACGATTTTATCTAATTGATTATGATTTTTTATTTTTTCCGTCTTGTTGTTCCGACTTCTTTTGATACCTTGTTTTGTTACCAAAGAGCGGTCTTTATACCTTAATAATAATGTGTTAGTTGTGGTAATAACATGTTTTTCATAAGTGCTGATTCCAAGGTCTTCCATTTTTTCAGAACCTGAACTATAACCTTGAATCACACCAATTACTTTATACCATATTTTGCCACATTTTAAACTCTTTCCAATTGGATCTTCCTGATTGAATAGTTTTGAACGAATTGTAGAGCCAATCATACAAACAGCTTTTCCTTGCTCCATATGATTTTGTCCAAGGAAATTCCCTGAGCTTACTTTCAAATTAAAAATAGAGAAAAATTCAGGAGATACCCCTGAAATTGTTACAGCAGTACTTTTGTCACCTTTTATAGCTCTTGTTTCATATTCAATAACAGGGCAAATATTGCTGACTGTTGGTAAAACTTCCCGAATTGCTTTTACATCGCCAAGAGTTAATCCCGGTGAAAACTTTTTAGTATCTGTTTCTTTTCCTTCCTCACTATTTTCGCCATTATTTTCGGAGTCTTTAACTATAGGTGAAATGATGATATTATTAACTCCAACGAGTTTCATATTATCAAGAATTTCTTTTTTTGCACCTTCGCCAATTGCCATCATGGTAATCACCGCTGCAACTCCAAAAATAATACCGAGTGCTGTCAGAATTGACCTGACTTTGTTTATAACAACAGCCTCAAGAGCAATAGCAATATTATGTAAATATCTGTTCAAATTATTTTTTTCTTTATAACTTTATTAATTGTTAATTTTAATATTAGTTCTCTGAGTTAAGTTTTTTAGTGCCTAAAGTACTTAGAGTGCATAGAGTACTTAGAGTTAAAATTCTATAAAATTTTCTATTGTTCATAATTATTAATTTTCAGAAACTCATTATCAATTTCAAATAATTCATTTAAAATAACTTTAGGCACTCCAAACTCTAGACACTCCAAACTTTAGGCACTTCAAACTCTAGGCACTCCAAACTTTAGGCACTTCAAACTCTAGGCACTCCAAACTCTAGACACTCCAAACTTTAGGCACTTCAAACTCTAGGCACTCCAAACTCTAGACACTCCAAACTCTAGACACTCCAAACTTTAGGCACTCCAAACTCTAGGCACTTATTTACTTTCAATCATATTAATTTCAATATCATCAGCATTTTCAGGAACCGTCAAAAGCAATTCGTCATCTTGTTCCAAACCTTTTAGTACTATTATTTCGTTTTCATTACTTTTTCCTGTGATAACTTGTTGTTTCTTTCCACGTTTTGTAAAGACATAAGAAACACTATCATTGCTGAAAACACAATCAAGTGGGACAAACATAACACTGTCTGTAATATTTGTAATAATTTTATTTTTAGTAGTCATAGCAGGTCTTAGAATGCTGTCGTATTCATTTAGCATGATTAAAACTTCATAAACCTTGGCTTCTGAACCTTGCAATTGTTCTCCCATATTTGCAACAGAAGTAATTTTTCCGGTAAATGATTTATCAGGAAAAGCATCAATGTTAATTTCCACTTCAAGTCCTTCGTTGACTTTGCTTACATCAATTTCGTTAACATAGGTTCTGGAAACCATTTTAGATAAATCAGGCAGTTTTGCAACAATATTATTCCATGGACTAATCATTGAGCCGGCAGTAAATTTTTTACCACTCCACGTTTTTCTGTATTCAATCATTCCATGTTTTGGAGCCCTGACAATGAATTCATTTTGAACCATCATCAAACGATCGAACTTTAATTTTAACTGATTAAAGGAAGCAGTAACTTCCATCATATTTGCGTTTGCTTTTTGTTCTTTTAACTTATAATTCTCAATAGCTTGCTTGTAATTTCTTTGAGCCTTTTCCATTTCAATTTTCGCCTGTCTTTGTGTAGCAGGAGGTTCATATTTCGATTGTTCATGTGTGATTTGCTTTTCTTCAAAAGAATATCTCAGGTTAACTAATTCTTCACGGGCGTTTCTTAGTTCAAGTGTTGTGTCGAGTTTTGTTTTTATAAAATTTGATTCCATTTTTTCAAGCTCACTGTTAACATCGCTTATTTTGTTATTGATAACAGTTTTGTCAATTCTTGCTACAACATCTCCTGAATCAACAATTGTTCCTTCTGCAATCAGCCAATCAATTTTTATATCTGCCCAAATCCCAACAGAATTTAATCCTCTTGGTCCGTAAATGTCTTCTGAGCTTTTGGCTTCGAGTTCTCCGGTTATTGTTACGTCAACAATGAATTCTCCATATTTAACTTTAGTTGTAATTTGTTTGGTGTTATCGCTATTTTTTAAAAAGATATTAGTAAGAATAAGAACAACTATAATAATTCCTATTATATAAAATATGAATCTGAATTTTTTCATTTTGGATTTTTTAAATATGAAAAATTTATTTTGCTAAAAGAATTTTGCAAGATAGTAAAAAAACGAAAATATTTTCATAAGATTATAAAATATGTAAAAACTTGTATTTCTTGTTTTAAAGCATTTAATGAAATGAAAATAGCAAAGATTTTATAAGGTTAATTTAATTTTTCAATGCTAATCCTGTTTTAAATCAACAATTATTTTTTAATCAATTAATATTTATAATTTTTTTAATCGAAAAAAAATTAAATTTGCATTTTAAAATTAATCAATAATAAATCGAAAAATAATGAAAAAATCAAATTATTTATTTTCAATTGTCTTATTTTCAATTGTAATATCATTTTTAACATCAAACGCTCAATTTACTAACTACAATACCAGTAGTGGATTAGCAAATAATAATGTGATGGCTGCAATGGCAGACAATTCAGGAAATGTTTGGTTTGGTACAAACGGGGGTGGAGTAAGTAAATTTAACGGTAGCACTTGGCAAACTTATACTACTAGTAATGGTCTTGGTTCAAATGTAGTAAAATCTATAGTTCAGGATAATTCAGGAAACATATGGTTTGCAACATCAAATGGTGTAACAAGATTTACAGGAAGTACATGGACAAATTATACTACAAGTAATGGTGTTGGAAGTAATTTAACAAAAAGTCTTGCTGTTGGTGCTAATGGTTATGTATGGGTAGGAACAGAAATGGGAGGAGTAAGCCGATTTAATGGTAGCTCTTGGACAACTTATAAAACAAGTAATACATCAGGTGGATTAGCACATGATTTTGTAAATGCAATAACTTGCGACCTTCAAGGAAATATGTGGTTTGCAACATCAAACGGTGTTAGTAAATATAATGGAAGTAGTTGGACAAATCTTACTTCTCACCTTGGCACAAATTCTCAAGTTGTTCAATCTGCCGGTTGTGATAGTGCAGGAGCTGTTTGGTTTGGTTCACATCCCGGATTTGGTATTGGTGGCGGAGTAAACATGTATAATGGAACATGGCATTTTTATAAAACTACCAATGGTTTAGTTCATAATGATGTTCAGGCAATTGCTTCTGATGGCAATAATATGTGGTTTGGAGCTTATCAGCTTGGAGTAAGTAAGTTCAATAACAATGTTTTTGTAACTTATGATATTTATGATGGATTAATAAATAATAATGTGCAAGCAATCACTGTTGATAACCAAGGACGTATATGGTTTGGTACTGCAGGCGGAGTTTCCAAATTAACTTCTCTTTCAATACAGTCTGTTGTTCCTAAAGGTCTTACTTGCAATCAAACAAACAATGGTAGCATTACTATTAATGCAGCAGGATTAAATCCTGTTTACTATTCTGTTGATAGCGGTGCAACATTCCAAGCAGGAAAAGTTGTATCAGGATTAACTCAAGGCAACTATTTTGTTGCTGTTACTGACAGTATAGGTATTATTTATGATACAGCATACACTCTTGGTGTTGTTCCTTTTGATGTGCTTAATCTTGGAAGCGACCAGGCAATTTGTGATGGCGACAGTTTTAATCTGATTGCACCTGCTTATGCTTCATCTTACACTTGGTCACCGGTTAATTTAATTAGTGATACTACAATTTACAATCCATGGGGACTTCCTGATACTACAACAATTTTTAGAGTTGAAGTAATTGACACTAACCTATGTTATCAATATGATTCAATAATAATTTCTATAAATCCTGTTCCACCTGTTCCAATTATTACAGTGGATGATTCTTTATTTACTGCACCGGCAGGATATACTTATCAATGGTATTTTTATGAAAACCCAATTATAGGAGCAACTTCACAAACTTTTATTGCTTCTGACCCGGGTATTTATTATGGAGCAATTTTTAATACTATTGGATGTCCTACAAAATCCGGGATGATTCATTATAAAAATACTTCTGTAAATTCAATTCAGAACACTGAAAATAACATAAATATATTTCCTAATCCCAGCAATGGATTAATAAATATTGAGATTCAAAAGCCTGCTTTTGATAAAATTGTTTTTGAGATTTTAAACATTAGCGGACAAGTTGTAATAAAGAAATTTTTTGATGTTAAATTAAATCAGGATTTTTACCAATCTTTTGATTTAAGAGAATTAGAACAAGGTGTTTATATGTTAAAAACATACAATGATGTTTTTATTAATACCGAAAGAATTGTTATTTATAAATTTTAGTGGCTCTAAGAAAACGTCAATAACTTCGTTACGCTCACATTTAAAACCAGTCATTTACAAAAGTAAACTCCTGATTTTAAGTTTTTCGCAAGCCTCGTTCTTGACCCTTTCTTAAAACCAAATCGAAAAAATTTAGTTTTCTTAGAGACACTAGTTAGTTTCTAAATTAGTGTTTTTTTTGTAATATTTGTGTTTTATTCCATACGGACTTCCTCGGTCGTTGGTAAAAAATAACAAAACTGACTAAAAACAAATATCAGTTTTAAAAAAGTCGGACGTGTTTGCGATTTAAATTTTATTTATTTTAAAAATTGGAATTTATTTGTAATTTGTCTTTTGGGATTTGTTTTTTCCAGTCTTGTCTGTCTTGATTTATCTGGCTTAGGCGGGTAATAAATTAGTTTATTTCAGGATTGATTTCTTTATGAATTTCAAGAATCTGAGGGATTATTAATTGTCTTTCGTCATTGATAATTACAAAATCGGATAACTTTACTTTTGCTTCGTTGCTCCATTGATTTTTTATTCTTTGCAAAACTTTATCTGAATTAACTGAGTCTCTTTTCATAACTCTTTTAATTCTTAAATCTTCGGGTGCAGAAACAGAAATTATCTTGTCAAATTCTTTATCTAAGTCCGATTCAAAAATAATAGCTGATTCAAAAATAACATAAGAATTACTACTTTGTTGTTTGCTCCACTTATGAAAATTTTCAATTACCAAAGGGTGAATAATGCTGTTAATTTTCTTTAGAGCAACAGGATTATTAAAAACAATTGATGCTATTTTTTTTTTGTTAATACTATTATTTGAATCAAGTATTGTTTCCCCAAAAAATTTTAAAAGTAGAGTTTTAACAGTTTTTTCAGTATAAAGTGATTTTGCTTTTTCGTCAGCATTAAAAACAGGAATTCCAATGGCTTTAAAAATGTTGGCAACAGTTGTTTTTCCGCTGCCTATACTTCCTGTGATGCAGATTTTTTGCATTATTAATTAATGATGGATTATTTTAAAATAATATATTCAACTTCTTCGGGTTCAATTTTAGTAATATTAATGAAGTTCGGTTTTTGAGTTATATCAATTTTGAGCTTTTTGTTATTTCCTTTATTAATATTTTCACAATTTACATTAGCGGTAAATAATTCAGGATGAACATTTTTAAAATCTTTCAAAGCAACCATATAAGTTATTTTAACTTTTTCGGGAAAAGTTTTAATTTTAAACTTGTTTTCATCGCTTATGGAAATAATTGGCAGTTCTAAATTTGCTTCAGTAAATTTTTCAACATGAATCTTTACTTGTATCTTTTTTGATGATAAATTAATTCCTTTTTTCTTAGAAGGTAATTGGAGAGATAACTCCACTGATTTATTATCATCTAATTGAATGAATTCTTTCTTCTCGCTTTCAATATATTTTATATCCCGGATACTTGATTTTGGTCCGTTGATAATAACGCTATCTGGAGATAATTCAATAGGTTCGTATAATTGATATTGTTTTTCAAAACTAATATTAAGTTTTAGCTTAATAGGAACTTTTTTCTTTACAATATCTTCAAAAACAAAAAACAAAGTGTCAGGTGAAATTGATTCTATTTCATTAACGTATTTTAGGTGATTTAAGATTTGATGAGAGATTTGCGAAACAGCTATATTAGTTTTGTAAATTCCCTTTTGCTCATTCTTCAATTTGATCTTGCTTAAACTAATCTTAATTGGTTTTTTTTCTGTAAACAATTTTAAGGATACTAATTTATAACCTTGAACTTTTAATCTTAGTGTAAGTACGGTGTCGGTTTTACTTATTAATTGTTTATTAACAGGTAGATTAACATAAGTAACCGGAAAATCTATTGAAGAATAATATTCTTTTGATAATTTTATTAAGAACCAGATTAATGAAGCGCTAATAAAGCAAATAATAAAAACAGAAATTTCGTTCCTAAATCTTAGGTTTAATAAATTGTTTTTTATAAAGTTAATAAAACTTTGTTTCATTTATGGATGATTTATTATAAAATAATCTATCCGGGATTGCTAAAAATATATATGATGAAAAAAGAATTTATGTATAAAAACATAAAATTCTAATTGTCATAATTTCATGAAAAATAAAAAGGTTTATCAGAGAGATAAATAATATAAGATATTAAATAAATCTTTTTATTTTTTTTGTGCAATTTGTTCTTGTCCACTAACACTATCCATTGATATTGCAGACCTTTCAATTTTTAAACGAGCTTGTCCTTCGGTTTCAATAATAGCAGTAGTTTCTTTTATTTCAAGAATTTTTCCATGAATACCACCGATAGTAACAACTTTGTCGCCTTTTTGTAAAGCTTCTCTGAATTTTTTTTGGTCTTTAGCTTTTTTTGTTTGAGGTCTGATAAAAAACATATAAAAAACTACGATAATCAGAATAATAGGAAGATAAGTTGTTAATCCGCCACTTTTACCACCTTCTTGTGGTGTCATTAAAATAATGTTCAATAATTCTAACATAATTATTATTTATTGGTTTATATAAAAATTCTATTTTTCAGGTTGAATAACCAAGCATTTTATTCTTAATACGTAAGTGTTAGGCTGAGTGTTTGCAACAAGAGTAATTATTTTATTTTGGAAGCCTTTTCTTTTGTTGCTGTTAAATGTAATAATAATTTTTCCTGTTTCGCCCGGTTCTATAGGATATTTAGAATAATTCGGAACAGTACAACCGCAACTTGCTTTTGCTTGAAAAATTACCAAGTCAGATTTTCCGACATTTTTATAAACAAAAGTGTATGAAACTTTTTCTCCTTCTATAACTTTTCCAAAATCATGCTCATTTTTTTCAAATTCAAATTTTGGCAAAACATCTTTTTCTTTTTTCCCTGAAGCTGTATTTGGATTTTCAATAATATCTGTTGAAATAATATCCTTTTCGGAATTAGTTCCACATGAAGTAAAAATTAAAAGGCAAATAATTAATATGGGAATAATATGTTTCATGTGTTTAAATAATGTTATTTGACTGGTAGTTATATTTATAAACTTATTAAGTTATCAACCTTCATCGTTACCAAACATGGAATACCCATGTTTAAATATTGCGTTGTGGTGTACTTTAGTATATGGGTATTTCATAAAAGACTAAAAATTTAATTTGGCAAAATTATAAAATTTCGTTTAAGGAGCAAATTTAAAATATGCTAAATCAATGACGAAAATTTAATTACAATTAAACGATTGAACATATTTATTTAGTAGGGTCATTATTTAAAGTCGTAAATCAACTTCCTGTAAAATTCTGCCTCGGTCCTTAAGGATGATTTTACAGGAATCTGATTTACTAAAATTGTTAATTTATCCAGACGAACATTTGTTTAATTCTTTCTTAATTCTGATTCCCTTCAGGGTTAGGGTAAAGATGAAATTTTAAATTTACTTGATGCCTCTGCAATACGTTCTGATGTTGTTATTACTACCGGTGGTCTTGGTCCAACCAATGATGATATTACAAAGCAAACTATTTGTGAATATTTCAACACCGAATTGGTTTTAAATGAAAAAGCTTTAAAACATATCGAAGAATTATTTTCAATTCGTGGTTTTAGACTTACAGAAATTAACAGAAAGCAAGCCGAAATACCAGCAAAATGCACTCCAATCCCAAATATTCATGGAACATCTCCGGGAATTTGGTTCGAAGAAAAAGGAAAGATTTTTATTTTCGTTCCGGGAGTTCCTTTTGAGATGAAGCAAATGCTCGAAGACACAATTATTCCTAAGTTGAAAAATATGTTTATTGATGAAACTATTGTTCATAAAACAGTTTTAACTCAAGGAGTAGGGGAGTCGTTTTTATCTGAAAAAATTAAGGAATGGGAAAACAAATTACCTGAAAACATTAGACTTGCATATTTGCCTTCCCCCGGTTTAGTGAGAATTAGGCTGACAGCCAAAGGAAAAAGCAAAAATGAACTTAATAAAATAATTGATTTTCTGCTTTCAGAACTTATTAAAATTATTCCTGAATATGTTTTTGGATATGATGATGACAAATTAGAAAAGATTATTGGGGAGAAATTAACAAAAAGTGGAGCAACTTTGTCAACAGCTGAAAGTTGTTCGGGAGGATATATTGCTCACAAAATAACAAGTGTTCCGGGAAGTTCACAGTATTATAAAGGTTCTGTTGTTTCATATTCAAACGAAATCAAAGAAAAATTTTTAGAAGTTCAAAAGGAGTCATTAATTGAACACGGAGCTGTTAGTGAAGTTGTTGTTAAAGAAATGGTAAAGGCAATTCAAAAGAAGTTTGATACCGATTATGCAATTTCTACTTCAGGAATAGCAGGACCAGGAGGTGGAACTGCCGAAAAAGTTGTTGGAACAACATGGATTGCTGTGGCATCACAAAATAAAGTTATTGCAAAAAAATATTTATTCGGCGAAAACCGTGAAAGGAATATTGTTAAAACAGGGCTTACTGCACTGAACATGCTTAGAAAATTGATGATTGAAGAAGAAAAAGCAAAAAATTAATAAAATGTAAAAATAACCCTACGAAGGTTTCAAACCTTCGTAGGGTTTAGCAATAAAACAAAATATTTTGTTAGTATATTTTGTCTCATTTATGATTTGAACGAAGCGATTGAAAAAAAAAGCTAATAATTTGTTTAATTAAATAATTTTCATTTATTTTGCACTCCTTTTTAGAACAGTAATTTTAAAATATTTAGAAATGTCGAGAATTTGTGAAATAACAGGTAAAAAAATGATAGTTGGCAACAATGTTGCCCATTCAAATAAAAGAACCAGAAGAAGATTTTATCCAAACTTACAAACAAAAAAGTTTTATATTCCTGAAGAAGATAAATGGATAACTATTAAAGTTTCTACATCAGGAATAAGAAATATTAATAAAAACGGAATTAGTGCCTGTATTAAAGAAGCTAAAGAAAAAGGATTTATGAAAAAGTAATGATATACGATAAAGAAAAAAATGCTGTTGCTTGATTTTAGTAATAGCATTTTTTTTTATTAGAAGTCTCCTTTAAAAATAAATTTAATTATAATCCGTTTAACCGCTAATAAAAATAAATAGTTTATTTTAGCATTTGAATGAAAATCTCCAAATTAATAGCAATTATTTTCTTAGCAATTATTTTTATAAATAATATTCATGCACAGGAACTCAAGAAAGAATTAGTGCAATTTTCAGGAATAGTTGTAACTGCCGATAGTGTGAAACCGGTTTCATTTACAAATATTATTGTAAAAGGAACACACAGGGGAACAATGACTGATTATTACGGTTTTTTTTCGTTTGTTGCCCGTAAAGGAGATGAAGTTATTTTTTCATCGATAGGATACAAAAAAGTAATTTTTAAAATTCCTGATACTCTTAACCAGAATCGCTATTCCTTGATTCAAGTGATGAGAACTGACACTATAGTGTTAGCAGAAACAATAATATATCCCTGGCCCACTATTGAGCAATTTAAACAAGCATTTGTCAAACTTAATATTCCTGATGATGATTTAGAAAGAGCTAAGAAAAATCTTGCTCGTGCTGAATTGAAAGACCGTATGAATAACATTCCAATGGATGGAAGCATGAATTATAGAAATTATATAAACAAACAAGTTTATAATTATTCTTATATGGGAATGCAAAAGCCCAATTTAACAAGTATGATGAATAATCCATTGTTAAATCCTCTTGCTTGGGCTGAATTTATTAAAGCATGGAAAAGAGGTGATTTCAAAAAAGATGATTGAGATTGTTTTTGTTAGTTTGATGTTATAAACACACATAATAAATTTTAATGAAACTTCTAAAGTATTTTATATTTTGTATTTTTTTTCTTTCGATTTTCTCCATTTTCGGACAAAATAAAGGAAGTATTTATGGTGTTGTAACTGATGAAATAAATCGTCCTCTTGAATCAGTAAACATAGGAACACTAAACCTTTCAAAGCAAATTGGAGCAATAACAAACAAAGATGGGGAATATAAATTTGATGTTCCACTTAATATTGATGTTGTAATTGCATTTTCTTATGTTGGATATAAAACCGAAAAAATAATTGTTAGATTAACGTCAGAAGGAAAAAAAGAATTTAACATAATATTAAAAATAAAATCTACTGACATTGTTGGGGCTGAAATTAAGGGTAGAAAAATCAGAGAGGTAGGTTTAACACGCATTGACCCAAAAGATGTTAAAGTTATTCCAAGCCCATCAATGGGCATTGAATCAATCTTGAAAACTATAGGAACAGGAGTTTCTTCAAGCAATGAACTTAGTTCACAATATTCTGTCAGGGGAGGAAATTATGACGAAAATCTTGTTTATGTTAATGATATTGAAATTTATCGTCCTTTTCTTGTCAGGTCAGGTCAACAAGAAGGTTTGAGTTTTGCTAATTCCGACCTTGTATCTTCAATTACATTTTCTGCCGGTGGTTTTGATGCGAAATACGGAGATAAAATGTCTTCGGTTCTTGACATAAAATATAAAGAACCTAAAGAGTTTGCGTCTTCAGTTGCTTTGAGTCTTTTGGGAGGTTCAGTACACGTTGAAGGTTGTTCCGATAATCATCGCTTAACTTATTTGTTTGGTGTACGTCAGAAGTCAAATCAATATCTGTTACAAAGCTTAGAGACCCAAGGTGAATATAAACCATCATTTACCGATTTTCAAACTTATATGACTTATGATGTAACTGAGAATTTAGAAATTGGTTTTCTTGGGAATTATGCAAGAAATTCTTATCAGGTTATTCCTGAAAATCGAGAAACTGAATTTGGAACTATTAATGAAGCTCTAAGATTAACAATTTATTTTGATGGTCAGGAAGTGGATAAGTTTGAGACTATTATGGGAGCTTTTACTTCAACCTACAGACCAAATAAAAAATTAAAACTAAAATTTATAACCTCCTGTTTTAATACTTATGAAAGCGAAACTTTTGATACTCAAGGGCAGTATTGGCTTGATGAGCTTGAAAATGATTTTGGAAAAGATGAGTTTGGTAATGTTAAAGCAAATAGGGGAGTAGGAACATATTTACATCATGCCCGAAACCTACTTAATGCCACAGTTTTTAATGTTGAACATATTGGTTCGTATAGAAACGAAAAGAATTATCTTCAGTGGGGAGTTAAATTTCAAAGCGAGATGATTTCTGATGAGTTGAGCGAATGGAAAATGCTTGATTCCGCAGGATATTCTTTGCCGCATGCTCAAGATAATATTGGCAATTTGGTTCCGGGAATGAACACAAATAATGCAATAAGATTACAAGAGGTTATTAAAGCTTCATTTGATACTACTTCAAACAGATATTCGGGCTTCATCCAAAATAAATGGAATCTTGATGGCGAAAAAACAGATTTTAATATAACAGCCGGCCTCAGAGCAAATTATTGGGACTTAAACGACCAGTTTTTGTTAAGCCCACGAGCAACGATTTTGTATAAACCTGATTGGAAAAAAGATATTTCTTTAAGATTTTCTACAGGATTGTATTATCAGCCTCCTTTTTATAAAGAATTAAGAAATTTTGAAGGTAAAATAAACACAGATATAAAAGCTCAAAGTTCCCTTCATTTTGTTTTAGCAGGTGAATGGAATTTCCTTGCCTGGTACCGCCCTTTTGTTTTTATAACAGAGGTTTATTATAAATATCTTGACAATCTTATTCCTTATGAAATTGATAATGTTAGAATTCGTTATTATGCCGAAAACAATGCTCATGGCTATGCAACCGGAATAGACTTGAAAATTAACGGGGAATTTGTTAAAGGAGTTGAATCGTGGGCAAGTTTATCAATAATGCAAACTCAGGAAGATATAGAAGATGATTTTTATTATGATTATTATAACCAATCAGGTGAGAAAATTATTTATGGATATTCTTATGATGCTGTTGCTGTAGATAGTATTAGAAATGAACCCGGTTATATTCCAAGACCAACTGACCAAAGAGTGAATTTTAGTTTGTTTTTCCAGGATTATTTACCGAGAAATCCAACTTTTAAAATGCATTTAAACCTTGTTTATGGCAGTCGTTTACCTTTTGGACCTCCAACTCACGAAAGATATAAAGCAACGCTTAGAATCCCTCCATATAGAAGAGTTGATATAGGCTTTTCTAAACAACTTAAATCAAAAGAAACAAAAACTCGTGCAAAAAGCCCTTTAAGATTTTTTAATTCAATTTGGGTTAGTCTTGAAGTATTTAATTTGTTGCAAGTAAATAACACTGTATCATACATTTGGATTACAGATGTTAATAATAGAATGTATGCAGTTCCCAATTATTTATCCCCACGACTATTAAATTTTAAAGTTTTAGTTGACTTTTAGTATTTGTCAATAGTATATTTGTGATTTTTTTACATTTTATTAATTAATGGAAAAAATAGGAAAAAAAACAAGTTTTTGTAAAAGTTTGATATTGCAAGCTATACAAGCGTTACCTTGAAAAAGTAAAAAATTGTTTAAAAAAAAGTACTTTTTAAGGGTAACCTTTTGCTAAAAAATGACATTAATATATATAAAGTGGAAATTTATTCAGATAAAATAATTTTAGAGGGGTATTTAAATAAAGATAAAATTATTTTAGAATATGTTTATAAAAAGTTCTTTGATGAAATAAAATTTTATATTAAAAACAATTGTGGTAATGAGGAAGATGCTCAAGATGTTTTTCAAGATGCAAATATTATTGTTTATTCTAATATTAAAAATAAAACTATAAAAATTAAAAGTTCTTTTAAATACTATTTGTTTTCTGTGTGTATGTATTTATGGAAAATGGAATTAAGAAAAAGAAGCACAGGATTAAAAACATTAAGTTTTAAAGATGAATATTATAACTTAGAAGAAGATATAGGTGATATTTGTGAGAAAGTTAATAGATTTAAATTATATCAAAAACAATTTAAAAATTTAAGTGTAGATTGTCAGACAGTTTTGCAGCTTTATATTGACAAGATACCAATGAAAGATATTAAAAGTATAATGGGTTATAAAAGCGAAGGATATACAAAAAAACGTAAATTTCACTGTAAAGAAGTTTTGATGAAAAAAATAAAAAATGCGATTAAACAAGATGAAAGATAAATGAATTTTAAATTCTAAATATAGATTAATAATAGTGAACAAATAATACAGAGGCAGTCAGAAGAAAAAAACTTATATATTAACAAAATACAAAAAACAAACACATGAAAAATCTAAAAGAAATAATTGAGAAGTATTTAGATGGTGAGCTTGAAGGCAAAGAACTTGAATGGTTCGAAAACGAATTAAAAGTTAATTCTGAATTAAAAGAAGAATATAATCTTCGTAAAGAAGTTAACGAAGCTATTAATGAAAAAGATATAATGGAAATTAGATCTCAATTAGAAGTTATTCATAAATCCTTTAATAAACCTAAATCATTTATAAGAAGATTATATACAGATAACTTATATCGTGTTGCAGCGTTTGCAATTATTACAATTGTTATTGGTTCAAGCTTGATATATACTCAATTTAATAGTGATTATTCAAATGATAAATTATTTAATTTGAACTATGAACCTTATGATGGAATAATGAATGTCAGGTCAGGAAACATAGAATCTGATGGTGTTTTATTGACTGCTTTTCGTTTTTACGAATCAAAAGATTATTCTTCTGCTCTTAAGAAATTTAATGATGTTTTAGAAAATGATAATAACAATATTACTGTTGTTTTTTATACTGGAATTTCTTATATTGAAACAGGTGATTATGAAAATGCAATTAATTCTTTTAATGTTATAATCGATAATAATGACAATTTATTTACCGAACAAGCAGATTGGTATTTAGGTCTTTGTTATTTGAAAAAAGATGAAATTGAAAAGGCCATTTCTAAATTTAAAAAGATTGCAGACAGTAATAGTTATTATAAAAATAATGCTGCTGAAATTCTGGACAAACTGTAGATTGGTATAAATTTATAATACAAAATCAATTCTTCCATAAACCCATTTTTAGGTTTTATTCTTTCTTCTGTACCTGATAATTACAATTATTATTATAAGTAAAATAAAAATAGAAATATAAATTATATAATTATTAAATTTATTTAATTTAGAAATTGTTTTAGTGTCGCCAATGCAAACATATCCCGCCCAGAAATATGGTTGAGATTTCAACTTGTCAGCTTTCTTCAAAAAATCTAATTTTGCTAAACGCAATGCTTCATCTTTAGTTTTTCCTTTAGAAAGGTATTTGTAAAATTTATTCATTAAATCGGCTCCACTAATATCGTCACTTGTCCAAAGTGTCATAATAATGCTTTGGCAACCGGAATACAAAAAGCCCCTTGCTAAACTCATAATTCCTTCACCTCTTTGCAATTTCCCTGTTCCTGTGTTACAGGCACTAAGCACAACCATGCTGGAGCTAATATTTAAATTATAAATTTCATAAGTGTTTAAAAAACCGTCTTCAGGATTGTCTTTGTTAAGTGTGAAAACAAGTTTTGAATACATCGGGTTTTCATCAACAATAATAGTATGCATAGCCAAATGCAGGATGTCATAATTTTGTGCTAATTCTACAAAATTCTTTTCAGTAGCATCATAATCCAGGAAAATGTCTCCTTTAATAATTCGATTTATACTTTTTACTTCTTTTTTTGCTGCAGGCAGGGGGAATAAATAATCTAAAATGTTTGTTCTATCTACTTCCGGATTTGTTTTTTTTATTTCATTAATATTTTCATAAGTAGGGGCAAATGCAAGTAATTTTTTCCGATGAGACTTTTGTTTATTTATTTTACTGAAATGTAATGTGCCTGAATACAAATAACTAATGCTATTGCTTTTGATTAAATACGAAAGCTTATTATAATCAATTATATTTCCTTTGGGAAGTTTTGTTAGAAGTATATCAAAAGGAATATATCCTAATTTATCATCGGGTATAATAATCAGTTTTTTATTAGCAATTACTTTTTCTGCTGGTTTTAATAACTTTAAATAAAGATTATATGCTGCATTTGTGTAATTGTTGTAAGTATTGTTTACGTCAGTTAAAAAATTTCTATTTGAAATAGAGTTTCGTAAGATCTCAATATTATTGTGAAAATCTTTATTAATTGAAATATTAAAAACTTTGAATTTGTCTGAAGTAACCAAGAAAATAAAAAGTACAGTATCTGATAGGGTATATTCAATAAGAGCTTCGTCGTTTTTTAATTGTTTTTGAATGTTTTTTATATCAACAACGCTGTTATCATATTTTAGTTTGAAATATTCAGGATATTTATTTTCAATATAACTTATAATCATTTCGTATTTTTTATTAAGTTCAAAAAGCTGGCTTTCCCATAAACTGATTTTGTTTTTATTTGGATTTGTTTTTTGTTGTTCATCATAAATAAGCTTTTCATATAATGAAATATTATTTTTTATATTAATTTCAAATTTTACTAACAATTGCGGGACTTTAGCAAATTTTTTAGCTTTTATATCTTTAATAGACGAAAGAAAAACTACAGATTTGCTTTTTTCTGAATATTGAAATGCAGCTTCTTTATATTTTATATTTCCTGTATGTTTATATAACAAAAGTGAAGTGTTTATAGCATTTGAGAATACGTTTTTAGCTATATCAACAATAAACAATTTGCTTTCCTGATAAGAATATTTATTTCTGATTTTTTCAATTAATTTAATGCTTAATTCATATGTTTCAAGGGAGGTCTTTAAATCTTTTTCGTCATGAGAAACATCCAAGGAATAATAATATAAACAATTAGCTTTCCATCTTAAAGCATTAAGAAGATTAATATCTAAAAAACTATTATTAATATCCGGATTTGAATATATATTTTTATTATCAAATTCCGGAACAATTGAAATTAATGAACGTTGATAATATTTAAGAGATTCTACATAGTCCTGCTTTTCATAATAATATTTAGCTATTTTGCTATAACAATTTGAAACGTCACTATTTTTTTCACCATAATTATTTAAATATATGTTAAGAGCTTTATTAAAGTATTCTAAACCCTTATCATTATCCTTAATTTTAAGATTGAAATCTCCATAATTTAAGTAACATAAAGCTAACTGCTTATGATTATTACCATAGAGTTCCCTACATTCATCAATAGCTAATAAATAATTATTTTTAGCATTTTCCAAATCATTAATTTTAAAATAGCTATTAGCTGAATTTCTAATTGCTGAAATTCTTGTTGTTGTTGATGCTTTAGAATCTAATGACTTTTTAAAATATACTAAAGCCATTTTATAGTCAAATTGCCAGTAATATAATAATCCGATATTATAATAAAGTTTAAGTATATCAGGATGGTCAAATGAGTTATGAATCTTATATAATTGCAAAGATTTTTTATAATATATCAGAGCTTTTTTAAAATCGGATTGATTACTATAAACAGTTCCTTTATTTAAATAAATAGTTCCAAGCTTATTATATTCTTTGCCGAATTTTAATTTATAAATATTTTCTGCTTTATTAAAATATTTAAGAGCAGTATTATAGTTCCCGTTTTGAGCATTAAAAGCACCAAAGTTTTCATAATTCAATGCTAATTCAGGATTGTTTTTGCTGAGAATTTGTTCATTTATTTCAAGGGATTTTTTATAATATATTGCAGCTTGTTTGATTTCTCCTTTTATTGAATAAATTATTCCGATTGACTGGTTGTAATTTGCTAAACCTTTATCGGGTCGGATTGAACTTTTTTCTGCAATAAATAATGCCTTTTTATAATATTCAAAAGCTGTATCATAATCTCCTAAATAAAAGTAATTATTTCCAAAACTATTATAAGTTGGTGCTAACAAAGAATCTAAAATTCCGTTTTCTTCAATTCTAATTTCTATCGATTTTGTTAATAATCTTATTGATTCACTATACTTTCTTAATCCGATTAAAATTGAGCCTTTTCTATGAAAAATTGATGAAAAAATTATATGATTATTATCAAAATGTCTTTTTGCAAAATTCTCAGCAGAAATAATAATTTCTAATGCTTTTTCTTTATCAATATTCAAAAAGTAATAATAGCTAATTTGAATTTGGCATTTAAGATACATTTCCCAATTTTTATTTAAAAAGAAAATATTTGACGATTTATCATAATAATAGAATGCACTATCAAACTGAGAATTTTTAAAAAATGATTCAGCTTTTTGAAAAAGTTTATGTTCGTAAGTACTTTCTTTAGTTTTTTTTAGAGAACTATTATTTGGGGAAGCATTGCAGTAGTTTATGCTTGATAAAAGCATATTTAGAATAATAATAAGAAATAATATTTTTGACAGATATCGTATAATATTATTTATGAATTCCATATAAAAAAAATACTTGAAAAATAATTATTTTATAATAATTACATTAGGACTTTTATGACAAAAGCGTAATGTTAATACACTTTAAAAGTACTCAAAAATAAGTAAAATAAATTAAAAAAAGATTAAAAAATAAATTTAATTGAAGATATTAAAAAATTAATATAATTCATTTAAAAAGAATTATCACAGATTTATGGATGATATTTGTATTATATTATTTATAATTGTTTTCTTTGAAATTTAATTTACTATTAAAATAATAAAAAAAAAAGAGACTGTAAATCTCTCTTAATCTTATTTATGGGTATGTTAGTGTTATTTAATCAAATACATGCTTTTTGTTTTAGAAATATTTTCTGATAAGTTTGAAACATCAATTCTGTAAAAATACATTCCAGATTGAAGTTTGCTACCGTCAAAATTATAATTATGTTCTCCTGCTTCAATAGTTTTATTTTCTGTTTTATAAACTAATTGACCAATTGCATCAAAAATTGAAATTGAAACATTTGCAGATTTTGAAATTCTATAATTGATACAAGTACTGTTTGTAAATGGATTTGGATAGTTTTGTTGTAATTCGGTTTCTAATTCTAATACTTTAATATTAGGTATAAACATTGTTGTGCCATAAATTCTTTCACCATTTACGTCTGATATCTCACTTATTTTATTAATATTGAAATTAATAGTATTATTAGCTTTTATTCCACTTCTTGTTTTAACTTTTAGAAATAAAAATTCTTCATTTGCTGCTATTTTATATGTGCTTCCTTTACCTGCCCATCCAATTCTTATTTCTCCATTCCTAATATTAAATTGAAAACCATCAAGTTTTGATGTAATATCTTCAACAATAATATCATTTTGTGGATAGCTTAGAACCAAACTTAAAGTTGTTAATTCAACATCTATGTTAAATTTTAATGGAATCAACAGTTCAGTGTAATTCTTTGCATCAATAGTTTTATCAGCAATTGCATAAATTCCGTGCATTCCTTTTGATCCGGGAGGAGTATATACAACTTCAGTATCACCTGTGCTTTTACCTTCAATATCTTTGTTTTTATCATCATCTCCTTCAGAAACTATAACCATTGTTTCTTCAAAAACCCAATCTCCTGCAGGGAAAGCTGAAATACTGTCTAAATATCTGTCAACAATCATTTGAGCATCTTCAAAATCAATCATATCATCATTGTTTACGTCAGCTGCGAGAATTTGTAGCTCATCTAATGGAGAAATATTTAGTAAATATTCATAAACCAGATTTGCATCCAAAACCGTACATTCATTCCATTCTTTATTTGTCGTACATTCCATATAATATTCACCATAAGGAATGTTTGTAAACTCATAGTATCCGATTAAATTACTAACAGTAGTAGCAATTATATTATTATTTGAATTAATCAGTTCTATTGTTACATTGTCTAATGTGGCTTGACTATCACCATAATAAACATATCCACTGATTTTTGTTTCGGGATTAGCTAATACTAATGTTGAAATAATAACTAAGACAATAGTGGATATTGTCCTGAGATTTTTTGCTTTCATTTTATGTTTTTTTAGTTAATAAATTTTAATGTTTGGTTTCTTAATGTTTGGTTAATACTTATTTTGTAAAAATTGTTAATGTTTTTATTGTTTGAGTTGGTTTTAACGAAACCTTCTTTAAAAAGGTTCCAATTTTTTTTTTAATCAATTTTTATAATAATATCGCTACACTTAAATGTCAAAAAATGGCAAAAGGTTACCCTATAATTTCAATTATTTTTATTATATTTTTTAAAAATAAATTTAAAAGCCAGAAATACAATGAATTGGCATTGTTTTTTTTTTACCCGTTTTTTGTGTTTTTATTTAATGAAAATTGATTGTGAACACAATTTTTTCAATTTGAACTATAATTTTTTTATTTGTTTCCAAAGGATAATAGAAGTGCAAATTATTTGATTTGTTTTCAAATATTAAATTTTATATTAATATTTCTTAATCAGGATAGATTTAAAATTAATAGATTTTATAGTAAAAATTTATTAATTGTAAAGAGTTGTTTTTGTGAATTTTAAAAAATAAATAAAAAAAAGTTGAAAAATAATTGAAATTTTAGGGTAACCTTTTAGGTTTTTCTGCAATATATAGTATAAAATAATAAATATAATAATATAATATTAATTTATTTATTAATTTATTTAGTTTGGTGAAATTAATTTATTATTTATTTAGTTTGGTTAAAAATGAATATTGAAAAAAATAATTATAATTGGCAGGATAAAGTGATTCTTATTGTAGAAGATGAAGAATTAAATTTTCGCTTATTTTATGAAATTCTACGAAAAACAAAAGTTGGTATTATAAGAGCTTTAAATGGAGTTGAAGCAGTAAATATATGTAAGAACAATAATAATATTGACCTTGTTTTAATGGATATTAAAATGCCTGAAATGAATGGACTTGAAGCTACTAAAATAATAAAAAAATTCAGAATGAATTTACCAATAATTGCCCAGAGTGCTTATTCTATTACAAATGCTTATCAAGAATCCAAAGATGCAGGTTGCTGTGGTTTTATTGAAAAGCCGATTAAATCAAATTTATTTTTATCATTAGTTGATGAGTATATTTCTAAATAATATAAATATATTTTTAAAATGGTGCTAATTTAAAAATTAAACATAATTTTGCAAATTATCTTTAATTTTAAACAAAATAAGAAATTATGGAGATGAATTTAAATAAAAATGTAACTGTGAAGCCCGAATATAAGTGGGATGATAAAAATATTCTTATTGCCGAAGATGAAGATTTGAATTATCGTTTATTAGTTGAAATATTACGGA
>Ga0307991_1000338_pt1 | contig 34298 bp, 22 predicted proteins | sample EllFjometagen131_FD_203146 | JGI IMG/M metagenome (GOLD analysis project Ga0307991, IMG submission 203146) | Marine microbial communities from Ellis Fjord, Antarctic Ocean - #131 | ecosystem: Environmental > Aquatic > Marine > Unclassified | place: Southern Ocean | collected 2014-10-08 | reverse complement strand
CCTCTGCATCGCGCAGAACATGCCCCTGACTATCATATTGGGGTTGTGTCCAGGGAAAACCACTGCCATAGCTGTATTGAACATCCAGATACATATTGTTGTAGAGATTATAACGACCCACCAAGGAGAAAGTATGACGCTGATCAAACTCACGGTAATAGTAGTAGGGCTTTTCTCCCTTTTCTTTTGAAATGCTGTAGGAGTAACTGAGCCAGCCTGACAAACGTGAATTTGGCATATCCAGTTTCTGCAGGAATAGTTCCCCCCCATAGGCAAAACCTGCTCCTGAATTGTCAGGGATGTAGTTGTATGCGGAGTCCCTTTGCACGACGAGATTCTTTAAATCTTTGTAATAGCCCTCAAGTTTGGTCACATATTTCTCAGAAGGACGGTACTCAATGCCCAGCAAACTGTGCTCAGACATTTCAGTTTCAAGACTAATGGTCTCAAATAGATTCCACTCGATGGATCGCTCGAATCGCTCAAAAAGTGATACAAAATTAGGGGCCTGATAATAATGACCCCACCCCATATGCAGAGAAGTTTGATAATTTAAGTTGTAGGTCGCTGACAAACGGGGGGAGTAGACCCATTCCTGGGTAAAAGTTGAATAGTCTCCCCGAAAACCAGCCAGGACAGTGAGAACGGGTGGCAGAACAATCCACTCATCCTGAATATACATTCCCGTCATAGAGCTGGCATTCTGGAGTCGAATATCCCGGTCAATGATGGCACCATCATTCACACGTCGATCCTCCGGGCTTTGCTCATAGTAAGTGCTGGAATCCATGGTCATTGAGATGCCAATATCTGTGATGAGATCGGAAACTGTGATACCCGTTTTCAGAGTGTGTCTGGGAGTAAGAATATGTGTGAGGTCTTCTCTCATCTCCATTTTTTGCATATCAATCACAGGTGTATAGTGATAATCCCCTGCCTTGAAATCCATGGTCCAATTATCGTTGAAGCGGGACAGGGTCAGATTGGAAAGGGAAACGTCGCTAAAAGCATTCATCCAGCCCACACTGGCTAAACGGCTATCAATATGATTGCTCAGTGAGAAAAATTCTTCATCCTCGAAAAGATCTAGGTCTTCACCTTCACCCTCGATTTCCAGCTCAGTCAATATCATCTCTTCCCGGGAATCTGAAAAATTGACTCGAATCTTCTGTTCTGGAGAAAGATCATACACCACCTTTGCCTGAATATCTCGGAAATTTGGAAATACGGTTCCTGTGGGGATATCTGCCATCCGATCCAGGATCATATCGTAGTAGGTCCGGCGACCTGACAATAGCCAGGAGCCTTCCTCACCAGAACCAGGTAAGGGTCCTTCAGCCAGAATGCGCATATCAATAAGGCTCACACTGGCTTTTCCCAGGTTTTCAAAACGGCTACCTTCTCTATTACGGGCGATGAGAACCGATGAGAGTTTATCACCATATTGGGCAGAAAATCCTCCTGGGAGTAACTCGACATATTCAACCACATCCGGGTTAAACATGCTAATGGGACCACCCAATGCTTTGAGGCGATAGGGATTAAAAACCGGGACATCATCCACAATGATCAGATTCTGGTCAGGTGTACCTCCCCGGACATAAAATTGGGCAGATGCATCAGAGCGGGCAATGACGCCGGGCATGGTCGTGATGCCACGAAAAATATCTTCACCACCGCCAGCCAGAGTCAGGATTTCTCGTGGTTCTAATTCTCGTTGACTGGGATTCAAGCGCTCACCAGCACTTTCCCGCTTCCCACGGGTTACTGTAACAGCACCCATTTCAATGGAGATGGCTTCAAGTTGAATCTGCAACTCGGTTAGCTGATCTGCTGCAACGCGAACTTGTCTGAGAATTTTTACCTTATAACCGACCATTCTGAAATGGAGACGATACTCCCCCACGGGAACCTCATTTATCACAAAATACCCCTCAGCATCGGCTGCTGCACCCAGACGGGTACCATCAATAACCACATTGACACCAGGCAATGCTTCCTGAGATTCAGCATCCACGATTCTGCCAGAAATTGTACCCGCACTGGCAGCCAGCACATGGGTAAAGGAAATGAGCATTAACGCCAGTGGTATGATCAGCAACGATTTTTTCACGGTGAGAAAATTTGAGACGCACAGGCGGATAAACAATGGAATATTTAGTGAGATTATATATTTATTCATTAATATGAAACCATGATATTGCTTAACATAACATCCTTTTTCTCATTAAGAGGTCTGAATAAATGAAAAAATTAGGGACATTTGCTGGTGTGTTCACCCCCACGATTTTAACCATCCTTGGCGTGATCATGTATCTGCGTCTGGGCTGGGTTGTGGGAAATGCAGGATTTGGTGGCGCACTGCTTATCATCATCCTGGCAAAAATGATAACCATAACCACCGGACTATCTATTGCAGCCATTGCCACCAATACTCGGGTTGGTGCAGGTGGTTCATATGCCCTCATTTCTCGATCTCTCGGTCTGGAAGCCGGGAGTGCCGTAGGTATTCCCCTTTACCTTTCTCAGACACTCGGCGGCGCTATGTATATCTCCGGTTTCACAGAAGCTTGGATTGCTCTATTCCCAGCCCATGATCCCATCATCATTGGGATTTCTGTGCTCGTGCTGGTATTGGGAGTCAGTTTGCTAGGCGCCCAGTTTGCCATGCGTACCCAATACCTGATCATGTTTGTTATTGTTATATCTTTGGTTTCTTTTTTCGCCGCTTCAGGTGAGGCCACTCCTCAAATCGTTGTCTGGGGTGATTTTCCCCAGGCTTCCTTCTGGGTCGTATTTGCCATCTTTTTTCCAGCGGTCACGGGCATTGAGGCAGGGGCAGCTATGTCGGGGGATTTAAAGGATTCAAAAAAATCATTACCTCTGGGAATGCTCTCAGCTATTGCTGTCTCATTTGTGATCTATGTGGTGGTCGCTTACTACCTCGATCACCTCACGGACTCAGCTACTCTCATAGCCAATAACACCATCATGATGGACATTTCCCGTTGGAAAATGGCTGTAGCTGCTGGCGTCCTGGGTGCCACCCTCTCCTCAGCTCTGGGTTCGGTTGTGGGTGCCCCCCGCACACTGATGGCCATGGGCTCGGACAAAGTCATTCCCTTCTTTCGACTATTTGCCAGGCGCAGCAAGGCAGGAGAACCTGTTTTCTCCATTATTTTCACTGCAGCTGCCATTCTGGTGAGCCTGTTGCTGGGAGATCTCAACACCATTGCTCCCCTTCTTACCATGTTCTTCCTGATTACTTATGCGACGATTAACATTGCTGTGGCCCTGCAAATCGGCATAGGTATTCCCTCTTTCAGGCCCCTTTTCAAAGTGCATATCAGTATTCCCATCATTGGATTTCTATGGGCTGTTGTGGTCATGTTTATGGTTAACCCCATTTTTGCGGCTGTGGCCTGGATTCTCATCATTGTGGCTTATCTGATCCAGGTAAAGCGGGGGCTTCAAGCTCCCTGGGGTGATGTCCGTTCTGGCATGTTTATGGCCATGGCGGAATGGTCGGCACGTCAATCTGAAAAATTGAGATCACATCCCAAGACCTGGAAACCTAATATCATGGTACCAGTAGAGGACCCATTGACCTGGAAACATCGCATGGGATTTCTCAGGGATATTGTATTCCCGGCAGGCACCCTGCGTTTGTTCTCTGTAAAAATCACCGAAGACAGTGTCAACTCTATCATCCGATCTTTTAGCAACAGGATCTTCAGAAAAGGTCCAGAAGTAAAAGTAGATTCTGAAGAGCATAGTGCCAAAGAGATGCAGTTGTTCGAGCTGGCTGAGCCGCTCAAAGCAGAAGACTTGTTGGTAACCACCTCTCTTATTGAATGTCGTCATTTTCTGGAAGGCATCAGTATCACTGCCCAGGTCATGCGGAGCATGTACTTCCCGCCTAACATCATGTTTTTGAGTATGAGTAATGATCGCTCTAAGGATGCCAGACTTGAAGATATGATTGCCGTGGCTGTTCGGGAAAAAATGGGCATTGCTGTCTACTCTCAACATGCCAAAAATGCACTGGGAGATAAAAATACCCTGAATGTTTGGTTGAGACGCTCCAGCCCCAATAAGGATCTGGCGATTCTCATGGCGATTCAATTGAACCGCAACTGGAACGGTCAACTCAGGTTTATCACAGCTGTCATCAATGAAGAGGATGTGGAGCGTGCCAGAGCCGCCCAGGAAAGACTCTTTGATCGAGCCAGACTGCCTGTTTCCACTGAGGCTGTGGTTCTGGTTGGTAATTTTCAAGATGTATTACCGAAAGCACCAGCGGCAGATCTTAATATTTTTGGTATTTCCAACGAACTGGATGGGGATACCATGCATACACTTGCTGAGGCAGTAAACACCTCCTGTCTTTTTGTGAAGGACAGTGGTGGAGAAAGCATGGTTGTGTAATAAACTAAACCAGGGAAGGATTATGGATTCAGCTAAGAAAAATTCGAGGACGAATATCACCAACATTATTCAGGTTTCCATTGGAATCGTTGGGGTGATTGGTTTGTTTATTTTTGGATGGCCATCACCTGATTCCAGACCAAAAATATTTGAGCTCTACCTGGCAGGCGTGTGGACCTTGATTGCCCTATCCGGAAGTTCATCTTATTGGAAGTGGAAAGAATCAACCTGGGCCAATAAGATCATGGCCATAGCCGCCCCCCTGGCAGCACTTCTATACCTTCAAAAGTATTTCCTGAGTTAAGACTAAATAATACCAATTGAACTTCAAAACACACACATTACGTCTTCGCGAGCACTTCGACTTCGCTCAGTCCAGGCAGAGCGCGGCGATCTCTAGAATCAGGGGTGAAGGGTTGGAGATTGCCACACCCCTGCGGGGTTCGCAATGACTAATTCTCTCGATAACTTTGACCCACCAAGAACGCGCATATAGAGGTTAATTTGGTCTAACTACCCCCTATATTAACTTTTTAATTCGGACTATATACTCCGTTTATGATTGCAATACATGCTCTTGCTAATTATTATGCATGTAAGAGATCATGATGACAGTCCTATTTTCCAGAAAATGTGAATACGCCCTCCAGGGGATACTATATCTGGCCGAAAATCAGGAACAGGGTAATATTTCTGCAGAGCAAATCGCCACAGATCTAAATATCTCAAAAGATTTTATTTCTAAAACGCTTCAGAGCTTGGTCAAGGATGGCATTGTCCAATCCAATCGTGGCAAATCAGGTGGTTTTTCCCTGGCTGCGAATCCTGATTCCATATCTTTACTCGATATTGTTTTAATTATCGATGGGAATGGCATTTTCGAAAGCTGTGTTCTGGGTCTACCGACCTGTAGTGGAGATTCGCCCTGCCCTGTCCACGACAAATGGGGACCCATCCGCGAAGCATCCAGACAGATGCTGGCAAATACAATGGTCGCTCAATTTGAACCTATCACCAGGAGTAAAGAGAAGTGAATGATAAAATAAATGTAGATCAGGGGTTACAGCCTGGTCATATTCAAGATTTAATAAATGATATTCAGGTAAATCCTGGAGCCATTGTAAGTAAGACCCTAAGAAAATCCCGGGAAATGAACCTGACGCTTTTTGCCTTTGATAAAGGTCAAGCTCTAAGTGGCCATTCCAGCCCCATGGATGCCTATGTACAGATTCTGTCTGGCAAGATGGACATATCAATTGATGAGACAGCTCAGGCGGTTAAAGCCGGTCAACTCATTCTCATGCCAGCTGGTATCAACCATGCTCTGGAAGCTCTCGAACCCACCATAATGCTGCTCACCATGGTGAGTGCTTAATAATGAATGAGACTAAAATGAATACGATACATGGACATGAAGTGATGCATATGATGGTTAACTCAGGCGAATCCTATTCCAGAGAATCTCTCCGCTCAGCTATCCATGATCAGTATGGAGAAAAGACGCGCTTTTTCACCTGCTCTGCTGAGGGTATGACAGCGGATGAGCTGATTCTATTTCTTGAGAGCAGAGGGAAATTCCATCCTGTTGATGGTGGTTTTACCACTGCATCCGAGCGTATTTGTAATCATTAATTTTTTCTTCCCATGAGAAGTCATGAGATATTAAAGTGTATTACTGTGTAGCGACCAACTGCTCTACTTTGTTAAAAACCCTGAGAAGATTGCCACTCCAAATTTTGCGGATATCAGATTTGCTATAACCACGCTTAAATAATTCTAGCGTAATGTTGGGCAATTCACTCACATCAAAGCAATCTGCCAACCCTGCTCCCCCATCGAAATCAGTTCCGATTCCCACATGATCAATGCCAACCAGTTTGACAATATGATCAATATGGTCAACTATATCTGATACCGTAGGCAGGATTTGGGGATGCTTGCGATTCAACTTTTTTCTCTCTGCCCGATAGGCCATTTTTTCGACACCCTTGAACTGGTAAGGATTCCCCCACTTTGCCTTGAGAGCTGCACGGGCTGAGTCCCTATCAGGATTGGGTGCTTCCGGTAGTACATATCCGCTATACAGGCACATCTGTATAACTCCACCTTGTTTGGCAATGCGTGTGAGCAAGTCATCATTGATATTTCTGGGATTGTCACAAACAGCTCTAGAGCATGAGTGAGATGCAATCACGGGCGCTCTTGAATGTTCCAGGATATCTTCTACAGTGGCATCACTGACATGAGAAATGTCCACCATCATGCCCAGGTCATTCATGCGTTTTACAACCTGAATACCAAAGGAGCTTAGTCCACCATGTTCTGTGGTATCGTTGGATGAATCACAGATATCATTATTGGAGGTATGGCACAGGGTCACATAATGAATGCCCTTTTCATAAAAGAGATCTAGATTTTCGATGTCTCTACCGAGAGGATAACCATTTTCCATGCCGAGATAAATAGCATGTTTACCTTGTTCTGCCAGAGCGGCTGCCTCTATGGATGTGTAGGCCATGGCTCCCTGATCAGGATATTTTGCAACCATGTTTTCAACACTTTCAATGATCTCGAGGGCTCTGGCTTTAATGGCAGCATGTCCAGAATCGTTGCGCACGCCCTGGGGTGTCCAGACGGCAAAAAAGGCTGCATCCAGACCGTCCTCATCCATGCGAGGATAATCAAGTTTACTTTTTATCTAGCGGGGGTTGTATTTCTGTCCCAGATCAATGCCTTCATATTTGAGGCGCAGTGGGGTATCAACATGAGTATCAATAGTTAAAATTTGATTGTGAAAGGCGAGAATATCTGATTTTGTCATGGGAGCATTTTCTTTCGTTGTACTACAGCCTGATATACTCAAAATGAACAGGAGCAGCATATATCCAGCGAGAGCAAAGCGTTTTTGGGAGACAACAATCATGAGCTGGTCTGGCGACGATCCTCGGTGGTCTTTCTGTTTTGAGATTTACGTCTATCAACTTTGACCGGTATATGTTTTTTACGTCTATCTCCATCGCGTCTTTCACTTTTCTGGCGAGGGATTGATTTATCAGTCATGGTGATTTTTCCTCCTGTAGTGGTAAATTCTTGAGTGTCAATTTGAGCTTGTTAAGATAAATGGGATGCTTCAGCATCCAAATCCTGATGAACCAAAGGAAAAGCAGCCTCCGCGGAGCACATGTGACCCTCCTGCTTCATGGCTATCAGCTCACAGGCGACCACATCATGACTCTGGATGTGCCGAGTTTAACCAGTGGTGGCTATATCTATCGTTTACATGCTAAAGCAATGTCAACCCGCAGAAAAATATTGCTCATCACATAGCGTAACACAACCCTTGGCTCTATATGTGTCAGGGGCACGTCCATTGTGTAAAAGAGGGCTGGATGGAAGAGGTCAAATTGTACTTCTTTGGTCCTGCTGAAGAACTCCTGCTAACCGGTAAGCGCCTCCAGGGGTTATTGGTGGAATATCAAAATGAAGATGAAACTGCTATTGCCTGCAAGTTCATCGCCAATGAGGGTGGTATCACAGATAAGGTCAAAGCCCTGGGTGTTGATGTTCAATATGTTGGAGAGCAGATCTCAAGTCTGATCAAAGAGGGCTACACCCCCATGGTCTGGTAGATGCTCTGGTATAAAAAAAGCACCCAACCTGTGAGGAAGGGTGCTGAGCTTAAATCAAAAGAGGGTTAAATCTAATTCTCTATAACATCAAAACTTAGGAATTCCATCCGTAAAGATGTAATACAGTTCTAAGGTAAAAGTATTGCTTGAAAATTTGTCCTCAGGAATACTCTCGCTGGAGAAAAATGGATGCATAAACGCGTCATTTGTCCATGAAGAGTGGTCAAAAGCTAAATCCATATTTAGCTTCCCCAAAGAATATCCATAACCAAATGTAAACCCAGAGACAGGGATTGGGGTCGTCTCATTACTCTTAGCTAGAGGGAAGTCATCCGTATAGTATCCAAACCTGAACCTGGAGATATTTCTAGAATATTCTATGCCCAATCGATTGCTCACACCATCATCAACTTCGATAGGTAATCCATCCAGTTCCATTTCAGAATAATTATTGGTGATATGCTCGAACTGCACTCGAAATAATCCTTTTGTGTAAGAAAAACCATACCCAACGGAAAGTGGGGATTTAAACAGGGGCTGTTCCACTGGAATTGTGTTTTCACTGGTCCAATACTCTGAAGCTCCCCAATCAAATGGCGTTTTAATTGTTGCCCCAACACTTATTCCTGAGGTCAATTTTGCTTGTAACCCCAGATTGTAAAATAGAGTACTGCTGGTCGTGTAGGTTTCTGCAACCCCTTCGGTATACTCACCATCCACATATAATACGTCCTTACTATAATAATCTCCCACTGGAATAAAATTTACAGTCATACCAAGCGAGACACGCTGCCAGAGTCTGGCACCAACGCCCATGTGAATGACGTTAACACCGGGAGAACCATCCAACTCCCTGGAATATTCTGCTCCCTCCTGTGTTAATGACCATGAATGTTCATTAACCCAATGGAAATATCGGCTATAGCCCATTCCATACACAAGGTTCATAAATTCGTATGGCTGTCTCGGAGCGGGGTAGATAACTATCATATTTAGGGGAGCTTTTAAAGCAGTTGTATTTACTGCTCCATCATCAGATATGGACTCCAAGTGACCACTGGATTGAGCCAATGTTTTTAGGCTTGCGAAGGCACTAATCGTTAAATACTCATAATTTCCTAACGCTGCTGGGTTATTCAGCAGTGCAGTAGTGCTGGTATCCATCACCACCGAGTGCCCCATAGATGTACCTCGTGCCCCAGTGTTTTGGGGCACCCATCGAGTGGCAAATTCCTGGGCTGAGAGGAAGATTGGCAAACCGATTAGCAGAAGACTAATCGTTTCCTTTACAACTTTTTTCAATTTCATCTTCATACAGACCACTATCAATTAGGGATTATCAATTACACAACGGAAACCCACGCTGGCATTGGTCAATTCAGAATCAATGGAATATCGATACCATACATAGGACCCGGTCGGTGCACTCGCAAAACTGCCCCCGCGTAGTACTCGGTTGGAAGTACTTCCATCGTAACTGGCCGTCCATTCCCAAACGTTACCCGTCATGTCAAGAAGTCCAAAGGGGCTGGCTCCTGTGGCTAAACCGACGGGCTGGGTTGCACCTACACAACCAGAAATATTTGCTTGATCACAACTAGGAGCTCCATCTCCCCAGGGGTAATCATAGCCCCAATCACTACGGGCTGCTTTTTCCCACTCAAACTCTGTTGGGAGACGCAATACATCATAATAGTCTGCGAAAGCATAGGCTCCAAACCAGGTAACCTCCGTTACTGGGTGATTTGCATAGCCAGAATTAACATAAAAGCTATCTGGTAAAGCTTCATAGTAAATATGACCGGAAACAACATCAGCCAAATCTATATATTCGTAGTTACCGGCAGAGAATTCTGCATCTCCAACATAATGCCCTTCAACAGTGCTTGTGTTTACCAGAGTAAAATCTCCATCAATATATGCTGCGTTCAAATATGCTACATACTGAGCATTCGTGACTTCATAGTGCATCATGAGAAAATCCTGATTAAGATCCTCTGTAATCACATCACCCTCTCCATAGGTATAAGGTCCTGCTGGAACCACCACATAACCTGAAGATGACTCTAAGCTATATGGGGAGTTATTATCTGCAGTATAGGCTCGCACACGATATGTGTAAAGCGTCCCGGAGCTTAGTCCAGTGTTTGTATAGCTGGTGATATCGTCATCTGCCAGATAGATCTCATTGAAACCCTGACCATCATCTCGTTCAAGCTTAAAGCCTGTTTCAAATGAACTATTATCCGTCCAGCTAAGTAGCACCTCATCATTGGAGATGGGGATAGCCGAGAATCCAGAGGGAGCTGGAAAGACAGTTGCCAACGTTGAACTTGAAACCCAATCAGAAGTATTGGTTGCTGTCTCTGCGGCAACTCGATATTGGTAATCTGTGCCATAGTTTAGACCGGTGTCAGTATATTCTGTAACACCAGCTAATGGTGAGTTAATGAAAGCGTAAGCTCCACCATCATCACTACGCTCAAGGGTAAAACCAGACTCAAAGCTATAGTTATCATCCCAGCCAAGTGAGATGCTTGCATCATTAATAGCAGAAGCAGTGAGGAAAGTTGGACTTGGGAAGACCGTTCCAACTGAGTTCAGATATACCGGGTCACCCGTGTTATCAGTTGTATAGATAATCAGACGATAATGATACTCATCACCATAAGTTAAGCCCGTATTGGTATAGGACGTTGTGTTTGCATCAAGATCAACTATCTCTACAAAACCAGCACCATCATCACGTTCTAATTTATAGCCGCCCTCAAAAGAACAGTTGTCTGTCCAGGTAAGTCTGAGATTCGCATCAGACAAGGCAACTGCTGACAACTGAGTGGGTTGGTTTAGAAATGTTGAAACCACTGAACTTGTTACATAGGCCGAGGTGTTAGCTGTTGTATAGGCAGCAACTCGATATTGGTAATCTATTCCATAAGTAAGACCGGTGTCAGTATATTCTGTTGCATCAGCTGCTGGTGAGATGATAGTAGCATAAGCACCACCATCATCACTGCGCTGGAGTCTATATCCAGTCTCGAAATCACAGTTATCATTCCAGCTAATGGTAATACTGGCATCCGTTATCGCAACAGCAGTAACTGATGTGGGGAGATCCAAAGCAAGTGTTGAGACACTCCCACTTGTACTCCAGGCACTGGTATTCGTAGCTGTCTCTGCTGCAACTCGATATCTGTAACTCACACCCAGTGATAATGCATCATTAGTATAGGAGGTAACATTTGCAGCCGGAGAATTAATGTCGGTAAAGGAACCGCCATTAACACTTCGCTGAAGGGTGAATCCCGTTTCTGAACTGCTATTATCTGTCCAGCTAATATCGATTGAAACATCATCCTGAGCTTCTACTGCAATGTCAGATGGACCAACAAAGACAGTTGTCAATGTTGAACTTGAAATCCAATCAGAAGTATTGGTGGCTGTCTCTGCGGCAACTCGATATTGGTAATCTATTCCATAAGTAAGACCGGTGTTCGTATACTCTGTAACACCAGCTGCTAGTGAGATAAGGGGATCATAAGCAGCACCATCATCACTACGCTGGAGTGTATATCCAGTCTCGAAACTGTAGTTGTCATCCCAACTAAGGGTAATCGTGATATCATCTGTTGCCAAAGCAGTCAGAAAGGTTGGACTTGGGAAGACTGTTCCAACTGAGTTCAGGTAAACCGGATCACCCGTGTTACCAGTTGTATAGATAATCAGGCGGTAATGATATTCATCACCATACGTTAAGTCCGTATCGGTATAGGACTCTGTATTGGCTGCTAGATTTGCAGCAATTACAACAAAACCAGCGCCATCATCACGTTCTAATTTATAGCCACCCTCAAAAGAACAGTTGTCCGTCCAGGTAAGTCTGAGACTCGCATCAGACAGAGCTGTAGCTGATAACTGTGTGGGTTGATTTAGAATAGTTGTGACCACTGAACTTGAGACCCAATCAGAGGTGTTGGCTGCTGTATAGGCGGCTACTCTATATCGGTAATCTGTGCCATAAGTAAGACCGGTGTTCGTATACTCTGTAACACCAGCACCAGGTTCGATAATGGTAGCATAAGCAGCACCATCATCACTGCGCTGGAGTCTATATCCAGTCTCAAAACTGTAGTTATCATCCCAATTAAGTGTGATACTGGCATCGCTGATTACCAGCGCATTAAGGAATGTTGGTGCAAGGAAAGCTGTAGAGCTAGATGCACTAGTAACCCAGTCTGAGGTATTATATTCCGATACGGCAGCTACTCTGTAGATATATGTTTCATTGTGATCCAAATTTGAATCAGTGTAACGAGTAACGTCGGCTACTGTTGTTGTGATCAAGTTGAACCCGGCTCCATCATCTCTTTCAATTCGGAAACCTGTCTCAAAGCTGGAGTTATCGACCCAAGTCAGCAGAAATTCTGTATCACTTGTGGAGCTGGTAGAGAGAAATGAGGGGGAGGGAAATACAGTATTGACATAACTAGAAGTTACCCAATTTGTAGTATTGGCATTGGTGAAGGTGGCAACCCGATATCGATAGTAAAATTCACCATATTGCAACCCAGTATCAATAAATTCTGATGTATCAGGACCTATAGATATGAGTTGAATGAATCCATTTCCATCGTCTTTTTCAATTATATAGCCCGCTTCAAAATCACAATTATCATCCCACGAAATTCTAAGCTCATGGTCTGATACTGCGGTCACAAATAAATCTGTAGGCAAATCAGGATAAACGGTCTCTAAGGGGTCACTAGATACCCAACTCGATTGATTTTGGGTGGTATACGCCGATATCCTGTAATCATAAGTTACGCCGTAAGCTAAGCCACTATCACGATAGGTGGTCTGGTTAGCATTTGCATCTGGAACGTCAATCCACCCTGCCCCAGCATCTCTCTGAATATAGAAACCATCCTCAAAACTACTATTGTCAACCCAGGTTACCTGAATCTCAGTATCGCTTAGAGGAATCCCCACGAGCCCATTTGGCTCTTCGGGGGCTATTGTACTAGCCACACCACTTTGCCCCCAGCTTGATTGATTATTTGGTGTAAAAGATGCTATTCTATAACTGTAGTCAGTCCCATAAACCAGGCTAGAGTCAATGTATTGTTCAGCTCCCGGTGAGATATCTGCTAAAAATGTAAATCCGGCTGCATCGGTATTTCTTTCTATACGGTAACCTGTTTCAAAATTACAATTATCTACCCAGGAGATCCAAATTTCTGCATCGCTAAGTGCCTCAATGTCCACGCCAGAAGGTGCGTCAGGTAGCAAGGTCACGATTGCATCGCTGAAACTAAAATTAGATGTGTTCAAATTAGTTTGTGCTGATACTCTAAAAGTATAAGAGGTCCCATAACTAAGGGTACGGATACTCGTGGCAGTCCTATTTGCATTCAATGAATCGGTCCGGACGAATCCGCTTCCTCCATCCACTTCAATGAGATAGTTTCGTTCAAAATCGCAGTTGTCTAGCCATGACAATATCACAGTTGTATCATTAACAGCTTCAGCTATAAGATTGGATGGAGCCGGAAAAAATGTCTGCGTGGCTATACTTAATGTCCATAAGGACTGACGAGATTCAGAAAAAGACGCAATCCTATATGAATAGGTCGGTCCGAATAATAATTCCGCGTCAAAATACTGAGAAACACCTGAACCTACTTGAGCTATCTCACTGTAACCATTCCCATCGCCCATGTCCCTCTCAATAATGAACCCGATCTCTTGATCATTATTATCAACCCATGTTAATTCAATGTTTGAATCATCAATTGGTGTAGCAGTTAAGCTAGTTGGTTGAGGGAAAACTTCAGTTTGAACAACGCCACTATTTACCCAAGCGGATCTATTGTCCCCAGTATAGGCAGCAATTCGATATGAATAGTACTTTCCTTCCACCAGGTTTTCATCAAGGTATTCTGTAATATTTTCAGAGAGGCTATCGATATGAATAAATCCTGTGCCATCATTACGCTGAAGAATAAAACCTAATTCAAAATTGCAATTATCTTCCCATTGTAAACGGATTTTTGATTCGCTCAGAGGGAAACCTAATAAACCACTCGGCTCTGGAAAAATTGTATTTGTAGAAAGTCCAATTGCATACTGAGAAACATTGCTATTTGTAAACGCGGCGACCCGATAGCGATAAGTAGAGCCAAAAGAAAGACCAGTATCCAAAAATGTAGTCTGGTTTGCATCACTTGTGTCGACCCTTATGTAGCCACTACCGGCGTTACGCTCAATGAAAAACCCGAGCTCAAAAGTTGAGTTGTCCACCCACTCGAGAGAGATTTTTGAGTCGTTTATCGGATATGTATTCAAAGTGCTTGGTGGAGGAAAAGAGGTTTGCTCATTGTCCGAAACCAACCAATCTGAAGTATTTGACTCGGTATAGGCCGCTACTCGATATGAGTAGGACACATCCATTGTAAGACCTTCATCGAAATACCCTTGGCTATTGGGTAATAAATCAACCAAATGTACATAGCCAAGTCCTTGATCTCGCTCAATCCTATATCCTGATTCAAAACTACAATTATCCCGCCATTCAAGTTGCATGGCTCCATCATTCACTGACGAGACAACAAGTAATGAAGGACTTGGGAATTCTGTGCTAACCTTACCACTTTTTACCCAGTCTGATGTGTTTTGACTGGTATATGCAGCAACTCTATATTCGTAATTTATGCCATAAGTTAGAGCTGTATCAATCATGCTAGTTTCTGTGTGCGGTAATTGTGTTAGTGGGATGAACCCATTACCCTGACCATCATCACGCTCCACAATAAAACCTAATTCAATCAGATTCAGATCTGTCCAGCTCAACGAAATTCGTGAATCTTGATTTGCAACGGCTGTGAAGTTAATTGGCGTTAGGAGGTCTAATGTGCTTACAGACCCAGAGTTTAACCACTCAGATCGATTAATATTTGTAACTGCTGCAACCCGATATTCGTAAACTTGCCCAGCTCCTAGCCCAGTATCAATATATTGAGTAATATCAGGCTCAAGTAAAGCAATTTGGGTAAAGCCTCCTCCATCATCACGCTCCAATATAAAGCCAGATTCAAAATCTGAATTATCCGTCCAAGCGATTAACATACCATCATCATTCTGTGGAGTGATGATGAAGTTACTCGGTCCTGGAAATATTGTTGTCACAGAATCTATTATCGACCAACCTGTTTGATTGCTGTCCGTAAACGCGGCCACACGGTAATTATACAATTGCCCAAAAATCAACCCAGAATCTATAAATTCAGTTGAATCGGCTTGCAAAACCAAAATATCTTCTTCGTTTCTCTGAATGATAAAGCCTTTTTCGAAGCTATTAACATCCACCCACGAGAGGTGTACAGTTGTATCAGTAAGCGCAGTGGCCAATAGATTTGTTGGAGCTAAAAAACTCGGGCTAGCCTGAAGTTCATTTGAAAGTTCTGAGTAGTTAATCTCCACTTTTGACTGGAGTGAATACGTATATAGTGTTCCTAAATCTAAGTTAGAGTCTATATAAACAGTCTGTGCAATAGGAACGATAGCAATAGTTTGCCAGACAAGCCCAATACTTTTTCTAAGGATCGCAATTTCCTCAGCATGCTGTTCGCTGTTCTTCCACATCAATTGAATTTCTGTATCTGAAACAGGCTCAGCTAAAAGAAGAGTGGGCGCGTTCAAATCGTATCGAGGGTCTTCTGGTTCAGGCTCCTGGCATGCATAAAAGAAAATACAAGATAATGCTACTAAGGGTAACAGTATCGAAATAAAGGGTTTCGTGATTTTACTTTGGATACTCATTACGAACGCCATCCTATTTTGGACTCTGGTAAATTTAACAAAATTCAAATACATATACTTTTTAATATCAAGGTATGAAATTACTCCCTAGTCAAAGTAACACCAAGCATTTATGGTGCATTTGGTGGGATTGGAGTCTGATTGAATTGTGTTTGAGATTAGCAGGCCTCCTAAAACTCCCATAGCTGGTTTAGCATACCTTTGAAAACCTGCATGACTTCTTCCCCCCAGTTGGAGGAACTTTTTCAAAAACGCAGGCTCACACCTATCTAATGGTATTTACTGTTTTGAAAAAACCTTTACTGCCCTCGCTATGCTTAAAACTACTGTTTCATAAATATTCGCATATATTGTTCAAAATATTTTCAACTGAAATCAAATGGCAAACCGCGCAGGGGGTATTCGCGATGACCGTTTCCCGCATCGTCCTTATGTTATCATTCATAATGGTGTCCTTTGGACAAGATAATACCATGCGATTTGAACATCTCACCGTGGAGGACGGTCTCTCCGAAGGAACAGTCTATTCAATTCTACAAGACAGTCGTGGGTTTATGTGGTTCGGGACTCGTTTTGGTCTCAATCGCTATGATGGGCATGAGTTTCGTGTATTCAACCATGATCCTAAAGATTCGAGCAGCCTGCCCGGTCATTGGGTTAATGCCCTGGTGGAAGACAAGCAGGGTTTTGTGTGGGTGGGTACTCAGGAAAACGGAGTTGCTATTTATGATCCAATTACGGAAAGCTTCGCCACTCTTAGCCACAATGAAACAGATACAGTCAGTTTAAGCAGTGACCTGGTCACCTGTATCTTTGAAGATTCTCAGAGTTCTATTTGGATTGGCACCAAATATGGACTCAATCGCTTTCATCCTGACCAGCACGTTTTTGAAAAGTTCTTTCATATTGAAGCTGACAGTACAAGTCTTGCCGATAATGTGATTACAACAATCTCAGAGTTGCCAGGTGGAATCCTCATCGTGGGTCTTGGAAGTGGTGAACTTGCGAAACTAAGTATTCAGACAGGAAGCATTGAAAAAGTAGCACCAGAATTCTTTTATCCAAATCGGACCAGTGACCGCAGTATCAAATACATTTTGAAAGATAGAACCCACGATTATATGTGGATCACTAGATTCGGTTGGGGCTTAACCAAGTATGATTTGAAAAGCGGTATCCTGGCTCACTATGAGAAAATTGGTATTGATCCCCGAGGGGTTGCTTCAAATTATATCATACATATGTCTCAAGACCAAACTGGCAAACTCTGGCTGGCCACTGTAGATGGTTTTACCGTATTTGATCCTGCAACAGAGGACTATGTATATAATGATCCCGACCCTAAGAATCCAAATAGCGTAAACGATCACATCGTTTACTCCTCTTATGTGGATCAGCATGGGATTGTCTGGGGAGGCTCAGAAGCCAAGGGTTTAAACATTCATAAGCCCCATCAAACCCGCTTTGAGCTATTCAAACATGAACCGGGAAAGCCACAGACACCCAGCGCAAATAATGTCTTCTCCCTTGCAGAGGATGCAAGTGGGGATATCTGGTTTACCACCATGCCGGGTGGTATCAATCGCTATAACCTCTCCACAAAAACCTATCGATATTATAAATCTGATCCACATGATTTAACTCTCTATAGTCTGAACTATGCCCAACAGGTAATGATCGACCATCTCGGTATGGCGTGGTTTGGGATTAATACAGCAGGTCTCATGGAGTTTGAACCTGAGAGTGGTCGACGTTGTCATTTGTTTTATCCTCATGTAGGCAATCCCAAAAGCCTCAGTGGTCACACCGTCCAGTCCCTCATCGAGACCAGGAATGGCACTATCTGGGTCGGAACCAAAGAAAACGGACTCAATCATTACGATAGAGAAACCAGAAGTTTCACCCGTTATAAAAATGATCCAGATAATCCGAATAGTCTCCAGGGAGAACGGGTATATGCGCTACTGGAAGACCAGGCTGGGGTGCTCTGGATTGGTACCGCTCAGGGAGGTCTGAATCGCTTCAACCCAGCGACCAAAACATTCTCTTCATATACCTATACTCCTGGCAGTAGCAACTGCATTCAGAGCAATGTCGTCATGAGTCTGCATGAGGATCAACACCAAAATTTGTGGATTGGAACTCGGGGAGGTGGACTGAATAGGCTTGATTCCTCTCGACAAAATTTTTCCACCCTGAACCTGGGAAGTGAAAATATTGATATCACGGTGGCAGGTATCGAAGAGGATGATCACGGTTTCCTGTGGCTCTCAACCACTGATGGCATCATTAAGGCTGATCCGGAAACTGGCTTTTTAAATCGCTATACAACCAGAGACGGGCTGCAGAGCAACGAATTTTACTACAACTCCAGTTTACATGATTCAAGGGGATACATGTACTTCGGTGGTCCCAATGGATTTAATCGCTTCCATCCAGATTCCATTGTAAACAACCCACATATCCCCCCCGTCGTGATTACTGAATTATTCATTAACTATTCCAAGGTTCCCCTTGGAGAAATGCCTGATGGAAGAACCATATTAACTAAATCTATCGCCAATACCGATGCTATCACCCTCAGTCATCGTGACAGAGTGGTTTCATTTTCATATTCTGCGTTGGATTTTACTGATCCATCCAGGAATCGATTCGCTTATAAGCTGGAAAACTTTGATGAGGATTGGGTTAATGCAGGATCCAGTCATAAGGCAACCTATACAAGTCTTGAACCAGGTGAATACATCTTTCGGGTCAAGGGCAGCAACAATGATGGGGTGTGGAATGAGGAAGGCGTTGCTCTTAGTATCACCGTAAAACCACCCTTCTGGAAAACCCTGTGGTTCAAGGCGGGCATGTCTTTACTCCTCATCTTCATGATCTTTATCTACATCAGACTTCGGCTCAGAAGAGTCCAGGCTGAAAAAAGGAAATTGGAAGCTCTGGTAATTGAACGCACCGATGAACTCCGCATAGAGATTGAGGAGCGCCAGCGGGTTGAAACTGAGAAAATGGAGCTCAAGGTTGAGCATCTTAAACGGGAGCTTGTGAGCAAATCCGTCTGTGCCACTCAGAAACAGGAAATCATGAATAACTTGTTTACCGAGCTCAAGGATATTCAAAAAATGGATGCCAACGAGATGCGCACCAGGTTCAACCGGCTTATAAAGTATTTCAAGGATATGTTCAGCTCAGATCAGAGCTGGGAGGAATTTGAATTGTGGTTTACAGAGGTTCATACAGACTTTTTCACTCATCTCCGTGCTGAACACCCCGAGCTGTCGCAACGAGAAGTCAAAGTATGTGCGCTGTTGAAGTTGAATCTGTTATCAAAGGATATTGCTAATCTGATGAATATTCAGGTGAATACAGTGGATATTTATCGACACCGTATCCGGAAAAAGGTAGGTTTACAAACGGATGAAAATCTGAATCAGTTCTTCGACCAGTTCTAGTTACTTTTCAGGTGAATTGATAAAAATAATTGGGATGTATTATTCGATACCGATAAGGGTACCATCGTATTTCAATGTGAGATCTTCAAAAAGGATGCTCGTGTTTTTATCTACGCTGATTTCCCATTTGATACCATCCGTGTAAATGTACTTATATGATGAGTCAGAAAAGTTAGTCCCATCCATCTCTCCCACGAGGATGTTATTCCAATCAGCGCCAATGACATAATCTGCTTCCTCTACAACGGGAAAAGATCCATTTTCAATATAGTAATATTTAAGTTCCGATCTTATGCTACCCATAGCTGCTATGGCTTCAGTTCTTTTTGCCGAATAGGTTTGGCTGAAGTAAATGGAAAGCCCAATGGCTGCCAATATACCGATAATCACGATTACGATCATCAGTTCAACCAGTGAAAATCCCTGCCCCCCCTCTGCTACGATAAGAATCCAATCTAAACTCCTTGCAGTGGCTATTACCTCCAATGCAAGAAATGCGCCCAACCCCACATCATTATCTATCATCATTATTATTAGATATTTAAGATACTGCACTTGAGCAACTATTTGGTCTGATTATCACATATATGCGACAATTCCCCTGAAACTGTCATTTATAAATGGTTTATACTTCCTAGTCCATACCCCTATCCGATCCGTCTAAGGGTGCAGAATACGACATGACCCATATCATTTCGATATAACTATATATCAGAATATGGTTCATAATCAGAGATATGACTTATTGGCATGCATTCTTATCTTATTATTTATTTTATAGTTACCTATGGTCTAACTCGTATGGCATACGGTTTGAGATAGTTGCTGGCATGAACGAATTAATTAAAACCAACAGGGAGTCAATCATGATCAAATCAAAACTTTTTTTTAGCGCGCTTTTACTCATCGTCAGCACAGCTAGTTTAATGGCTGTTCCTATTTCAACCAGCTACACTGCTGAACCAGAACCTGTCCACGGACTACAGGACCTGGAAAACAGAACCACCTACCCTGACTTTGAACAGGAACTAGGTAACGATGGATACGTCGTTTTAAATTTCCATGTTGACGTAGTAGGAAATGTCTCAAATATCGTTGTGGCCAGAAGTGGCGGCGCCTTGTTCGATCAGTCCGCCATCGAAGCTGTTATGAGCACCAACTGGAATCCAGCCATGCAGAATGGTACCGCCATTCCTGTGACCTTCCAATTGCCCTTTGAGTTTTATGCAAATTAAGTGGTACACCTAAGCGTTATTTGACAGATCGTCCCTTTGATATAAAAAAAAGCCCATCACGTAGAGTGGTGGGCTTTTTTGTTTTGTGCAGTAGAAGCAATTAGTTCATCCACACAAAATTTTTATTCTTCTCGCCCTGGTAAGATTCGAGGAGCCTGCATGAGAAAGATGGAAATCCAGACACAGATCGTAAAATACGTTGAATGCCAGAGCAAAAATCCGAATCCCCAATCACTATATGCTTTAGATTCATTTACAATTATGAAGGCGTCTACGACTGCCCCCCATCCGGTTTGAATCAGAGGGAGTCCAGTTGCTATTTGATTTAATGCACTGGGCCAATTCTCCAGGGGTAAATGATAGAATATGCCATAACTGCAATAGATCACACACCAGGCCAGGTTGAGTTTGACAAATTTACGCAGCAAGCGAAGCCGATAAACCATTTCCTCATCCTTGACAGCCATAACTCGACGATACTGCATGATGGCCAGGGGCAGCACAGATACAAATCCAACAGACCACAGTGTTTCCTCAATGGCAAACAATGTCTTGCTCTTGAATATTAAACCACCTGTGGCAAAGAATTGGGCGAGGAAAATGCTTGTTAAGAGAATGTATGGACTCTTCGTCATCATGAATAATACGAATTTGTTCTGGCCACCCTTTTGGGCTCGTGGAAAATCTTGATTAAGCCGCAGCATGGCAAAAGCGATGAGTCCGGCAAAGGACAACTCTGCTGCAATGGCGAAGCATCGTATCAAAAGAGAGCTATTCCCCAGGCTATCAAACCAGGCCATTTGAGTGAAATATCTGGAGACAAAGACTGAGCGATAGGCTCCCACGAGTGTAAAGATCACACCCATTATTCTCATACGGTTGCGGTAGGTGGTATCTGTGCCATCATCTGAACTCAGAGATCGCCTGTAAACCATGGCGCAGAGGCTCACATTCACTAGATTGATAATCACCATCACCGTCCACCAGGGCCAGGCCCAGGCTGTGTAAGCACTATTCATTGCTTCTCCTCGACTTTTATTGAAATAGAATCTAATTTTGCCCCTTCGATGGAATCAGGAGGTAGGTAGGCCATAAGATCTTCATATGTTGATTCACCGGACAATAACCATGGGCTGATTGCTTGATGTATTTTTCGATAAACAGCGATTCGGGTCAAAGCATCTCGCCAGACTTGCACCTGCAACTCTTTATCTTTTTTTGTCTGAAATCCAATATACCATGGCTCAGAAAATGGTTTCCCACTCAGTTGAATATCTGCGACATGAAAATACAGGGTTCTTTCCAGGTGTTTTTCCAGCATCTTCATATCTCCTTAATTAAAGGATTCCAACTCCCACAAATCCATAGAAGCACTCATCACACCGCTTGACATAAACCGATAAAGATATCCCCTAATATACCCATGTCGAAGCCCTTGAATGTAAATGACGGCACAGATCATGATGAAAATGAGGAGTAAAAAGAGTATTTGAATTTCTTGGCTTTGAATTTTCTATAAAAGCTGATATTTGCATCTTTAAACGATGATATCCACTTTGCTAATAAGATTTGATCAGCCATAGAATGATTACCCCCTTTATGTCCAAATATGAAGCAATATAGCTTTCAGAAAGAATTTCTCCAAATTGGAAGGAGTATGGGTGGAGCGAAGGTAGACTCTAAAGGCAAATAGCATAGTATTTCTACTGCGATTAGGCAAGTATTGGTCATCAAAGATTTGGCAGGATGAGTGACCAATACCAGCTGGCTGAATGGAGGGGAGCTATCGGATTAACCGTGTTCCATGGTTGGTTGCTAATAAGCGTTTACCAGGAGATGGATCCACCAATTTTAATGGCATACTCCTCCCGGAACGCATTGGTGAGCACAACTGATACCCGCAGTTTGTCTCCAGAACGGATATTCAAACCTGCATTGAAATCAAAGCGATCATCAAAATCCTTGATGTCAGGATATACGTACCCATCAACATAGTCGCTATCCACATCATCACGAGTGGTCACGCCATCCTCGATCTCGGTATAGTGGTATTCTTCTACAATCACATCATAGGCTTCGGTGATGCGTGTACGTTGAAAGACCTTCGTTAAACCAAGCTGAAGTCCGATGGCTGGCAGTACTTGATACTCAAGACCCAGAGGTGCTGCGAGCGTCGTCCGCCACTGATGCTGTTCCCATGCAAAGGTTTTCACATCACTTTGTAGGGCTTCATACTCCTCATAGTCGTATCCGTAGCCCTGGGTGGAGGTAAAGGCCTGCTTTGTACCAGTAAACGGCTCTTGCGCTTCCTGAAGTCGATCGTAATGCTCAAGATATAGACCCCCGTAAAAATTCAAGGTGGGCTGGAGTTGCCATTCTACGCCACCACTTATTTGGTAAAACTCAGAGCGATAGGAACCACTCCCCTGCCGTTCCAAATCGACCATGGAACGAGATGAATAGCGTCGCCATACATTATCCCAACTTGCATAATACTGATTAAAGTAATTGCTCCGACGAAGCATACTCTCTGATTCCGTGAGGTCCGCAGATCTCCATTCAGCTAAGCCGCCAAATCTAAACATCAAATTCTCGTTTTCGGGGAGTTCTGCTAAAAAGCGCATATAGTATCCATTGCCATCATATTGCCATTCCTTCTCATCTACATAGTAGGAAGTTGACCTGTAGATATTGCTGTCGATGGTCGCGATATTGTCATCGGGGTTCAGCGTGATGGAGTGATATCGGCTGGTATCAGATTCGGTGAAGTTACGCTCCAGACGGCCACTGGTAATCCCTCCATTGAGGGCAAATCGTTGATGCTGAGCCGTAGTATAGGCCATTCCCAGATTGATGTCATTCATCTTCTGGGATTGGATTCGTTTGACGTCATTGTCTCTGAGATTCTCGTATTCATCTGCCCATTCAGATTGATCGTAGAACTGATAGTCCCCATAGTTACCATCCACATCCGCCTGCACCAAACCCAGTCTGGCACCCAGAGTGAGATGGGAGGAAATGGCTTTGGAAAGAAAGAAATTTACCTGATGTTCTGTGCTGATACTTTCATCTTCCCCGGTCTCACGGAGTCGATAATCCTCATAGGCCTCAGTATTATCGTATTCTGCGCCCATTGCATCATAGTTTCTGAAATAATCAAATGTGTAGGGTTGATAGAACTGGGTCTCATCGTATGACAGTGAATAGGATCCACCGAGGGTCAAAGCCCCAGGAGATTTGCCTAGCCGGCTCAGGTAAAAGATCCGGAATGAAGGTTCAGGGATTTGTTCATGAGACAACTCCCGATAGGGACTCCAGAAAGCATAATCACCTGTGTAAGAGCGGCTTAAATCATTGTAGATCGGTGAAATGGAGGAGTTTGTTGCTCCATCCTCCCAGACAGTTTCGGCTCCCAAATCCATATAAAAGATATGCTGGATATCGCCCAGTGGATACGTGGGATCAATAAACCGGAAATCAGGTTGTACTTTGTAGATATAATTGAAGTATTCACCCATTCCCTGCAGTGCTGCGGAATGCATTTGAAGGGGACGCAGGAAATCATTACGAACAGGAAAATCAGTTGCCAGAACGCTATATTCAGGATACCAGGCCTGGAGCTGTGGTACCAACAGGGTGAGAATTAACAGTATGTTCGTCAGGGTGCTCATCTTTTTAATCATTATATACTCCTAAATGCGTGAGCACTTGATAGGTCAAATCATATGCCATCGATGACTCAAGTGCAAGGTGCCTGGTGTCGGAATGTATGGAATACAGGGCACAGCGGACAATTCGGGAGAGGTATCAGGTTTGAATTCTGAATATGCATCAATCTCATTATTTTTTTGTTTCAGAAAACTGTAACTACTTTCAGTTTTCTGAAACAATCTGAACCATCCACCTATCAAAAGGGCCAGCAATTGCCAGCCCTTTATAAGTGTTTAAAAACGATAAGAGCTATTGGAGATACACCATTTTGATCGTTTGGCTGAAGTTACCTGCTTCTAGTCGACAGAAATACACACCTGTACTCACCTGATTCCCTTGCTTATCAAGATCGTTCCAATGAACCTTATGGTAGCCTAAAGATTTCATACCATCTTGGAGAATCATAAACTTTTGTCATATTGTGTCATAATCTGACAACTTTTGCAGGTTTTGGATATGAAATTTAGTAAAGGTTCCATAAAACAAGAAAGCCTCTAACTCGTTATGAGTCAAAGGCTTTAATCCTTATCTATTTTTCGCCCGCTACAACCTCGGCAATGTTAAATGCATGATCCTTGATATGTCTATAAGCACTTAGCATATCCGTAAAGATCAGGCTCAACACGGGTGAGTGATTTTTTGTGCCCAATTTATTCAGGTGCATCGATCTAAACTGTTTGATCTTGCGATTAATAATTTTGCCGTCAATCATAGCTTTATCCAAAATGTACGCAGTCTCATCCCTGACCGAATTGCTAATCTTGGCAACATAATCGGTCACGACAACGTGCAAATCCAATATAAATCCTTTGTCCTCCTTGGACAATTTTACTCCGTTTTGATCCATTTTCTGACGCAATTTCAATATCACAACGAGGTAATCACTTATGGACTCATACTCGTCCGCCATTCTTGTCTGTTTTCTCACCTGGATCAAGGAATCTTTGCTCAGATTGTGGGTCATCAACTCGTTAATGTATTCCACAATTTCCTTTTGCATCGTATCGATCTCTTTTTCCTTGTGAACCAACTTTTTTCCCAATTTATCTCTATTCTCGTGCAGTGCTTCGCCTAGCCAGCCATGCATTGATTCCACGCCCTCTATAACTCGAAGCACACCTGCAAAAGATTGTTCTGCACCCAGAGCAGACGCGTCAAGTATTGGAATGTCCAGATAAGTCAACAGTGGACGTTCTTTTTTCTTATTGTCCTTGACCAACATTTCTAGCAATTTTGCTAATGGATCAATCAGCCAGATGAAAATGCTTACAATAATTATATTAAACCCTGTATGTGCGAAGGCTATGCGATTACCCATGGAGACTGTATCTGGAATGATAATTTTCAACAGGTCCAGGTAATAATAGAAAAATGGGATCATAATCATTACACCCAGGAACTTGATAATAATGTGAGCATAGGCGGTTCTCTTGGCAACTGTTGTTGAACCTAAGGAGGCCAGATATGCCGTGATGGTAGTCCCGATATTTTCACCAAGGACCAGAGCTACGGCCGTGTTGTAATCAATGAATCCGGTTTGAGCAAGGGTGATGGTGATGGCTACAGTTGCCGAAGAGGATTGGATAATTGCTGTTATAAAGGCTCCGGTAAAAACAACCTTGATTAAGCCCAGATAGCTTGTCGGTGAAAACCGGGCAATTAGAGAAATAAACTCCTGGTCGCTACGCAAAGTGTAAAAGCCTGACTTCATGATTTCCAGACCGAAAAATACCATTCCCAGCCCCAACGCCATCATGGCTATATTGCGGATGTAACTTTTTCGGGCAAACAGGTAAACAAAGGTTGCTATGCCTAACAAGGGCAGACCAAAGTCGGCAATATTCAAACTTATAATCCAGGCAGTAATGGTTGTACCAATATCCGCTCCCAGAATCACTCCAATACTTTGGCGCAGTGTTATGATGCCAGCGTTGGCCATACCGACAACCATCACCGTGGTGACGGAACTGGACTGAATCAACGCAGTAATGGAGGCGCCGATACCTGTGGCCATAAATCGATTATCAGTCACTTTATTGATCAGAGAACGCAGTTTATCCCCAGCGACAGATTGCATTCCTTCGGACATGTATTTCATGCCCAACAAGAATATCCCCAATCCACCGATTGCCTTGATCAACATCTGAAATATTAGGCTAAATTCCACAACTGCTCCCATTCCCTCTGTTCATGAATGTCTATTGAATTATGTTGATATTATTACGCTCGAGAAGATGTTGCTTGTCCAGCAACACCTGTTCTCAATGAATGAGTTCGAATCCACTTTTCGTGAGAATGTTACAATGACGTACAAGAATATGATTATTCCCACAAGTTGGTCAATCGTGCTGAAATGTAGTTGTTCAGTATATTATATCAAGGGATATGAAGATTGTAACTACAGCTATTTGAACAACACCTGAAATTTAGCCTGCCCAAACGTAGCCTGCTTGTCCATCGTAGCTTAAAAAGCGTAGACGGACGGAACGGTATTCCTGTCATATTGTGTCATACTATGGCATAGTTGGCAGGTAATTAGCGGTAAATATGGCAGACAGTATATAAAACAAGAAAGCCCCCAACTCGTTATGAGTCAGAGGCTTATCTAATGTCGAGGTGAGAGGATTCGAACCTCCGGCCCTCCCGACACCCGTGTCGGGATGCGCGATCTCTTCTACTTACACGAATTCGTTGGTCAATATGGTAAGCGAAAGCACAAAGACATTTTATTTTGGTATGATTCCATCGATAAAACAAAAAAGCCTCCCCATATTTGTGAGAAGGCTCTTGGTCGAGGTGAGAGGATTCGAACCTCCGGCCCCCTGCTCCCAAAACCCGTCTACAAAAATTACAAACGATTGTATTTATATTACTTAGCTCATTTATTTTCAGACGCTGCCTGCGGGATTGGTGCCTGCCCAAACTGTACTAATGCAACCAGTTGATTAAGAGTCAAATGGCTGTGTTGCGTATGTCGCTATGGGTCAGCGGGTTACAGGATAGTGAAACAAGCAGTATCCCCATTTGTATCCCCGATTTTGCGTATCAATCGCAGATAGACCATCTTGATCGTCTTGCTGTAATCCCCTGCTTGTATTCGACAGAAATACACACCCGTACTCACAGGATTACCCTGCTGATCCAATCCGTTCCTCACAGAAAAAATGCAATTTGTACGATCTGCTTTTCCAGTACATTCTCATCCCCTCCATCAATTCGTTTGTCTAAAATGAATTAACAGTTGTATTACACATATCATGCTAGGAGAAAATATAGATCATTGTGTTATTTCATTTTTTTTGCAAGTAACTCGAGTACAGGATCATGATACTCAAAATATTCTTGAGAATGTAATTTAACTATTATTTCCGGATCAATATAGTCCCGCTCATCCCAGGGCCAGCTATTTTGCCAATAATATCTTGAAACAAGTAATTCAATTTTACAATTGGGTAGCATAAAACGATTAGGATCGGCGTAGTGATTTGGGCCAGATGCGGTGGGCTCCCCGATAAATGTGGCATTGGTATGTCTCTCTAGCCATGTAGCACAGTGCATCGCTGCTGACCATGTTTTTCTCCCCGTTAAAACAAATAGATTACCTTTTTTATTAATTTCGTCATGCTTTATAAGACTATAGACTAAGGGTAAAACGATTTGGTTATTACCACCAATGTTATTTCTTAAATCAATTATTAAACGCTTGATATTGCTACTGTCTATAAACTCCCATAATTTTGAATTAAATTCTAAGAAATTTTCACTTTCAGAGTCCAAACACATATTAAAACAGAAATATACAGTTTCTATATCTTCAAGATATTCATACCAGTAAAATTGGTCAATATTACTATGAACCAAGGGCAAGCTGTCCTTTCCTATGTCAATAAATCTGATAGGTTCTTCAGTTGGAACACTATTGGACATCCAATACCACATTAAATCAGAATCAGATTCAAATTTGGCTGCTGGAATGATTAATTCGAATGTTTTTTCATCCTTCATAAGCGTAAGATTGAGAAAGTTTGGATCGTCAAGGATATGAAGTCCAGATAAGATGGATTGCATTGTGAGATACATAGGAGCAGTATAACTCAAAGAATATGCATTGTCATGTGGAGTGATCTCTTTGATTCTCGACATTGCTTCATCAGCAGTTAATTTTCCAATCTTAATTACTTTAGCACCAATGGCATCGACATAGTTTCGATGAGTTGCGGTAATGAAGTAACCGTCCTCAAACTCATATACTCTTACAGGGAACCATAAGTTTGTTAGATTTTTTCCATGTAACCGTGTGTGCCCATCCTTGAGCAATGAAGTGATCCGCATAAATTCAACAATAATTTCATCATCCGATAACTCTGGTATTCTTTCATAAAGGTCTTTTGTTGCACAGATAAATGTATCTTTGGATGAACAAAAAAAAGGATTGGGATGGGTTTTCTGTAATTTTTCAAATAAAAAGTGACCATCTTCACGCCATTGCTCATTACTCAAGGATTTATTGTCAGATATAGGCTGAGAAATTCCATGAACATTAAAAAGTGAAAAAATAATTATTAATGTAAAAATCAAATTGTTCATAACCCACCTAAACTATTGTTCAAACACATAACACATATTTCAGCCGCGCATCCGGCATCAATTTGGCAGACTCACTTGAAAAAGGACACGGATTAGAGTTTGCTACATATGTTTGTTATATTTCGCAAATTCAAGAAGTAAGTGCGATAAATTCATTGTTAAAAATGAGATCAACCTAAATTTCTATATCTGTTCTGTTTCCTAGTGGAGGAAGAGGACCCACCCAAGGAGCGGAATGTCCGAGTAAAAATATTTAATTTCCATTGATTCCCTCGCAGTCTCATGTAAGTCTTCAGAACATTTGGGACACATTTAGCTAAAAGTTAAGAGACACTTTTGGGCCACCAACCAATTAATCTAACCCCCCCTCATGGTGTGGCTATTCAAGAAGAGCTTGTTGGTGGTCATATATGAGTAGGTTTTTTGCCGCAACTCATCACTCACGCTCACCTGTTCACTTTCCCAGTCCAGTAATGTACCTTAGCTCGTTGACCATGTTTATTAGGACGAGAAGTTATTCAGTTCAGGATAGTGAAACAGTCGGTATCCCGATTGTATCCCAATTCCTAGACGAAATATGTACTCCAAGAGTAAGACATAGCTTTTATTTGGTTGACTTTTTCAATTCAATTATCCAAGGGGTGTTTTCACGTTTGGAAGTCCACAGAAACATGACAATGAGCGCAAGAATGATAACTGGTATTACAACAATACCTGCCTCGGGTCCAAACGGGCCACCAGAAATCCAATCAGAACCTATTAAGTTATGTCTCAGCAAACTATCATTTTCCATGCCACTAACTTGAAAACCAAAAACTGGACCTTGAAAAAAATTCCAGCCTGCATGCATACCAATTGATAGCCAGAGTTGTCCAGAACGAAGCCATCCAAAAATCCTTAGAAACCCAATAATTGCGATCAACGCCCCAGACAACAATGTACTGTTTGGATTTGACATATGGACCACACCATAGAAGACACACATTATTAAAACAGCCCAAACTAAGCCTATCCCATCTCTCAGGTTTTGGAGGAGGTATCCACGAAACACTAGCTCTTCTGACCAGCCAACAGCAACACCAATTCCAAAAAACCAAAGTAAAATTCCAAGTATGGGTGATAATTCATTTCCTGTCCACCCAAGCTCGGTCACCTGTAATAACCCAGATAAATAAAGGATTACAAAGACAGTCCCAATCATAGTACCACTAAGAAAAAATCCTAATAAAACATCCTTGATACTTAAGGAGTCATATTTAATTCCTAGTGATTTGAATGATTTTTTGTCCAAATATATTCGACTAATCCAAACAGCAACCGTACCCATAAATATTACAAAAACACCTCTAACGACTATTGAGATGCCTCTGTCTTCGGGTGGTCCTCCAAAAAGTTTGACGATAAAGTTGAACCCAATAGACATTGCCATAGCAATAATCAGGAAAATGATAATTCGCCATCCAGCACGAAGTCTACCTTCAACAGGATTGATGAAATATTTGAGCATTAGTTTAATTCCTTCGAGTGTTTAATAACTAAATTTTGTATTTGAATTTCATTAAGTATAGTGCAAATACTGTCTATTGGCAACTAATCAAAAACCACCCTAGTGTGCAAGAACACCATGTTTTTAAGATAAGTCCCCTTCCCCCCAGCATCGGTGGGTACCACTATTTAAGCTGCCACTTTATATCCCTATTACTCAGCACATAAATATTGATATGGCTTGGCACCCTGCTCTGTGAGCACGACTTCACCCTCTTTCAAGATTTCAATCAGCCCTGAGAATCAGAAGGAATAAATACTATTTGTGGATCAGTTTTGAATTTCGACGAAGATAGTGCAAATACTGTCTGTTGGCAAATGATCTTGGAATTGATGAGGGTTGGGAATGAGTATCCCTGATCTTCACCCTGGTAATTCAAGAAGAGCTTCTTCGTGGTCATATATGAGTAGGATTTTTGCCCTAGCTGACCACACACTCTCGTTTATTTACTTTCCCAGCCCGTTTATATGCCTGAGCATGTTGATGGGCATTATCAGGGTTATGAGACAGGTAGTTACAGGATAGTGAAACAGGCGGTATCCCTCAAATTGCGTTCTAGATAACCTTCAAGCACAATCAATCTACATGTGAGTCTTCGGATTAGACGGGAGCGTCTGACATTAGACGAATTAGTATATCATAAAGATATATGTATAGTATCATTAACGCATTCAATGGCTGTCAATGCGCATGTAACACTACCACAATCTTGCTTCTAACTGCTTATATTACAACTATATAGGTATGATATTTGAAAAATGGCATATTGTTTGAATTGATATTAGGAGTGAATGGGTTATTGATTGATACAACACCAGCCAACAAAGGAGGCTACCATGACAAAAAGAGCCCTAGTCAAAACCGTGCTGATTACCTTGGTATCAGTGATAAGCGTCAGTGCGAATCCAGTCGATGTCGCATCCATAACACCACCTAGACCTTTTAGCGGTATCCAAACGCTAATGAAACATGCTAACTATCCAGCATCTGCAATCGAAACACGCTTCGAGAGTGAAGTATTACTCAGTTTTCGGGTTGACAGGTTTGGAGTTGTTTCCAACATTAAGGTCATAGAAAGTGGAGGAACACTTTTCGATGATTCAGCCATTAATGCTGTATTGAATACCGAATGGATTCCCGCATCTTATGTCGATCAGAATATTGCCATAAGATTAGAGCTCCCATTTATGTTCAAGCTTCCATAATACAGGCTGTACATAACACATTAGTATGCCTTGCTCACTTGATTCCCCCGCTGGTCTACCTGCTACGTTAAACACCGTAGTTGCTTGGAGGATTTTCAGCTTCTCGAATTGTAGTTAGCTCTTTACCATGAAAAATGAATACGCCCAGATGAACCCTCTGGTGGTGTGTCACTGATGGGATAGCTGGGTTGAAGTGCTAGAATTATCTCTGGTATAATTTAGTTGTAAATAAAGGAGGGCTGCACATATGGAACCCTTCTTCTAATGCTCTCCCAGCTTGGACAAATCAATTAAGTGGAATCTCTATGTTGGCTAGGAATCTTTAATAGTGCAGTTTGAATATTCTTGGTATCCCGAATGTCTCCCAGATTATGTAGATTGGTAATGTGATAGTTTATCTTATGTCGAGTTGAGAATTGACTACTGATCTGGTGAATCAAGAAGAGCTTGTTCATGGTCATATATGAGTAGGTTTTTTGCCACAATTGACCGCTAACGCTTGTCCAATTACTTTCCCAGCCCGATATAAGCCAACTGTATGTACACGAGCTTTACCAGGACCATGTAGCTGCCATTTACAGGACAGTGAAACAGGCGGTATCCCGGATTTTTCATGGAAAAGGGGCCAGTCTTTCCATATAGCAAAAGTGTGGTCCGAGAGATCGGTCTACACTTGAGTTCGCAATGTAAGGGGCAAGGAGAAATAAAAAGTTGTGCCACTACTTTTACTGGTTTCAAACCACACACGTCCACCAAGAAACTGCTCAACAAATAATTTGACACTGTAAGTTCCAATTCCCCTACCCGCTCCTTTGGTGGAGAACGACCGTAGAAAGACCTGTAGCTGAACCTTTTTTGGCATAAAGGCTTTATTATTTACTGAGAATTGCATTCCTTCATCAACTTCTATACAACCAATTCTGACCATTTCGCCTGGTTCTGTAGCTTCTAGTGCATTCTTGAGGAGATTGCTTAAAACACGGCCGAGAATGACGCTATCTGTTTTTATCGAACTAGAAGCGGAGGTGGATTCAACAGATATGTATTTGTCCTTTGCAAGATCACTAGGTTTAAAAACTGAAGATAATCGATGAATGAGGTCTAAGGGGTTTGTTTCCTGCAAGTTGAGCTCCATTTCTCCTCTCTCAGCTGCAAGGAGTTGCCTCTGGGATTTAATTTCGTCAACGAGTTGTTCTGACCCTCTGGCAATCATGTCCAGAAAGACGGCAGATTTATTCTTGTTTTTCTTAAGCAGGGCACTGGCGCCATGAACAATTCCAGCTGTATTTAAAATGTCATGGAAGAACGTACGTTCCAGAGCAGCTCTTCGTTTTTCATGCCTAATATCCTTGAAAGAAAATACGGTAAACTGCTTACCATTCAGCATAACTGGGGTTGCCCACACCCGAAGGTCATAAGCCTTTCCCCCTTTTGACAAAACTCGACATTCTTTTATCGATTGTTTTGATCTCTGTGATTCCAGAACTGCATTGACTGCTCCGCATTCTCTACAAAACTCAGTTGTTCCGCAACCTCCCTCGGATTCACTTGCATGTACACAATCCAGTATTTCACCATGTCTCAATCCAATGATCTCTTTTTCCGTTGTATTGAATAGCTCGTAGAGTCGGGTATTTGCATACACGACCTGGCGTTGTTCATTCAGGATGGTCAGAATATCTGGGATAGCATCCATGAATTGATTGTTTTTAATTTCAGCGTTGACTGATCGGGCTTGGTCATTTACATCAGCACCATTTAAGCGTTCGGCAGGCGCATATTTTGTTGGAAGTAAAGATGTCATGACTTGATTCCCTTATTTGTATGTTGTCAATCTTAATGGCACCTATCCACAATTCTCTGAAAATATTTATTTTCTTAATCGGAATTGTCAATTTGTAATGTTCATCACAATATAGTCCGGGCAACTCAAACCCTGGTAGAAGATATAAAGAATCTCAAAAACGGTATCAATATATGAACATCATGGGTGATACGAAAAGGGGGCAATATCTTCAATAAACACTTAAGAGCAATTGATTGTGGATCAATTGCCCCACCCTGTTCAATCTTTATGTAGTGCCATTTACATGGGGGTCAAACAGGCAGTATCCCGAAACATGCAGAGAAAAGGGCCAACAATTGCCAGCCCTTGAGTACTTGATAATTGGGGGAGATTATTTCAGATACATAATGAAGAAAGTAAAAGTCCTTAAAACAATAGCTGCGAAGTGATCCACTCAAGAGGGGGAAACTCGCCCGAGTAGCGGATCAAATTTAGCTCGGCTGTCTCATCGACGTCATCGTATACAGTAAGCGTGAGATGGTCAATCGAATCGTGATGGACATGATTTTCAGCAATTCCCAGTTAGGTCAGTTCGTAACCATAAAAATTAAGTATATTCCATAAATCAATGCACCATAAATTGATGCTGTGAGTGGCACGACCATCGGACTGAGTGTTGTGTCGTTATTATTCATTTTTAAGTCCTTTCGGTTGTTATTATTCATCTTCATGGTACCTAATAGTTCAAGGTGCATGCCAAAAGAGCATATTTCTTTATAATTGCATATATAACAACAGGATAAGTAACTAATGTGGACAAGTGTTTTTCTTCTTTGAACTATCATTATGACGAAATAACATATCATAATGATATAGTTTATCTTCAGTTTTTAACTGA
>Ga0307991_1000337_pt1 | contig 34362 bp, 19 predicted proteins | sample EllFjometagen131_FD_203146 | JGI IMG/M metagenome (GOLD analysis project Ga0307991, IMG submission 203146) | Marine microbial communities from Ellis Fjord, Antarctic Ocean - #131 | ecosystem: Environmental > Aquatic > Marine > Unclassified | place: Southern Ocean | collected 2014-10-08 | reverse complement strand
TTATCTTCATGATTTTATCCTTATTTATGTTGTTTAGTAGCACTAAATTAAGTGAAAAAATCATACGGTTAATAGCTGTGCAAAATATTTTTGCACAGCTATTTAACTCGTTTTATTAATAAATGTTGCGGATTTAAGGACTGTTTTTATTCAATCCTACAATCGATAGTTTTTCTTAATTTTATGAGACCTAACAGGTTTTAAAAACCTGTTAGGTTTATTTTATAAGTAAATTCCCTTTAAAATTAGTTAATTCTTATATTTTTATAATCCGTAATTTTTACTATAGTTTTCTGCTTTTTCTGTTGTGATTGTACTATCAATTTCTTCTAACAAATATATTGCTTCATTAATTAATTGCAGATTGTATTTTCGTTTTTCAATGACCGATTGTTTATGGATTTTTAGCATCCATTCTTCTAATTCTAAAAACCTGTAAAAAGTATTTTTTAATACTTCATCACTCATTTCTTCAATATGTTTTTTTGTGATTATTGGAAGGATTACTTTCAATACATCAAAATATTTTTCATTTTCTGTATCAGGCTTGCAGTCTCTTAAATAATTGTAGGCTGAATCTATTTTGCCTGCATTATATTTAACAATTGATAGATTAATTAATGCTTCGTCAAAATGTGGTGATAATGAAATTGCTTCTTTATATAATTTCTCTGACATCTTGTGTTTGCCCATGAGTTCGTATGAAGTTGCAAGGTCGTTAATTATATGTTTGTGAAAAGGATTAATCTTGTAAGATTCATTAAAATCATCGAAAGCTTTGTTTAGATTCCCCGACAAAAACCAGGCAGTTCCGCTATACCATTTTATTGGGGTGCTGATTGGGTCAATTTGATAAAAGAATGAAGACGCTTTTTCAATTTCGCGGATTACTCCTTTATGATTATTCCGCAATCTGTATTCGTATGCTTTTCTTGTATGCTTTTCTCCTTTAATTCTATTAATCCCGAAGATTAACGCAAATATCAGAATCAAAAAAACAGGAATTAGAATAAGTTTTAAAATTTGGGGTTTAAAGTTTTTATTAGATTTTCTGCTTTTATGATAGAGAATTGTAATAGATATAAAAATCAAATTAATGATGATGGAATGACTAATTCTTTCTTTCGTAAAACTGAAAAAAGATATTACGAGATAGCTGACAATTCCAAAAAACATAAACAGTGCAAAAAGTTTTTCATCTTGCTTTTCTGATGTTTTAATAATTCGGAAAATATAAAATAAAGCACACAGGAATATCAGTAAATAGAAAGATAAACCTAAAATTCCGTTTTCAGCAGCAACTTGCAAAAAATCATTATGTGCTCTTTGAAAATTTGTGTAAACATTATTATCTACGTCTCTAATTTCTTCACTTGCATATTTTGGTAAAACAATTTTCCAATTAGCTGAACCTACACCAAGAACATGATTCTCCTTAAACATCTCCACAGAATACTGCCACATATCAACTCTTTCCTTAACCGAACCAAAAGGATTGTAATTTAGCCAGTAGGCTTGTTTCTTCAATGTGTCGCTTGAATCAAGTTTAGAATAAATAAAAAGAGAAGAAAGAATTATTAGAACAAAAGCTAAAGAAATAAGCAGAAGATTCCTAATCGCTTTTAGATTAATATGAAATTTTTTATAAAAAATAAACAAAAGAATTACTGATAAAAAACTAGATAAGGCAAGAGCAATCCAAACCGAACGGACTAATAATAAAATAATGAGCATTAACTCAATTGTGGCAGCAATAATTCCGAGCCATCTCCAGATGCCTTTTATGTTGATGATTGAGAAAGCAGCAAAAGGAAAACTTAAAATTAATATTTGAGCATAAAGATTTCGCTGTGCAAATGTGGCAGTTATCAAATATGTAAATTGATGAGAAAAGTGTTTTTCAGGCAAGAAATTATAAATTTGAAATAAACCGATAATCCCTGCAATTATTCCAAAAATACAAAATGCCTTACTTATAAATTTGTAAAATTCTTTCTGTTTTGATAATAATAAAACTCCAATTATTAGGAAAATCAGAAACAAAAAGTTTTTTAAACTATCAAAAATTGCTTCGGAAACAAGGGTAGCATTTGCAATCGAAATGAAAGCAATCAAAACATATCCCAAATAGAAAAGGAAAATGTTTTTTCTTAGAATGCTAGTGTCAAAAAAAGATTTCTCTTTCAATTTATAAAAAACAAAACCAACGAAAAATACGAGTAGGGTAGAGGTTAAAAAAAACTTCGGCATTAATGCCTGGTCTAAAGTGAAATTGAAGTTGATGAATGGAATTATTAAACTAATAATTACAAAGATTCCTCCTATTCCTAACTTTTTATAAATTTTTTTAATCACACAAAAGTTTTTTAAATTAATATTAATATGAATCAAGAGTTGGATTACAAATTACTGGTTTATTGGTTCAACCCTTCCAGAGTTTCAAACTCAGGAAGGGTTATTTGAGATACGTTTATAATTAATTATACTTGATTAGCATATTTAATGACTATTTGAAAACAATTATTTTTTTGACTATATTTTATTTATCATTGTTAGATTCAGAAAACAAATTATTTCAAATATTTTTTTCCTTGCAGCATAATTACATTGTCTATTTCTTTATCACTTTAAAGGTTCGTTTAAAAGCATTGTCCCTTTCAATTTCAAGAAAATATAAGGATTCTTGTCCAACAAGTTCAAAACTTATTTCTTTTGTATTTTGAAACACCAATTCGACAATTAATTGACCATAAATATTGTATTGTCTTATATGGATTATTTCGCTAAATTTTTCTAATTCGATATTCAGTAAACTACTTGTTGGGTTCGGATAAATATGAATATTATTCAAATTATCAAAGTTCTGAATGGAGCTTAGATTTACATAGTAACAAATAGATGTATCTGCACAAGCATTCACAGTAGATGTAACTTCAACAGCATAATTGCCATTTGAAGTTGGAACAAAAAACGAGTCTATAGCTCCAGTAATTTGGCTAAAGGCATTATCACAATCAAGCCACTGGTAATATGCAGATGTAGCATTTGAAAACAAAGTGTCATTATTTATATACACACTAATGTCAGGCTGTAGCATTTTTAAATTAATTGTAATAATACTATCACAACCAACTGAATTTGGAATCGTATCTAAATAAGTACCTGATTGTGTCACAATATTTCCACTAGGTAAAACATAATGTCCACATGCAGAGTCATTAAAATAACTTTCAGTATGACAAACCATTGCTTCAACAACTGAACTATACATAGGATTGCTACCATTTAACTTGAAGAAATTATGTTTAACTGTAAAGGTATCAGTTATAAAATCATATTCAAACAAAATACCTTTATTGAAAAAACCTCCAGCAGAAGTCATTCCGTAAAGCTTACCATTAGATGACAGAATAAGGTCGTCACGGGGTTTTTCTCCATCGTTTGGTGATCCTTGGAAAATATGTTTAACAAATACTGTATTTGAAATAGAATTATATTCAAACAATGCTCCATCATAACCACATTTGGCACTTGTTAAACCATAGTAAATTCCATCACGAGTATATACTAGCCGTCCTTCTGGCCATTTTCCAGTAGTGTTATAATTAAAATTATGGAGGGTAGAAAACTGATTTGTATCTGGATCAAATTCAAAGATTACTCCTGCAAAATGTGCTCCCCCATTCCCATTCATTCCTATTAAGTTGCCATTTGGAGTCAATATCAATCCTGCAATAGGTCTATTACCAGTAGTATTTGAGTTAAAATCAAATACTTTAACATATTGATTAGTGGAAGGTGTATATTCGAAAATAGTTCCATTGTTGCTGCTTCCTCCATTATATGTTACTCCATATAATTTATAGTTTAGTCCGAAAACAAGATATCTTCCAGGTGCTGTTCCTGTTACATTTTGATTAAAACTGAATTTCACAATGAAGGTATCCAAAATAGGATTATACATAAAAATGTTTCCATCACCATATAAGCCTCCATCTCTGTTTGTCCCCCATAATACTCCTAATGTATCTTCAACAAGATTAGTGGAAAGAAAACCTGTTTGAGTATAATCAAAATCTATTTTCTTCGAAAACTGATAGCTTACTGGATCGAACTCGAAAAGACCGCCACATGCATTGATACCCCCACTGTAAGTTGTTCCGTATAGTTTTCCGTTTGAGGCTTGAATTAAGTTTCCCCAAGGATTAAAGGGATCTTTGCTTTCATTCAAATCAATTCTATCATAAAATGTCCCACTTAAAGGATTATACTCAAACAGGACACCATGACAAGCATGACCACCATATTTTGTAATACCGAAAATATGATTATTTGATGTGATGCACAGTCCTCCATAGGGATTATAACTAATATTATTGACACCAAAATTTATCTTAGCACTAATACTGTGGTTAGATGTATTATATTCGAAAAGCACACCTTTGTTATTAGTACCACCCACACTAGTAACACCATACATTTTTGAATTGGCAGCTTGTACTAATTTCCCAAGTGGAATAGAACCTGTAGTAGAATTAGAAAAATCATGTCTTTTTGTAAATGTATCGGTAGTAATATTATATTCAAACAATACACCTGCGGAGTTGGTTCCACCATTAGATGTCAAACCATAGAGTTTACCATTAGAAGCTTCCAGCAAAGTTCCAAATGGTGCTTCACCTTTAGATATACCGTCAAAATCAATTTTTTTTGAATAGGTGTTGTTAATTATGTTATATTCAAACAATACTCCTTTGCCATTTGCACCTCCAGTTCTTGTTAAACCGTACAATTTTCCATTATATGCTTGAATAAGTTTAGAATATGGCTCAGCTCCACTTAAGTAAACAAAATCATGCTTTTTTGAAAAGGCTCCACTAACAATATTGTATTCAAAAATAACACCTTTATTGTTTGCACCTCCTTTAACTGTAAGTCCGTATATGAGACCATTGGATGCCTGCATTAAACTACTTTGCGGCAATGAGCCATTAGGCAGACCTGTGAAATCTAGTATCTTCAAATACTGTTTTGTAATTGGGTCAAACTCAAAAAATACGCCAAGTGCATTTACTCCTCCCTCACTCGTCATTCCGTATAGCTTACCATTACTGGCATATAGTAATTCTCCTTCAGGAAACTTTCCTGTATAATTACCATCAAAATCAAATAATTTGTTAAATTCTTTAGTTGCTGTATCGTATTCAAATATCACCCCAAATCCATTAATACCTTTTGTTCTTGATAAACCATAGAGTTTACCATTGTTTCCTTCCGTTAAATCAGTATGTTCAATAACTCCTGCATCATTTTTTTTAAAGTCATGAACTACTGTAAAATTATTTCCATTAACATCAGTTTTAAAAATTACACCCCCGCAATACTTGCCCCCATCAGAAGTCATTCCATAGAGGTAAGGCGTTTGTGAACAAAGACTAAATGCTACTAATAAAAATAACAGAGAAAAAAAGGTGGTTTTCATATTCAATGATTATAAAGTTAAAACTTTAATTATACAAAACTAACAAATAATTGATTAAAATTAGATAATTAAACGATTTTGTTAGTTGGAGTTAGTGAAATTGAAGTTGATGAATGGAATTATTAAACTAATAATTACAAAAACACTTATATTGTCTTTAAGATTTTTTGTCACAAGATTAAATTTTCCTAAACAAATGTAACAAAATAAAAGAGTTAGTAAACCACAACTTTTTCAACAATAATTTTATCTTGAAACTTAGCCTTAACATAATAAACTCCCGCATTAAATTTTTGATTGTTAATTTTTAGAGAGTTGTTTTTGTTAATGTTTTTTGAAAGAATTTGTTTTCCGTTAATATTATAAATTCTTATTTCGATACAATTATTCTGGTCGAAAATTATTGAAAAATTGCCGTCATTTGGATTTGGAAAGATTTTTATTCTATCATTATAAAAAGCATTTTCTGAAATTCCAACTCCATAATCAATAATGTTTGAAGTGTCAGAAGCACAGCCATTAGAATTGGTAACAATCACATAATAATTTCCATAATGAGTTGGTTTGTAGCTTTGGTTTGTAGCACCGGAAATAATCCCTGCACTATCATGCCATTGATTCCCATACAAAGCACTTGACCATAAACTATCTCCAAGAATAATGCTGATTGATGGAGTTGGTGGCGTTGGATGAACAGTAATTAAAACTGTCTGAGTAGTGTCAAAACAACCTCCCAGGCTACAAACGACCGAATATACTCCGCTTGTTTTTGCAACATACAATGGGCTAATTGCTCCGGGAATTGGAGAATTATTTAATAACCATTGAAAATTATATATTGATGGAGACGGACCTGACAGCACTGCGCTATCACCATCACAAAAAGTGGTGGGATCTATTGTTACAATGTTTCCAACACTAAATCCAGAATAGCCAATAATAAATTCTTTGCTTCCTGTAATAGTTTTTACTAAAATATTATTAATTATACTAAGACTTGCATTTAAATTTGTCCACGCTGGAGTGGAGTTATTATTTCGTCCAAGTAATTCAATTGAATTACATCCTCCTGTGCTTAGGTTTCCATAATTTAATATGGCTTCATAGCTTGTAGTTGCTTAGCCAAAAACCGCAATTCCCCAATAATGCGTTGTATCTATTCCTGTACTGGAAGTTGGAATACTTACACTATTTGGTGTTTCATCAATTCTATAAATATGAATTGAACTGGGTGCCCCACTTACATTGCTTAAAAAAAGAGTATCCTGATTAATTCCTGATAAACTAAAATTATAAGGACTTGTATAAGAAGCTGCACTAGTATCTCCCAATGGAACTCCAGAAGTAATCCATGTTGGGCTACTATTTAATGTTCCGGTATTTGTATTTACACTATGGTCGGCTGTTGTTGTGCCTGTTCCCTCATCAAATTTCCAATACGCTTTAAGATTAGAATAATTTGGATGTGAAGATGTTGTTTTTCTGCACATCCAGTTTCTGATATTGTTTTTAGAAAGGGCAACATTCCACAATTTAACTTCATCAATTTTACCGTTAAAATGACGCAAGCCACCGATAGAGCAAACTGCGGCACCAATTCTCAGATTACTATTATCAGTATTTATAGAACCACTATATGATGTAGTCCCAACCAAATCTCCGTTAACGTATATTTTAAGAAAACTTCCATCAAAAGTTCCAACAACGTGATTCCATGTGTTAAGCGACATTATCGCAGCAGACTCAGCTTCCTGCCAGTTGCCTGTTGTTCCAATGTTAAATGATAATTTTCCATTAGCTCCACATCTTAAAACATATCCATACTCTGTTGAACCTAACCAGAATTCTTTGCTCACAATTGAACCACCCCAAGATGCAGCATCCCATGAAGTTGCATTTATCCATGCTTCAATAGTTAATCCTGTTGTCATATTTATAGATGTATTATTATTAACTTCAAGGTAGGCTAAAGTGCCAAAGTTTAATGCTTTTCCTGAGCTGGGAGATTGAGCATTAATTGTTGAAATAAATGTTATTACTGATAATACAAGAATTGTAAATAGCTTTTTCATGATTTTTAATTTTTGTAATTATTAGCAAAGATAAATGTTTTTAAAATTAGAAAAAATTCAAAATTAATATTCTAGCAGATAATCGCTTGAAATAATTTTATAAACAATGAATTTTTTTTGTAATAATATTTCCAAGCCTTCTAGAGTTTTAAACTATGGAAGGATTGGATGTTGTCTTTAATGAAATTTACTTTGAAAAAGAAAAAATTGAAGTTTTATTGTTTAATATTAGCATTTGCAAATACCAAAGCTTTTGAAATAGTATCAAAAAGATTTCTTAAATTTGCAATAATAATTAAACACAATGTTTTCAAGCAAAATATACCTTAGTATTTTAGTACTGATTTTTCTTTTATTTGGGAAAATCAGCTTTTCGCAATCCGAGAATAATAGAGATAGTCTAATTGATGTAATAAATAATACTACTGATGACTTAGTAAAACTTCAAGCTTATTCTTTATTAATAAAGAACGATAAAAATGTAATTGACATAGAAGGTAAGTTATATTTAGACTATGCTATTAATTTAGCAAATGATATTGAAAACAAGCACTATAATGCTTTATTCGCTTGCTATTATGGAGAATATTATATTCAAAAAGGAAATTATTCTAAAAGTTTTGAGAAGCTTCAAAATGCATTAATTCTTGCTGAAGAAATCAAATCAGATACAATTCTGGCTCACGCAAATATTGATATTGCAATATTATTCTTTTATTGGAAAAATTATAAGAAGGCTGAAGAGCATTCGTTAAAAGCCTTGAAATATGCTGAAAGAGCAAAAACATCAACTTATCATAGTGCGATATACAACTTACTTGGAGCCATTTATGGTGAAAAAAATGAATACGAAAAGGCTAAGACTTATATGCATAAATACCTTAAATATGGAATTAAATATGACAATTTCAGATACATAATATCAGCTTATAGTAATCTTGCATTGCTGTCAAAAGATTTGAATCAAATGGATTCATGCATGTATTATTCCCAATGTGCACTTGAAGTTGCTACGAAAAACAAAAGTATTTCAGGACAGCATACTATTTACAACTCTATGCTTAGAATTTATATGTCGATTAATGAATGGGATTCTGCTAATTTTTATTTGCAAAAGGCACTTAAATTAAAGGATATTTCACATGCTCCAATGAAAACTTTGTTCACATATAAGTATGCTTACAATTATTTTAAGAAACGAGAATTGGTAGATTCTGCTCTATATTATCATGAAATCTACGTCGATTTTAAGGACTCCCTTTTTAGTGAAGAACAGTTTAATAAGATTTCTGAATTACAATCTAATCTAGAAACTCAGCAACATAGAATTGTGATAAAGAATCTGGAAACAAAGAATAAAATTAAAACGATTCAAATTATTGGAATTTCGTCCAGCCTTAGCTTAATACTAATTATTTTGTTTTTGGTTTATAGAAGTTCGAGACTAAAGAACATATTAATAATGCGGGAAAAAGCCTTGGCTGAAGAGAAAGCTTTTTCTATGAAAATAAAATTGGATTTCCAGAAAAAAGAGATGGTAAATAATGCCCTTTATATTGTAAATCAGAATAAAGTTTATGATGGTATTATTAAAAATTTAAATGAAATAGAAAAAATTCCAGAAGATGAAAAACCTTATGCTTTGAAAGCAATAATTTCTAAAATACAAAAGAATAAAAAAGCATCTGAGAGAAAAAACTTTGAGATAAATTTCAAGAAATCTCATGAGGATTTCTATAAAAAATTAACTGAAACTTACCCCAACCTAAGCAAGAAAGACCTTGATTTATGTGCTTTTCTAAAATTAGATATGTCAACCAAAGAAATTTCCATTTTAACAAATCAATCAGTAAGAGCTTTGGAAGTTGCTCGGTCAAGACTAAGAAGTAAGCTTGGAATAGAGCATAATATTAACTTGACAGAATTCATTAGAAGTCTCTAAAATTTCATAAACTACATAAAATATTCTTATTCTAAATTTAAATAATTTGGCTTTATCTAAACTATATGTCTGATTAACACTCCATCTGAATTTCTATTGTGCAAATAATGTGAGCCATTTTTCTGGTTTTGAGATGTTTTATGTGGGTGGTTTTCTTGATAATGAATATCAGTCTATCTTATTTTACATTGCAAAATCTCAAAATTTATATTCATACATTAATATTAAGTAGTATGAAAACTATAATTAAAAGCAAATTACTTTTCATTTTCTCACTAGGAATTATCTTATTATTCAATTCATGCAATAATAATATTGAAGAATATTGGAGTAATGGAAATTTAAAAACTTCGATTGAATATTTAAATTCTGATAAAACGGATTATAATTATTGTGAATATTACGATAATGGGCAACTGAAAACAGAAGCTTCTTACAGAAATGAATTCCTTGATGGTGATTATCGTAAGTATTTTAAAAATGGGAAATTACAACTTTTTAGAAGATATAAAATGGGCAAGATTGATGGCTTAGAAACAATCTATGACGAAAAAGGAGAAGACCAAAGTCAAAGCATTTACAAAAATTCACTTTTGAAAGAAAAAGAATTATTTACAGATAAGAAATCTGTTAAAAATATTAATAATTTAAACCTAACAAAATGATACGAAAACTATTATTAGCATTGTTTATGTGTATTTCAATATCTGCCATGACACAGACAGCATTTATAAGCGAAAATTTTGAAGGCACAGCACTATCGATGACTTCAATTTCAAATGGGACAACTAACTGGGCTTTAAGTAGTAATTTGTTTTCACAAGGATCAAAATCAGACACTTGTGTATTATCCTTAAATGATACTGTTTATTTAGAGTCAAGTGTGTTTAGTACAATTGGTAGCCCGATTGTATATTTTGAATTTGCTCAGATATGCAAAATTGAATTTTTCGATAAAGCTTTAGTTGAAGTTTCAATTGATAATGGTTTAACATGGACTGCTTTGAGTACATCAGAATATCTTGGTCAGGGGGTTTTATTTTTAAATGGATTTAATGAAGCTAGTTATCCTACAGTATGGGGCTTATCAGCTGGTTCAATTCCAAATAATCAATGGTGGAAAAACGAAAAATTTGATATTTCATCAATTGCAGCTAATAAATCCCAGGTGAAAATTCGTTTTACTATTATTGATGCTAATGCTAATGGCATAAATGGTTATTATGGATGGTTGCTGGATGATATTAAAGTTTGGCGTCCATATAATCAGGAAGCGAAAGCAATCAGTTATTATATGCCTTTTGCACTTCCTTCAGGTTGTGGATTAAGTAATGAAGTTGTTCAATTTACAATTGCAAATGTAGGTTCAGCAAATTTTTCAGGAAATCTTACTGCATCTTTTCAAAGAGAAGGGCAAGCAGTTGTTACTGAGAATATAAGTTCGCAAGTTAATATGTATGATACGATTACCTATACATTTTCAAATAAAATTGATCTTTCTACTTTTCAAGATACTGTTTATGAAGTAAAGGTTTGGGTAAATCTTGCAAATGATTCATTAAATACAAACGATACAATAATAGATAATGTGATTTCACGCGTGGCTTTAGCAATGCCACAAGCAAATGATACAACAATTTCATATGGTACAAATGTGAAATTACATGCCACACACACAGATTCAATTAAATGGTATTCGGATCCATTGGCCCAAAATCAAATTCAATATGGGCAATATTATACAACTCCAATTTTATATGATACAACAGTTTATTATGCCCAAGCAGGAGGAGTAGCATTAGATGAAATCACAACCACATTTGCAAGTGGTCATGCATCAGATGGAAATATGTTTGACATTCAGGCAATAAACACTATTACAATTGACAGTTTTGACATAAATGGCTCTACAGATACAATAATTGAGGTTTGGTATAGATCAGGATCCTATGTGGGACATACAACTAGCAATTCCGGTTGGACAAAACTTGGTGAGGATACTGTTGTAAATGCCGTGCAAGGTAATCCTACAAGATTACCTATCGGAGGACTGACAATACCAGCTGGTCAAACTTATGGTATATGTGTAACTTATTTGTCAGGTTCGTTAAAATATACATTAGGAGATGGCACTAATCAAGTTTATCAGGATGAAAATTTGAAATTTATTGGTGGTGTAGGTGGAGCTTATTTCAATTATACATTTAGCCCACGGGTTTGGAATGGAACAATTTACTATCATTCCGGAAATGGTGCAGTGGGTTCTTGCCCAAGTCCAATGAAAAAGGTAACAGTAAATGTTAATAATATTCCTGTAAACAATGCTGCATTAACAACAATATCTCCTGAAGGAAATATGCTAGTAGGAGCAGCTCCTATTAAAGTGAGTTTAATGAATGATGGTATTGATACATTAAAAAAATGTAAGATTTATTATTCTGTTAATGACTCTATTTATCCCGTATTCTTATGGACAGGTTCACTTCTTAAAGACTCTTCTGAATTTGTAACACTTACAAATTTTGCTTTTGGTTCAGGAATTTACAAAATTAAAGCCTGGACATCAATGCCAAACGATAGTGTTGATTTAGCAAATCACAACGATACGATTTCATCATTTGTTTCTATTTGTTTATCCGGCTCGTTTACTCTTGGTGGACCAACAGCAGATATTGCTGATTTTGCTACACTTCAAGCATTATTGGATACTATGGGATTATGCGGTCAAACAACCATAAATATACTTCCGGGCACTTACACCGAGCAATTAGTATTAGGTAATATTAACGGTGCATCTGACAGTACCAGATTAATATTCCAATCTTCTACTGGTAATCCTGCTGATGTAATTATTCAATACACACCAACAACATCTGCTGCAGCTTATGTTATAAAACTTACAGGAACTCAGTATGTTACTTTTAAGAAGCTTACCGTTAAGGCTTTGGGAACGAGTTCTTATGCACATGTTTTCTACCTTACAGATAATTGTAGATATGTAGAGCTTGATAGTAACATCATTCAAACGTATGGTTCTTCTTCTTCTAAGGTAATTTATATTTATGGTGGTGCACCTTCAAAATTTAACACCATTACGAATAATGTGATTCATGGTGGTAGCTATGGTGTTTACATTAAAGCAACTTCTACTTCTTTAATGGGTAAAGGCACCACTATTTCAAACAATATTTTTACAAATAGCAAAGTGTATGTAATCTATGGGTATTATGAGAAAAAATTAAAAATAGAGCATAATACAATGACTAATAATCCATTATCTGAAAATATTTATGGTGCTAGATTGTCCTATTGTGATCAGGTTCATGTGGTAGGAAACAATATGAAATTAACCGGAACAAGAAATGTTTACGGAGCCTATATGTACAAATGTGATAGTTTGACTACAGGTAGAAGTTTGTTTGCAAACAATATGATTATGACATCGGGATTAGGTTCTTATCCGCATTATGGAATTTATCAATATAGAGGTAAGGGAATGGACATAGTTTACAATTCTATTTACAATGAAAATGGAAGTTCTGACAATCGAATGATATGGATAAACAATAATTCTTCAGCTTATGTTCAGGATGCGATTTATAACAATAGCATATACAATTTGGGAGGTGGATATAACCTTGATGTTTCTAGCAATAGCCGCTTAAAAGGTGCCGATAACAATAACATATATGGACCCAATGCAAATACATTTGCTTATTTTGGAACTAACTATACAAGTTTAGCGGCATTAAAAGCGGGTGATCCTAACAACAACCAAAATACAATATCCGTTAATCCACAATATATAAGCACTAGTGATTTGCATACTAACTCAGTGATTTTAAATGCCGCAGGAAAACCAATGTATGATATTGTTAATATCGATATTGACGGTATGGTGCGGGATTCACTTACACCTGATATCGGTGCTGACGAATACATTGTCATTACAAATGATGCAGGAATTGAAAGCTTAGTTTCTCCACAATTTAGCTGTATTGGAGACACTGCAAATATTATTGTCAAGCTAAAAAGTTTTGGAACTGACACTTTATTTAGTTGTACTGTTAATTGGAGTGTAAATGGAGTTGCTCAAACTCCTGTTGTTATAAATGATACTGTATTATTTTATCAGACAACTAATGTTTCTTTGGGAACTTATGTGTTTGCAAATGGAAATGTTCAGAATATAGCATTTTGGACAAGCAGTCCAAATAGTGTGGCAGACTTAAACACAACTAATGATTCACTAGCTTTAACTTTTAGAACATCTCTTTCTGGTGGTACATATACCGTCGGGGGAAGCAATCCTGATTTTCTAAATTTGAATGAAGTTGCAAATGAATTAAACCAATATGGTATTTGTGGGCCGGTTGTATTTAATATTGCATCTGGGACTTATAACGAACAATTTAGTTTAAATAATATTGTTGGAATATCTACAGTAAATACAATAACAATACAATCAGCTACCAACGATAGTAGTGACGTTGTTTTATCATACAATGCAAGTTCTGCTAATTCTAATTTTGTGATAAATTTGAATGCTACCAACAATATTATTATTAAAGATCTTACAATTCAGGCAATAAATGCAAATTTTTCAAATGCTATTATATTAGCTAATACAGCGAATAATATCGAGATTAGTAATTGTGTTATTAAAAACACTTCACATTATATTGGAACAATCTCACTAGACGAAAGAAACCTAATTCACACTAAAGATTCAATTGGTGACAATATCAATATTCATAATAATAATTTTTATTATGGAAACTCTGCTATATTAATGTTTGGTGGAAATACACCTAAATCAGGATGGAATATTTCAAATAATGTATTTAATTTTAATGCTAAAAATGCTATTAAAATTTCTCTTGCTGAGGCAGTTATAATCGATAATAATGAAATAATTAATAGTTCTGTTGTAATAGCGGATTTTAATGCTATTTCAGTTACTCAAAGTGAAGATAGTATAAGGATAACAAAAAACAGAATTAATATTGGTGGAACAGCAGACTGTCAAGGTATTTTGGTTAATAATTGCATAGGAAATGCTGTAACACCAATTCTTATTGCAAATAACTTTATTTCCATAAATCAGATTTCAGCATCAACTTGGGCAAGTGGTATTCAAGCTTCAGCTACAAAACACATTAATATTTATCACAATAATGTTATGTTAACAGGAGGTTATGCTAATTCTTCAGCAATATATGTTAATAATACTTCAAGCAGTCAAACTGATAATTTATTCATTAAGAATAATGTTTTTGCAACTGCTATTTCAGGAGGTTCAATTTACAAATTCATAAATTGTTCAAACACTACTTATGAAAACGATTACAATGTGCTTTACAATGCCGTTTCTGGTAAAATTTCAGATGCAATAACAACTCTAAGTGCATGGCAATCTAATTCAGGAGATGCATTGCATTCTTTTATAATAAATCCTTATTTTACTTCAAATTCCGACCTTCATGTGAGCAATAATTTATTAAATGGAGTTGCTATTGTTGTTCCTGAAGTAATTGATGATATTGATGGGCAAGCAAGAAATACAACTTCTCCAGATATTGGAGCTGATGAATTTGATCCTTCACCTTATGACATTACAGTTTTATCAATTCTTACCCCAAGCAGTTCATGTGGTTTAGATACAAATGAAACCATAAGTATATTAATTAAAAATATTGGAACTGCAAGTGTGAGTAGTGGATTAAGTGTAGCTTATCAATGGCCTGGAATGACAAATCCTGTTATTGAAACAATAAATAATACTCTTTTAACTGGTGATACTTTAGTTTACTCTTTTACAAATAAAGCAAACTTTGATGTTAGTAGTTTTGGAAATGATAGCCTTTTTGCAATAAAGGCATGGTCAATGTTGGCAACTGATTTATCTAAAATTAATGATACATCAAGCCTAAATCTAAATTCTTATTATACACCTATAACTCCAGTTTCAGCGAATGTAGTAGGAGCATATGGTACAAGTTCAACACTAAGCACAACTTCATCATTCACAGTTTCATGGTTTGATTCTTTAACTTCAACAACGCCAATAGGAACTGGATTAACATACCAAACTCCTTTACTATATGACACAACACAATATTGGTTAAGTGCAAGTACAGCTCATTGTGTAAGTCCAAGGTCAACTGTTTTCGTAAATACAACTGGATATCCTTTAATTGATGCCGGAATATCAAGTATTGTTTCACCTTCAGGAAGTGTTCAGTATAATACAAGCCAAGTTCTTCAAGTTGCACTTAATAATTATGGTACTTCAAATCTTACTACTGCTAAAATCTTTTGGAGTATTGATGGTGTTGTAGATTCAATGTTATGGGCTGGGACTTTAATTAATAATGATGTTGATACTGTAGATCTTGATACTTTAGCATTTTCTGGTGGAGTTTATAATTTCAGGGCCTGGAGTTCTATTCCAAATGGTATTGCTGATACCATAAATATTAATGATACTACATCAATACTCACTTTCAATGTTTGTTTATCAGGAAATTATTCAATAGGTGACACTGTGGGTGGTGGAAATTATGATTTCCCAAGTTTCACTTCTGCAGTGAGTGAATTAGTTGCCGGAGGAATATGTGGTCCTGTAACATTCTTAGTTGATTCCAGATTATATGAAGAAAAAGTTATTTTTCCGTCAATTAACGGAGTTGGAACAAATGCCAGAATAACATTTACTTCTTTAAGTGGAGACAGTACAGATGTTAAACTTCATTATACAACATCAGCAACAGTAGCTTGGGCAATGAAGATTAAGGGAGATTATTATACATTCAGTCATATGACACTGTCTTCTTATGGAGGAAGCACCTATGGCAGGGTAATGGAGCTTGCTGATGGAGCAACACATAATGAAATATTAAATTGTGTGGTTGAAGGAGTTTCTGTTACAAGCTCAAGCACTAAATATTCCGTAATTTATAGCAATGGCGGAGGTAATCAGTATAATACAATTAAAAATAACCTGATATTAAACGGTTCCTATTCCTTGTACTTTAATGGCTATAGTAATAATACACAAAAAGGAAATGTTATAGAAGGAAATATTATAAAAGACTTTTATTACTATGGTCCTAGTATGTATTACCAAAAATATTTACACTTTAACTCTAACTATATTGAAAATGGACCTAGTAGTTCGGTTTATGGTCTTCGATTAAGGTATTGTGATCAAATAGAAGTAACAAAAAACACTATAAATGTTACTGGAAGCTCAAGCCATCGTGGTGTTTATATGTACTATTGTGATGGTAGTTCAACCAATCCGAATTTATTCGCAAATAATTTTGTGATAGTTACCGGAGGAAGTTCCAGTACTGGATATGCATTTTACAACTACGGCTCAACTTACACTAATTTCTATAATAATTCTATTCACCAATCAAGCGGAAACAGTTCAGTGGCTTCTTTCTACACATATAGTGGTACTCACCTGAATGTTTTGAACAATGTTTTTTCTAATACTGGTGGAGGATATGCTTACTATTTGGGAACATTGGGTTCAATAGTAAGTTCAGATTATAATGATATTTATGCAACTGGAAGTAAACTTGCTTATTATCAAGGTGGAAAAACCACATTAGCTGCATTTCAGTCTGCAACTTCTAAAGATCAATATTCTATGGATGTAAATCCAATGTTTATTTCATCTACTGATTTACACTCTAATAGTATTGACCTGAATGGCGCAGCACAAGTTTTAAGCAGCGTGATTGATGATATCGATGGAGAAATAAGAAGTCCTTATACTCCTGATATTGGTGCAGATGAATTTTTGATTCCTTTAAATGATGCAAGTATCTCACAAATAGTCTCTCCTGTTTCACCTATAACACCGGGGGTGAGCAATATTTTTGTCAATATTAAAAGTTTAGGTATTGACACTTTAGAATCGGTTACGATTGCATGGGAGGTGAATTCAGTTCCGCAAACTTCATATTCGTGGACTGGAGCAATTACTTATGGAAATACTTCTAATTCAGTTAATATTGGCTCATATAATTTCAACGCAGGAAATAATTATCTTAAAGTTTGGACAGTAAACCCAAATAATCTTCTTGATGAAAACAACCTTAATGATACAGTTGAAGTAATCTTAGTTGGTTGTACAGGACCATTAAGTGGCAACTATACTATTGGTGGAACTTCTGCTGATTATCCAACTATTAATGATGCAATATTGATATTAAATAATTGTGGTGTTGATTCACATGTTGTTTTTAATATTGCTCCCGGTGTGTATAATGAACAACTAGAACTAACTGAAGTCACAGGCGCAGCAGATACAGCAACAATTTGCTTCCAAAGTTCAACTCTCGACAGCACAGATGTAACAATAGCTTACAATTCTTCTATTTCTGATAATTACACAGTTTTAATGAATGGAGCAGATTGGATTAGGTTTAAACATCTAACTATAGATGCAATTAATTCAGTAAATGGAAAAGCTTTAGTTTTTGAAAATATTTCAACACATAATGTTTTTGAAAGTAATATTATTAAAGGAGGGGCAGGTACTACTTCATCAAGTGCAGCAATTTATTCTGATGACGATAATGATTCTTACAATTCATTCAGATATAATCACATTATGAATGGATATTATTCTGTTTATATGGAAGGGGAGTCTGGTTCTTCACTTGAAAATGGTCTTGTTTTCGAATATAATGTTATTTCAGGTTATCATGAATACGGAGTTTATATTTACTATTCAAACAATCTTGATTTCAATCATAATACTATTTCTAATGGAGTGTCGTCAACTTATGGCTATGCAGTGTATTTGGATAATTGTGATGGTGCAATGCAGATTTATAATAATAAAATTAATATAAACACTTCTGGATTTCATTATGGATTACGCTTAGTTGATTGTGAAGCATCAGCCTCAGCTCATAGTAGAATTTACAATAACTTTTTTAGTGTTGTAACTACTTCAGGTTCTTCTAAAGGTTTTTATGGCAACAATATCACTTATCAGGATTTTACAAATAATAATATACTTGTTAAAAGTTCACATCCTGCTGCCAGAGGCTTATATATTGTTTCCGGTTCTAATAATCGAGTACTAAATAATAATATTATGATAGATAGTTCTGGTCATGCTTATTATGTGGATGATGCATCAGCATTAATTGAAAGCAACTACAATAATATATTTAGTAAAGATCAGTTTGGATATTATGGTAATTCTAATGTTGCAAGTTTATCGGCATTACAATTAGCAAGTGGCATGGATTCAAACTCTGTAAGTACTAATCCAGAATATAATTCAGTATTTGATCTTCATGTATCAGCAGTTACTTTAAATTCTAATGCACTGCCAATTAATTGGATTGTCGATGATTTTGATGGACAAATACGTAATCTTAATTATCCTGATATTGGAGCTGATGAATTCACTCCTCCAGCATTAGATATTGCAATAATTGAATTTATAAAACCTATTAAGAATTTTATCTTAGAAGGTGATTCTCAAAAAGTAGTTGTAAAGATTAAGAATTTTGGAGCAGACACACTTCATTCTCTAAACATATCATATAAATACTCAAATAATCAGGTGATAACTCAAACTTGGAATGGAACACTTTTACCTGATGATACTACAAATATGTTATTTACAACCCAATTAATTGCTCAAATTGGGACAGAAGATTTGTGTGCTTACGTAACACTTATTGGTGACACAAATGCCCAGAATGATACAATCTGTATGGGTTTTACCGGTATGCCATTAATAGTTCCTTCTCATTGTGATGATTTTGAAACTGTTAATATTTGGGCAACACCTGAAAGTGAGTGGCAACATGGAAATCCACAAAACACAACAATTAATTCTGCTTATAGTGGTAATATGGTGTGGATGACTCAACTCACAAGTAACTATAATAATTACAGAAATGAATATCTCTATAGTCCATATTATGATTTTTCGAATGTTATGAATGGCTCTACATTAAAATTTCAGAGAAACAACAAATTTGCTTCAAATGATGGTTTTACAATTGAGTACTCAAACAATGGTGGAGCATCATGGTTGCCAATTGGCTATGTGGGAGACACCTTGGGAACTAATTGGTATAATGGTCAAAACGGAGGAGTTTATATGTTCATAAATTCAACATCGTCATGGTTGCAGTCAACATATGATTTAAGTCAATTTAACCAAGCAACTGTACCTATTCAGTTTCGTTTCCGATTTACTTCAAATTATTCCGGAACAGATGAAGGTGTTGCTATTGATGATTTTTGTATTAAAGCCAATCCTTTTCCTAATGATGTTGGAGTAGTTTCTATTGATGCTCCTGTTGACAGCTTGCAGGCCGGATCACTAAATAATCAAATAAGTATAAGTGTGAAAAATTTTGGTACACTTACTCAAACTACAATCCCACTAAGTTATAAAATAGGAAACAATCTAGCAATAACAGATACACTTAATATTCCGGCAGGATTAGCATTTGATTCAGTAGCTCAATTTACTTTTTCTCAACAATTTCAATGTCCTGTAACTGATTTTGATATTTGCGCCTACACTTCACTAAGCACTGACGGAAATATATTGAATAATCAAAAATGCAAAAATATTATTGTATATGCAGCTAATAGAGATGCCTCAGTAACAATGATTATTAGTCCTAATGATTCAACATCATTATATGTTCCACAAGAAGTAAGTGTTCGAATAAAAAATATAGGCTTAACTCCATTTAGTATATGTGATGTGCAATACAACATAAATAATGGAACTCCAATAATTGAAACATGGTCAGGTCAAGCACTTAATCATGGAGATTCAATCGATTTTACTTTTATAACAAAATATAACTCTCTTATTGGGAACTATCAATTATGTGCAAAATCAATACTTCAAAATGATGATATTCCTTCTAACGACGAAATTTGTGAAAATCTATTAGGAACTATAGGAATTGATAAATATGACAATAGCAAGTTTATTTTATTCCAAAATGTTCCTAATCCTACTTCCGGAATATCAATTGTGATGTATGAGATTCCATCTTCGGGTCAGATTAGATTCAGTTTGACTAATACATTCGGGCAATCAATTCTTTTAATTGAAAAGAAAGTAGTTGCGGGAAAACATGAAATTTCAATTGATGCTAATAGTTTAAAAGCAGGAATATATTATTATACCTTAGAATTTGATTCTTATAGAATAACAAAGAAAATGATTGTTAATCATTAATAATTAATTGGTTTATTCTAAAAGACTCTCTGTTCTGTGTGGGAGGAGAGTTTTTTATTTCTAATATACTAAATCTCCCTTTCTATTGATAAAATCTCCTGTTTCGTTGATTATATTTTTAAATAATCAATTACAACTTTAGTTTTGCCATAATTGTAAACATTAAATAGGAAAAGCACGAGCAATGAGAACAGATTTTTTAACTCCAATAAAATTGGAGGAGATGGAAAAGGTAAAACTAATGAACCGAATTGATAGGAAATATTTCTTTCATATTGACCATCTTCAGAAACTGCTCAATTCTGTCAAAGAATACTATTTCATTTTAAATATTAACAACCAAAGTGAAATGCTTTATACCACCACTTATTACGATACAGAAAAAAATAATATGTTTACCGCTCATCATAATGGGAAACTAAATCGTTACAAAATCAGACGTAGAAGTTATGTGAGTTCAGGAATTAGTTTTTTAGAAGTAAAATTTAAAACCAATAAAGGACGAACCAAAAAGAAAAGAATTTCTGCTGAATATAAAAATACAATATTCACAACACAAGAAGATAGCTTTTTAAATAAATGCAGCCCTTATCATTCAAGCGACCTTCAAATATCACTAATGAATAAGTTTACGAGAATAACACTCGTAAATAAAAATTTTGATGAACGCTGCACAATTGACATCAATCTTGAGTTTAAATTTTTGGATAAAGAAATTGGCCTTGATGATCTCGTTATTGTTGAAATCAAATCGGATGGCAATTCATCAATTTCACCTTTGGCAAAAGTTCTACGTGAGCTTAGAATTAAATCAACAGGATTTAGTAAATATTGCATTGGAAGGACAATTACAGATGCTGATTTAAAACGTAATTCTTTCAAAGAAAAAACTCGAAGCATTGAAAAACTTCTTCACACAAATACTAAATTATATAACAAAAAATATATATCATGATAGATTCAACATCCTTAATTGATGCAGTCAATTCAATAGCAAACAGTCCGGCAGTTGCAGAAGCAGCAAATTGGGAAGAACATATTCGCTTTCTTGGCATCAAGCTAATTAACGTTAATGATTTTACAGAACTTCTTTTCAGATTTGTTTTTAATACCTTTCTTGTTTTTATAGTTGTTCATTTTATGTATGCAAAAAACAGTCACCGCAAAGACTATTATTTTAGCTATTTATCTGTTGGAGTAATCGTTTTCTTATTAAGTTTTTTGCTAAATAATGTAAAATTAGAGCTTGGTTTTGCTTTAGGCTTATTTGCAATTTTTGGCATATTAAGATACCGAACAGATACGATTCCGATAAAAGAAATGACCTATCTTTTTATCGTAATAGGAATTTCGATAATGAATGCCCTTGCTAATAAAAAAGTGAGCTATGCTGAATTATTGTTTACAAATGCCGCAATAATTTTTGGATTATGGCTACTTGAAAAACGTTTAACACTAAGACAAGAAAAATCAATACGCTTGATTTATGAAAAAATCGAAAACATAAATTTTAACAATAAAGAGGAAATGCTTGCTGATTTAAAAGAACGTACAGGAATTGACATTATACGATATGAAATAGTGAAAATAGATTTTTTAAAAGATGTTGCAGATGTTACTCTTTATTATAAAACAAATGGAAACTCCTAATAAAATCCCTATGAAAAAATTAATTAATAAAATAGCAATCCTTTCACTGGTCTTACTTTTTGTATATTCCAATCTTCAAGCGCAGGAAGAAGTTGTTAATGACTTTCAAAATCGAATGTGGGTAGGTTTGAGCTATAAACCAGCGAAGAAATTAAAGTTTAGCTTGACTCCTGAAATACGCTACGATGAAAATTTTTCTATAAATAGATTTCTTATTGAAGGAGAAGCAAAATATAAAATTGTAAAATTCCTTTCCATTGATGGCACCTATAGGTTTGTAGTAAATCAAAGAGAAACTAAAGTAACGCAATATCTAAATCGCTTTGGTCTCAGCGCTACTGTTAAAAAAGACTTTAAGCGTTTTGAGCCATCCCTTAGAATTCTATATAGCAATTACACAGATGATGAAATAACAAATAATAAATTCTTACGATATAAAGCATCATTAGAATATGATATTGCTAAAAGTAAACTTTTTCCTTTTGTTGCTGTTGAAGCATTTCAGCAATTAGGTGATAACAAGATTTTATATAAAATGCGATACACCGCAGGTATGGAATATAAACTTAACAAAAAGAACTTTATCGGTTTAAGTTATAAATTAGATTATTTTAAACACGAATATACGAACAAACATATAGTTAGTCTTGGATATAAATTTAAATTTTAAAACTCAAAAAAAATGAAAAAGTACAGCTTAATTTTATTAGCTTTAATTCTAGTTTTTTTTACAAATTGTCGCAAAGAAGAAGACATAATCCCTGAAGAATCTTCTGAATATCCTGACTGGACATCAGAAACTCACAGTAATGATGTGGACCCCAATTATTCAGTAGTTTTTAATCAAAACGAAGTTCTTAGGTTTGATATTAAAATTAGTAGTGATGATTGGGCAGATATGCAATCAGATTTAGCCAACGTGCTTGGCTCAGGTGGAGGTCCTGGTGGACCGGGTGGACCTGGTGGCCCCGGAGGTACATCGACTGATTATTCTCCGGCTTGGTTTAAATGCTCGTTTAATTTTAACAGTAAAGAATGGTATAATGTAGGTGTCAGGTATAAAGGCAACTCAAGCTTGAAATCAGCATATCAGGCAGGAAACAAAAAGCTTTCTTTCAAGCTTGATTTCGATGAATTTGAAGATGTTTATCCTATACTTAGAAACCAAAGATTCTACGGTTTTAAGCAATTAAACTTAAATAATAATTATGACGACCCTTCGCTTATGCGTGAGAAAGTTGGAGCTGATCTTTTCCGTCAGTTTGGATTAGCTTCTGCTTACACTTCTTTTTGTGTAGTTTATATTGACAATGGCGACGGACCCCAATATTATGGTGTTTACGCTCTTGTTGAAGAAGTTGACGATTCTGTGTTGGATGACCAGTTTGCCGATGGTTCAGGAAACTTATATAAACCTGATGGTGGTGCTGCATCATTTGCTTCTGGCACATATAGTGAAAGCGAAATGGAGAAAAAAACTAATGAAGCTGATGCTGATTATACAGATGTTAAAGCACTTTATGATGCGATTAACAGTTCCTATCGTACTTCCGACACAACTTTATGGAAAACAAACCTTGAAAAGGTTTTTAATGTGGATGGTTTTATGAAATGGTTGGCAGCTAATATCGCAATACAAAACTGGGATACTTATGGACGGATGACACACAATTATTATCTTTATAATAATCCTAGCAATAGTAAGCTTACATGGATACCCTGGGATAATAATGAAGCTTTTCAATTTGGGAAAATGGGAGGAGCATTGAGTTTATCTTTATCTGAGGTTGGAAGTAACTGGCCATTAATCCGATATTTGATAGATCAACCGGGATATAAGCAGAAATATAAAACTTATTTGCGGCAATTTATTGATAATGTATTTATTCCTGCTAATATGAGTATAACTTATACTAAATATTACAATTTATTGAAAAATTATGCTTACGCCGAAGAAGATGGATATACATTTATAAATTCTGATTCAGAGTTTGATCAGGCAATACAAACATTAATATCGCATGCTCAATCAAGAAATAATGCGGTGAATAGTTACCTGTAGTAGTAATTTTAAAATATGTGTATTTAGAAATTGAAATGAAAAGATTGGCTATCGGGAATGATTAACAAAGAACTACAATATAATCAAAATCAACATTCTTCCTAAGCCTAAATGGTGTTGTTGATTTTCTTCACTCCCTTTAGGGTGGGGAAAGGAAGAAAATCAAAATTAATTTATGTATCATTCCAGATAGTCAAAATAAATAGTAATAATAATAACTCAAAAAAAACATTAATAAATGAAAACTCGAATCAAAAAAAACATTATCCTGATTGCAGTTATGCTATTTGCAATAATATCAACTAATACTATTCAAGCTCAACATCGTGGAGTACAAGGTCCGCCTAAATTACCTGATTCAAAACAAATAAACAAAATGGTATCTGAATTATCCAAAGAGCTTTCACTTAATAAAGATCAGGAAACAAAAATTTCTAAAATATATTTTTCTCATTTCGATGAAGCAAAAAAAATCTTAGAAACAAATAGAAACAATCGTGAACTACAACGCAAAAAAATGGATGCTTCAAATAGAAACTTAAATAATAAAGTTAATACAGCGTTGACCAAAGAGCAACAAAAGAAGTATGCTAAATTCCTTAATAAACAAGAATTAAATAGAAAAAGACCTCCCAAACCAAATAGATAATTAAAGATAATCTTTTATTAAAAGCTGTTTCGGAAAACGAAGATTGGTAAATACAAAAAAGGATTTAATTCAATTTATTTAAGAATTCCAATAGAAACAAAGAAAAATACTTATTTTTGAAATTATTAAATAATTATACAAAATGCTTGCAAGCAATAAGAATAGAATAAAATTTATCCAGCCGACAATAATGACTTTTATTTGGGTTTTATTGTTTTCTATTCCTTTGCTTTTTGGAGATTTTAAGGATGAAATAAATTGGGAACACATTTTGAAAATTTGGACAGAATATGCTCTTTTATTTGGAATATTTTTAATTAATCGACTTATTTTAGTGCCTTTTCTTTTTTATAAGGGTAAACGACTTGCTTATTTCGCTACTGCTTTTGCTTTAGTCTTGTTTTTATTTGGAGTGTTGTTTTTTAGTGCAGATAATGGACAAAAGCATAATCCAAATAAACCACCGATGGAACGCCCCAATGATATGAGTTTGAGAGAACATCCAACACCACATGATTTACCACTACATGACTTACCACCACCACGTGAACCAATTCCGCCATTTGCTAATTTACTAATTCTGTCAATTTTAATTATAGGATTTGATACAGCATTAAATGTAACAATTAGGTGGATACAATCGGAGCAAAAACGTATTCAAATTGAAAAAGAAAACACCGAAAATCAATTAGTGTTTTTGCGTAATCAGATAAGCCCCCATTTCTTCATGAATACCCTTAATAATATTCATGCTTTGGTTGACTATAATGCATTAAAAGCAAAAGATTCCATCATTAAACTTTCTCATATGATGGGATATATGCTTTATGAAACGGAAGGAAAAAATGTTCCATTAGAAAAAGAAATACAATTCATTAACAGCTATGTGGAGTTGATGCAGCTTCGTTATACCGATAAAGTAAAAATTGATTTGCAAATTCCTGAAACATTACCAAATGTTTCTATTCCTCCTTTATTGTTTATTTCCTTTATTGAAAATGCTTTTAAATACGGCATAAGCTATCAGAATTCATCATATGTTAATATTCGGTTTTCATTTAAGGAAAACAATATGAATTTTGAAATAGAAAATTCAGTACACGAACAAAAACAGAAAGTTGCAAACTCAGGAATAGGAATAAAAAATACTCAAAAAAGACTTGATTTGATTTATGGAGAAAATTATTCCTTAACAATTGACCAACAACCACAATTATTTAATGTAAAACTGGTTTTACCATTATGATTAACTGCATAACAATAGACGATGAGCCATTGGCACTAAAACAAATGGTCGATTATATTGAAAAAACACCCTATTTAAATTTGCTAGGTAAATTTGAAAGTGCTTTTCAAGCACTTGAATTTCTTCAAGACAATACCGTTGATTTGATGTTTGTGGATATTAATATGCCCGATTTAAATGGTATGAGTTTTGTGAAATCTCTAAATTTTCCACCCAAATTTATTTTCACAACTGCCTATAGTGAGTATGCAATTGAAGGTTTTAAAGTTGATGCTGTAGATTATCTTTTAAAACCAATAAGTTATACTGATTTTCTAAAAGCATCAGAAAAAGCAAAAAATCGATATTTTCAGAACGAAACAGTTGAAAGCACTATTCATCACGATGAAGAATTTCTTTTTATAAAATCAGAATATAAAATAATCAGGATTAACTATTCCGACATAAAATATATTGAAGGAATGCGTGAATATGTTCGGATTAATTTATCAAATCAAAGTCCTGTTATGGCTTTGATGAGTATGAAGAAAATAATTGAACAATTACCTGCCAATGATTTTATGCGAGTTCACCGTTCTTTTATTGTGAACCTTAACAAAATCACAACCATCGAAAGAAATCGAATAATATTTGACAATAAAGTTTACATTCCTGTTAGTGATCAATACAAAGCAGAATTTCAAAAATATTTAGATGAGAATTTTATAAAGTAGTTATAAATTATTTTTCTTGATAATATTACCAACCCTTCCAGAGTTCTAAACTCTGGAAGGGTTTATTCTTTTTTTTCTATCAACAATGAATATTTCAAAAATGATATTTTAATCCAATATCATTTTGTACACCCGACAAAATTTTCATACTTTAGCAACCCAAATAAAATAAAAATATCAATTTCTAAATAAAATAATCTACAAAAAAATTGTAATAATATAATGATAACAAGAGAATTATTAGACCCTAAAAGCATAGTAGTAGTTGGCGGTTCCAACGATATAGAAAAACCGGGCGGAAAAGTCCTTAAAAATTTAATTGATGGAAATTATAAAGGAAAACTTTATGTCTCCAATCCCAAAGAATCACAAGTACAGGGAATTAAGAGTTATCAGGATCTTGCTCTTCTTCCAAATGTTGAACTTGCTATTATTGCAATTGCTGCAAAATATACTCTTCAAACTATTGAATTTCTTACTAAAGAAAAAAATACTAAAGCATTTATAATTCTATCTGCAGGATTTAGCGAAGAGAGTGAAGAAGGAAAAATTCTTGAACAGAAAATTGTAAAAGTTATTAACAATGTTGGTGGATCTTTGATTGGCCCAAATTGTGTCGGAATCCTTACTCCATCTCATCAAAGTATATTTACAAAACCAATTCCAAAACTTGAAGCTGATGGAGTTGATTTTATTTCAGGCTCAGGAGCAACTGCATGTTTTATAATGGAGTCGGCAATTCCAAAAGGATTAACTTTTGCCAGTGTGTTTTCTGTTGGAAACAGTGCCCAGATGGGTGTTGAAGAAATATTAAAACACATGGATGAGAGTTTCGACCCTGAGACAAGTCCTAAGGTTAAATTGCTTTACATTGAAACTATCAACAAACCACAGATACTTCTAAAGCATGCGTCATCATTGATTCGCAAGGGATGTAGAATTGCTGCAGTAAAAGCAGGTTCTTCAGATGCCGGTAGTCGAGCAGCTTCATCACATACAGGGGCAATTGCAACTTCCGATGTTGCTGTTGATGCTCTTTTTCTAAAAGCAGGAATTGTCAGATGTTATGGTCGTGAAGATTTAATTAGTGTGGCATCAGTTTTTATGTATCCCGAACTAAAAGGCAAAAACATTGCAATCATTACTCATGCAGGAGGTCCGGCAGTTATGTTAACTGATGCACTTTCAAAAGGTGGATTAGAGATTCCCCATATCGAAGGCTCTGTTGCTGATGAACTTCTAACTCATCTTTTCCCCGGCTCATCTGTTGCTAATCCAATAGATTTTCTTGCTACCGGCACTGCCGAACAACTCGGAACCATAATTGATTTTATTGATAATAAGTTTGATGAAATTGATGCAATGGTTGTGATTTTTGGTACACCGGGTTTATTCAAAATATTTGATGTTTACAATGTACTTGATGAAAAAATTAAAACAGCGAAAAAACCTATATTTCCTGTTTTACCATCAACACTTACAGCAAAAGAAGAAGTTGAAGATTTTCTTTCAAAAGGTCATATAAATTTCCCCGATGAAGTATATCTCGGTAATGCTTTGGCTAGGATTTACAAAACTCCCGAACCTGCACCGGAAAAAATAAAATTACCTGTTGTTGATGTTGGAAGAATTAGGTCAATAATTGATTTTGCTGATGTAGGTTATTTGAAACCTAATGAAATTCAGGCTTTGTTAGATGCTGCCGATATTCCAAGAGCCGGTGAAGGTGTTGCAAAAACTTTGGACGAAGCGATAAAAGCTGCTATCAATGTTGATTTTCCTTTAGTGATGAAAGTTATCGGACCTATTCATAAATCTGATGTTGGGGGAGTAGTTCTCAATGTTGAAGATATGGAAACTGTTGAAAGAGAATTTGAAAGAATGATGAAGATAAAAGATACAACAGCTATCTTGTTTCAACCAATGCTTTCAGGTACGGAACTTTTTGTTGGTGCTAAATTTGAAGAAGGTTTTGGTAATATGATTCTATGCGGATTTGGTGGAATTTTTATTGAAGTATTTAAAGATGTAAATGTTGGATTGTCGCCTTTATCTAAGGAAGAAGCTAGTAGGATGATTAAAGATTTAAAAGGCTATAAAATTCTTAAAGGAATAAGAGGACGTGAAGGTGTAAATGAAAAAATGTTTATTGATATTATCGTAAGATTATCAGCATTGCTTGAAGTTGCACCCGAAATAAAAGAACTTGACTTGAATCCTTTATTGGGAACTAAAGATAAAGTTGTTGCTGTGGATGCGAGGATTAGAATTGAAAAAAGTAAATAAGTTGGCACTTCGACTCCGCTCAGTGTCCAGCAGAGGTTCATTGAGCGGAGTCGAAATGAACAACGAGCCACGAGAAACCAGCAGCGAGTAACGAGTAATCAGCCACGAGTAACGAATTTTAAAAAACAATGGTAACAAAAATAGTAGTACTTGCTGCATACGCATTAATGATAATCATCATCGGTGTTATGGGGCTTAGGAAAACAAAGTCATCTTCCGATTTTCTACTTGGTGGAGGAAATGTGGGACCATGGATGACAGCATTTTCTTATGGGACAGCATATTTTTCAGCAGTTTTGTTTATTGGTTTTGCCGGAAAAATTGGATGGTCATTTGGTTTTTCAAGTTTATGGATTGCGCTTTTTAATGCTTTTGTTGGTGTGATGTTGGTTTGGGGTATTTTAGGTTGGAAGATAAAGGAAATGTCCATCAAATATAATGTTGCAACAATGAGCGAGTATCTTGAAAAACGATACAAAAGCAAGAACTTTAAATTAATTGCTTCTATAGTTATATTTATCTTTTTAATTCCTTATTCAGCAGCAGTTTTTATGGGATTATCCTATCTTTTTACATCCAATTTTGGAATTGATTATGGACTTGTTTTATTGCTAATGGGTGGTTTTACTGCGACTTATATAATTCTTGGTGGATATAAATCAATGGCTATGATTGATATGATTTTTGGAATAATCATGACAGCAGGAGTTATTATTCTTTACTTTTTTGCTGTGAACAAAGGAGGTGGAATGGTAAACATCGCTGATTCTCTCGAAGCGATAAAACCTAAACTAATACAACCAATTGGACCTCCTGGCTTTTGGCCATTATTTTCATTGGTGTTTCTAACAAGTGTTGCTCCTTTTGCAATGCCGCAATTAGTTCAGAAGTTTTACGCCATTAAAGATAAACGTTCCGTTAAAATTGGAATGATTGCATCAACGTTTTTTGCAATATTGATTGGTGGAGTTGCATATTTTCTCGGTTCCACAACTCAATTATTTCTTACACCTGAAACTACACCAAATGCATTTTTAGATGGGAAACCAATATTTGACCGTTTAATGCCTGAGCTTTTGACAAATGTAGTTCCTTCATCATTATCAATAATAATTTTATTACTAATACTTTCGGCATCAATGTCAACACTGGCTTCATTAGTTTTGATTTCAAGCTCATCTTTTTCCAAAGATTTTTGGGCAGGATTTATTAATAAAGATATAAAGGACAAAAGCCTTACTTCGATGATGAGAATTATGAGTGGTGTTTTTGTATTCCTTGCAGTTGCACTCGCCTATGTTGAACTTGATGTAATTGTTGAAATTCTCGGAATATCTTGGGGAGCAATTGGTTCATTTTTCTTAGGACCATTTGTTTGGGGATTGTTCAGTAAAAAGGTAAATAAATTTGGTGCATTTTCATCAGGTCTAATTGGATTAGCATTATGTCTTACTTTGTATTTTATTGGTAATGGTATAGATGTTTCACCTAAACCATGGTACTATACATCCCCGGGTGCTGGAACAATTGGTATGATAGCTTCGTTAATTATTAATCCGGTTTTTAGTTTGTTTTATAAGGAGAAAAAAGATTAATTGCTAAATTGTTCCTTAAAGTGATAATTCCAATTTTGATTAGTGGACTAGTCAAAAAAATCAATATTTGTATAGTGTACTAGTCAAAATATTGTATATTTGCCAAGTTAATTTGTCAAAATCGTTAAAATTATGGAAGCTTTATATTCAATTTTTAGGGAGTTATTACGAAAAACTGATACAAGTTTTGTTAGATATTTGTATGATACTATTTATTGGGATGCTCGATTAATAGCTATTACTGGTGCAAGGGGAACCGGCAAAACTACTATGATATTACAGCATATTAAACTGAATGGTTTAGAAGAGCAAAGTTTGTATGTTTCAGTAGATAATATTTATTTCTCAAAAAATAATTTATTTCAATTAGCGTCAAATTTCAGTAATTATGGTGGAAAAATATTATTTATTGATGAGGTTCATAAATATCCGAATTGGTCACAGGAAATAAAAAATATTTATGATAGCTTTCCAGAAATGAAAATTGTTTTCACTGGTAGTTCGATTTTAGATTTGTTTAAAGGATTTGGAGATTTAAGTCGAAGATTAATTCATTATAATTTAAGCGGAATGTCATTTAGGGAGTATCTAAACTTTGAAGCTAATTATAAAATTCCCGCGAGCAATTTAGAAAGTATTGTAAATAATAAAACAGATTTTAATATAGACAAACCTTTATTTCATTTCAAAAATTATCTCAAAAAGGGTTATTATCCTTTTTATAAAGAAGAAGATTATAATCAGAGATTATCAAATACAATAAACTCTGTTTTAGAAGTTGATATTCCAAAATATCTCGAACTGAAAATTGCTACAATTGATAAGCTAAAATTATTAATGCAGATTATCTCAGAAAGTTCTCCTTTTAAACCCAATATTTCAAAATTGGCAGAATTGCTAAATATTTCAAGAAGCCTTTTGCCAGATTATTTCATTTATTTAGAGAGAGCTGGATTAATAAATCAATTAAGAAATGACACAAAAGGAGTAAGGCTTCTTGGGAAGGTTCAGAAAATATTTCTAAATAACCCAAATTTACTTTATGTTTTAAGCAATGATATTAATATCGGTACAGTTAGAGAAACCTTTTTTATGAATCAGACAAATTTCCTTTTCGAAAATAGTATACCAAATAAAGGCGATTTTGCTTTTAATAATTATATTTTCGAAATTGGTGGTGTGAATAAAAACAACAAACAAATCAAGAATATTGAAAATGCATTTATTGTTAAAGATGACATAGAGTATGGTTTTGGAAATATTATACCTTTGTGGCACTTTGGTATGTTATATTAGTGTAATTATAAAATTTTAGTTTAATAATGAAAATATCAATTAGAATAATAGTTTGTTTTATAATTTTATTTCCCGCATTACTAAAAGCTCAAGAAAATAAAGATAAGAAATTCGGAATTACATTCGGTGGTTTTGTAAAAACAGATTTTTGGATAGACACTCGGCAGGTTGCTGGAGCACGCGAAGATTTATTTGCTTTGTATCCACAAAATTCTCTTTTAGATAGAAATGGAGAAGATATTAATGATAAATTAATTTATAATTTTAGTGCAGTTACATCACGCCTTACAGGAAGAATTTCCGGTCCTGATGCTTTTGGTGCAAAAACTTCCGGTATTATCGAAGCCGATTTCTCGGGTCAGTCAAACTCTGATATTAATGGATTAAGATTAAGAATTGCCATGATAAAGTTAAACTGGAAGAAATCAGAACTTTTGTTCGGACAGTTTTGGCATCCTATGTTTACAACAGAATGTTTTCCAACAGTAATTTCTTTAAATACAGGTGCTCCTTTTAATCCTTTTCTTAGAAGTCCACAAATCAGATATTCTTATTCTTTAGGAAAAAAAAAACTTACTGCTACTGTTTTATCACAAAGAGATTATGCTAACAGCGGACCATTTGGCAGCAGTTCAATTTATATGAGAAATGCTGTAATTCCTAACGGGAATCTTCGACTTCAATACAAAAACAAAAAACATCTTGCAGGATTAGCAGCCGATTATAAAATCATTCAACCTTTGACTGAAACCGATAGTATGTATAAAACTGATGAAAAAATCGGAACTTATGCTTTTATGGCTTTCTATAAATATTCAAATCCCCTTTTGACGTTTAAAGCAAAATATATTTATGGTCAAAACATGACTGATTTTCTTTTGTTGGGTGGTTATGCTGTTAGTTCAAGAGACAGCTTAACAGCAAAAGAAACTTATACTCCAACAAATCATCACACTTTATGGGCAAATGTGATTTATGGGAAAAAAATTAAATTCGGACTTTTCGGTGGATACACAAAATGCCTTGGAACAAGTGATAAAAATATTGGAGTTTATTATAGCAGGGGTTCTAATATTGATTATGTCTATCGCCTTGCACCAAGTATTTCATTCATTTCAAATAAAACACAAATTTCAACAGAAGTTGAATATACTGTTGCTGCTTATGGTACTCCCGATTATGAAGGCATTGTTAAGAATTCAAATGAAATTGGTAATATTAGAATTTTGTTAACAGTATTTTACTTTTTTTAGAAATTCACATTAGTTCTTTAAACCTATATTCTAAAAACCATGAAAATAATTGGATTAATTGGAGGAATGAGCTGGGAATCATCAATTGTATATTATGAACTTATTAATAAAAAGGTTCATGAAATGCTTGGTGGTCATCATTCTTGTGAGAGTATCATGTACACTGTTGACTTCGACAATATCGTAAAACTTCAACATGAGAATAAATGGGCAGAATTAGATGTGATTATGGCAGATGCAGCAAAACGTCTTGAAAGGGCAGGAGCTGATATAGTGGTTTTATGCACTAATACCATGCATTTATGCACTAAAGCAATAAAAGAAAGTATAACAATTCCTTTTCTTCATATTGCCGAAGCAGTAGGATTAGAAATTACAAATCATTCAATTAAAAAAGTAGCTCTACTTGGAACAAAGTTTACAATGGAAAAGGATTTCTATAAAAATGTTCTTGCTGATAAATTTGGGATTGAAGTAATTATTCCAAATGAAAAGGAAAGAGAAACTGTACATCGAATTATTTATAATGAATTGGTTCATGGGCAAATAAAGTATGAGTCAAGAGAAGAATACATAAGAATTATTAAAAATCTTGAAAATCAAGGTGCAGAGGGAGTTATATTAGGCTGCACGGAGATTCCATTATTAATTTCAGATTCTGATGTAAATATACCAACTTTTGATACAACAAAACTTCACGCAGAAAAAGCTGTTGAATGGGTTTTAAAGGATTAATACCAATTTATTCGTGAAACTCAATTTTCAAAAACGAAGTGCATTGAAAATAGTTTTTGAACGAATCCCGATAGCGAAGCGTATCGGGATAAATGAGTTAATACTCCGATGCTCTGCATCGAATCAAAAAAGG
>Ga0307991_1000336_pt1 | contig 34412 bp, 26 predicted proteins | sample EllFjometagen131_FD_203146 | JGI IMG/M metagenome (GOLD analysis project Ga0307991, IMG submission 203146) | Marine microbial communities from Ellis Fjord, Antarctic Ocean - #131 | ecosystem: Environmental > Aquatic > Marine > Unclassified | place: Southern Ocean | collected 2014-10-08 | reverse complement strand
GTCCTCATGGACTTATTTTTGATTATGGGCAAAGGCATGCTAAAGAAATAAATTGTGCAAAAGCAATTGCAAAGATTGCTCAATGTCCATTTCAAGTCATTAAGGTTTCTTTTCCGTGGAAAGGATCTTCTCTCTTAGATAAGAAAAAGAATATTCCTAAGAATAGAAATATTAAGAATGTAGAGGTGGAAATTCCGTCGACGTATGTTCCGTCTAGAAATATTATTTTTTTGAGTTTTGCTGCGTCTTTTGCTGAAAGCATTGGGGCTTCATCTATTTTTTTAGGTGTGAATGCCGTTGATTACTCAGGATATCCAGATTGCCGTTTAGATTTTATTAATGCTTTTCAGAAAGTTTTAGACAAGGGAACGAAGGCTGGTGCTGGCAAAAGAAAGATAAAGATTTGTACACCACTTATTTCAAAAACAAAGGCTCAAATTATAAAAATAGGCTTGAAGCTGAATGTGCCATATCATCTTACGTGGTCTTGTTATCAGGGTAAAATAAAGCCATGCACAACATGTGATAGTTGTCGATTACGTCAAAAAGGGTTTGATGCTGTTGGCCAAAAAGATCCATCGTTAAAATGAAATCCAAAATTACAGAAATTTTTAGGTCTATTCAGGGTGAGGGGAAATATTTAGGAATTTCTCAGCTTTTTATTCGTTTCTTTGGATGCAATATTAATTGTAAATGGTGTGATACAAAGATATCGGCAGAGCAAAATGATCAGATTCGAGATTATTCGATTAAAGATTTAGTAGATATTGTTTTTAAACAATCAAAAGGAATTCATTCTGTTAGTTTGACAGGAGGAGAGCCGTTAATTCAAAAAGATTTTCTAAGAGATTTTTTGCCTATTTTAAAAGAAAATAAAGTTTTAACTTATCTTGAGACAAATGGCATTTTGTTTTCGGCTCTTGAGGAAAATATTAAAAATATTGATTTTGTATCTATGGATTTTAAACTTCCTAGCTCAACGGGAGAAAGGGAGTTTTGGCAAGAACATAGAGCTTTCTTAGAAATTGCTCAGCAAAAAGATGTTTTTATTAAAAGCGTAATTTCTTTAGATACAACTGAAGAAGATGTGCGTATTGCTGTAAAACTTGCATCGGAAGTGAATCGTGATATAGTATTTATTCTGCAGCCTAATGCAAAAGAAAACATAGATGAAAGTGTTAGGCGATGCCAGAGATTTCAGGATATAGGATTTGAGTTCTTAAGCGATGTGCGTATTATTCCTCAAGTGCACAAGATTTTAGGAGTTAGATAAAATGATGAAAAAGAAAACATATAAAGGCTTACAAGAACAGATTCGAGATTTAAAAACACCGAAAATTGATGTTTGGAAGAATCAATATCAAGATCGTGATTATATTGTTGATTTGAGCACGAATGAGTTTACATGCATCTGCCCAAAAACAGGTTTGCCGGATTTTGCAACGATTAATGTTTATTATAAGCCCAATAAAACATGTATTGAGCTTAAGTCATTTAAATATTATTTAGTATTTTATCGAGATATTGGAATTTTTCACGAACATTTGGTTAATAAAATTCTTGACGATATCGTCAAGGTTTGTCAGCCGCGCTGGATTAAAGTTGAGGTTGTCATGAATACTCGAGGCGGAATCCAGACCACCGTTGTCGCAGAACACTCTTAAACAATTTATAGAAAGGATTATTGATCATGTCAAGATTAAGTGGTAGAAAATTTGATCAACTTCGAAATATTAAAATAACTCGAAATTATTTAAAAAATGCGCAAAGTTCATGTTTAATTGAATTTGGGGATACGCATGTTATTTGCACGGCAACTGTTGAAGAAAACGTTCCATTTTTCTTAAAGAATTCATCGACGGGTTGGTTGACGGCTGAATATGGAATGTTGCCATGTTCATGTTCTTCTCGAATTGCACGTAATAAAGTTTCTGGAAGAACTCACGAAATTCAAAGGCTTATCGGCCGTTCGTTAAGAAATGTTGTTGATTTCTCAGCTTTAGGCGAACGAACGATAAAGATTGATTGTGATGTTATTCAAGCAGATGGGGGAACGAGAACCGCATCGATTACAGGGGGATATATCGCCCTTGTTGATGTTTTAACAGCTCTAAAAAGTGACTTAAGAATGGTTAATTCTCCTGTTAAGGATTGTGTTGCAGCTATTAGTGTTGGAATCTCTGGAAATGAAATTCTTTTAGATTTAAATTACGAAGAAGATTCTAAGGCCGATATGGATATGAATATTGTTATGCGTGGTTCCGGAGATTTTATTGAGCTTCAGGGTACAGCTGAGGGGCGTGCCTTTTCTCGTGATCAATTTAATAAATCTTTGGATATTGCATCTAAGGGTATCGAAGAACTTTTTGATATTCAACGTAAAGCGTTAGAAGGATTTACTTCTTAAGGTTATTTTAATATAAAGGAAAGGTTGATGCTTGAACTTTTAATCGCAACACGCAATGCTAAAAAGCTTGGTGAAATACGAGATCTTTTAAAAGATTTAGATGTGAAGATTACGTCGTTAGTGGATTACAAGGAAATGCCTGAAATTGAGGAAGACGGAAAAACCTTTGCACAAAATGCTTTAAAAAAGGCGTCAACGATATCTTTGTATACGAAAAAGCTTGTCATGGGAGAAGATTCTGGCCTTGAAGTAAAGGCGCTTAAAAATAAGCCAGGAATCTTTTCAGCACGTTTTTCTGGAGAGAATGCGACAGACAAAAGAAATAATTTAAAACTTTTAAGATCACTTAAAGCTGTGCCTTTAAAGAGCAGGCAGGCTCGATATCGATGTTTTGTGGCTTTGACAGATCAAAGCGGAATTGTTGATGTTGTTTCTGGAAGCTGCAGTGGAGTTATTTCAAGTCGATCAAAGGGCAAGAATGGCTTTGGATATGACCCACTTTTTTTAATTCCTCGATATAATAAAACTTTTGGTGAGCTTGACCCTATCATTAAATCAAGAATTAGTCATCGGGCAAGAGCTCTTAAGAAGTTTAAGGTGATTATTCAAAAATACTTGGAAGATTGTCAATCAAGTCTCTAGTTTTCTTGATCATTCCGCTTGTTGAAGGAACAACAAAATATTTTGGTTTTTCTAATGTTCCCGTAATCTTAACGGTTAAAAAACTGTTAGCTTGATTTAAGATTACAGCAATAGCTTTTTGAAGAGATTGTGTTTTCTTTAGAGCGTCTCGTTCAAACTTCGATAAGACATCTAGATCAAGCTGGCCTTTAAAATTAATGGTGCCATTACAATCCAATTTCATTTGATTGCTTCTTAAAATTCCATCTTTTATAAAAACTTTTTTATTCTTTATTTCAAACTTACTTTGAGCGTTGTCAAATGTGATATTTTGATATTCTGGAACAAAAAGTAGCTGGCCAAGACCTTTTAAGAGATCAATGTGCCAGAGTTCTCCCTGATCAATAGAAGCAAAGCCTTTACCTTTGCTAAAGAGAATATGAGACAAAGGGCCGTTTCCCTCGTAAGACAATTGAAGTGTGCCAAAAAGATCTTTGTCTTTAATTGGTGTTGCATTTTTAAGTTTTTCTAAATTTAAATTTTTAATGTTTAAGACAATCTTATAAGGCATTTCTTTTATAGATAAATCTGCAGAAGCTTCTGAAGAAAAATCTCCGTCATAAAAAGTTCCTAATATTGAGCATTGATTGATGTAATCATCTCTTTGGTCATATTTAATTGAAACATTTTTTAGCTCATAGTCTTTAATTGAAATTTTGTCTGAAGTAATTTTTGCAAAGAAAGCCCAGTCTTTCCATTTTCTTGGATCTCCAGTAAAGGAACTTTTGATTGTGCCTTTTCCTTTTGGGTTAAGATTTTTAAATTTCTTGTTAAGAAAAGGGCTCAATTCTAAGAAATTTTCTAATCCAAAGCGGCCGTCAATATCAACATCAATATCCCATTGATCGCTTTTAGGGTAAAGTATTTCGCCTTGAGCAAGAAGATCAATTTCTTTGTATTTTATAGTTAGAGAATTGATTTTAAAGCGATCTAGCATGAGTTTGACTTGTGCGTTGAGCGTAAGATTGTTGATCAATATTTTGCTTGTAATGTTGTTAGACGCAATAGATCCATCAAGCTTATATTCTTGATTTTTAAATGTGCCTTTTAAGTTTTTCCAGGATCCATTGTCAGGTAAGAAGTGAGCTGGAGATAAGTTTTTAACGGCATAAGAAATTTCACCAGAAATATCAGAAATTCCGGAAGGAATAGTTGTTGTTTTTATTGCAGCATTCTTTAATACGGCAGAAACTTCTACGGAAGAATTCTTTATAGTTTTTTGATTTCCTTGATATTTAAATTTAACGGAACCCTGTCCTTTTAAATCAAGACCGGGATCTGATAAAAATTGCTTTAAAGTGGTTTTAAATTCTGAGAAATTAATATTTGGCACCGTTCCGGTAATATCTAATATTGGGTCTTGAAGATTCTTTAAATTTCCAGAAATTTTAAAAAGTGTATTATGAATTAGAGCAGAAAGAGAAGAGGATGATATGTTATTATTCTCAAGTTTTAGTTTTCCTTGAATATTGTTTGCATCTCCGACATGAGGAAGATTTGTTAGCTTTGCCAAAGTTAAATCGATTGTTCCAGAATATTGTGTTTTGATTTTCTCCGCATTAGGGTTAAGAATTATTTTTGCATGAAAAGAAGGGCTTCCTGAGAAATATCTTTCGTTTGGAAGAGTTGCTTCTGTGTCCTGAACTTTAGCATCAACTTGAATAGTGCTAATATTATTTTCTTCAGTGATTTTGGCTTGACCTTGAACAGTTCCTTTTAAGTCTATATTTTGATTAATGCTTACCTTGAGGTTTTCAATAGATAATGCGCCATCAATATTTGTTTTTCTTTCTTTTTTCTTAAGATGGAAATCATAAGAAAGATCTCCTTGAAATTTCTTATTTGTTTCAGTTGTTAAGATTCCGTCGTCTAAGCGAACTCTTCCGGATAATAAAAGGGCTTTGTTTTCAAATATTATTTGATCGATAGAAATTGAAGGCGTTGCTTCCATGTGTTTTCCGCTGAGTGTTGATAAGCTTGTCTTTCCTAACATAGCTTTGCCTTTACCAAGAGTTTTTTTGTTTCTTCGTGAGATATTGAAAGCAGCTAGATTGATATGACTATTTTTAAGATTAATATTTTTTGTTTTTATGTAGGGGGCAATATTTTTAAGAGATAAGTTTTTGATGTTGCATGTCGACATAAAGTCACCTAAGTCAATTTTGTAGTTAATGCTTGAGATGAGTTTAAGAGGATTTTTTGTTGATGGCATAATTTTAATGTTAACTTTAAAACTCTTTGGTAGAGCAAGATGACAAGAAAGATTAATATTTTCAATAGTTTCAATAGGTTCTCTTGATATTTTCTTATCTGAAAAAATAAGAATTCCTTTTGAGATTTCCACTCCTCCGATGTAGGCTTGAATTTTATCTTTTGTTTCTTTATTTTTAAGTTTTTTTGGTAAAAGATCTGAAAAGTTCCATTCTCCGTTTCGTTGTTTTGTAATACGGATAATAGGATTCTTTATAACTAAAGAAGGAATGATAACTTTTTTGCTTAACAGGGCTGGAGCATAGAGAATGCTGACAGAGACTTCTGAGATTGATAAGAATGGTTGTTTTTTTTGATTTTTTTCAAATACTTGGACTTCTGTTAAAACAAGACCTTTGAGTGGGACGTAGCGAAGGTCGGCAACAGAAATATCTCTTCCGATTTTTTGTGTAATTTTTTCAACAAGTATTTTCTTGAACCTTGTAGGCAGAAGGACTTCATTGAGATAAGCTAATCCGGCCGTAAGGATCGTACATATAAGAATAATAATAAGAATAGTCTTCTTGAGCATTATTTCATTATACCAAAATGCTGGAACTCTTCAATAGTTGCAAGATTTTAACCTCTATGATATACTAACTGATCAAATCGGGGAGTAGCGCAGCTTGGTTAGCGCGTCTGTTTTGGGAACAGAAGGTCGAGAGTTCGAATCTCTCCTCCCCGACCATTTTAATTTATATGAAACAATCACTTCAATCTTACGCTCAACATATCTTTTTAGATTCTTGGCGTCCTTTTCTTTGGCTTACCTTAATCGGACTGTGTGTTTACATACAGTCTTTATCTTTTGGATTTTCATTTCTCGATGACAATGTTTTGATTCTTGATCATTTGGATTTTATGAGAAATCCGTTTAATTTTTTAAAGCTTTTTTCTCAGGATATTTTCTTTGGAAACCAACCAGATGCGCCGTATTATCGACCGCTGTTAGCAACCTTATTCATGTTTGAAGCTTGGCTTTTTGGAGATAATCCAGCTGTTTACCATTTAACAAATGTTATCCTTCATGTGGCTGCGACATGTTTTTTATTTCTGCTTTTATTGAAATTAAACTTTTCAAAGGCAAAATCATTTATCTTGTCTGTTTTGTTTGTTGTTCATCCAGTCTTAGGTCAGGCAGTCTATTGGATTCCTGGGCGTAACGATTCTTTGCTGACATTGTTGATTTTGATATCTTTTTCTTCTTTTATCCGTTTTTTAAAAACAGAGAAAAAGAAAGATTATTTTGTCCAAATTTTATTTTTTGCTCTAGCGCTTCTTGTAAAAGAATCTGCTTTAGTTTTTCCGTTAGTTTGCATAGCGTATCTTTTTCTGATTAATGGAAAAACGAAAAAGAATATTGTAAATTGGCAAGTTTTAGGTTTGAGCGTTGTGGTGGCTTGTTGGTTTATTGCAAGAAAATTAGCGATAGGAAGCATGGCTTCATTTTCAGTAGTAGTGTTAGCGAATATGGCGCTTGCTAACCTTTCGATGGTGTTTCTTTATTTTGGCAAGATTTTTTTGCCTTTTAATCTTTCAATCTTACCAACTTTACCTGATTCGAATTTTTTGTATGGGTTTTTTTGTGTGGTTGGTTTTAGTATTCTCTTATCTTTTTGTTCAAAAGAAAATTGGAAATACGTTATTTTTGGTTTTTTTTGGTTCTTCGCTTTTTTGATGATGGCATTTTTAAAGCCATATTGGTCGACGGCGCATGATTTTCAAGAACACAGAATATATTTGCCTATGATTGGGTTTATTATTGCTTTGGCTGCTTTAAGGCCGCTTCCGCAATGGCGGCATCGTAATGTTGCTGGTTTGTTTTTAGCGATGGTATTTTTTCTTTTATTTGTTGGTGTTCAGTTTAATCATGGTCAAAAATATAAAAATCGTCTGAATTTCTGGATTAGCGCTTCTGAAGATTCTCCAAATTTACCATTGGCTCATAGAAATTTAGGTGCTATTTACTATTTAGAAGGAAATTGGAATTTAGCGGAAAAAGAGCACAAGAAATCCCTTCTTTTAAATCCTTACGAAGCTTTTGTTCATAATAATTTGGGGTTAATTTATATGAATCAAGGAAAGCCGAGAAAAGCTGAAGAGGAATTCTTAAAAGAATTATCTTTAAGGCCAAATAGTAGTTTACCTTTGTATAATTTAGGGGTATTGTACTACAGACAAGGTTCTGATGCTGAAGCTGAAATCTCTTTTTTAAAGTCTATTGAGAAAAATCCAAGTTATCTTAAGGGGTATCGCGCTTTATCTGTGATGGCATATAAGCAGGGAGATCTTAATAAGGCAAAGAAATATTCTAAAGAATTAGAAAAAAGAGGCGAGACTATAGATTTTACAGTTGAGAATTTTCTTTAGATCTATAAATATAATTTAAATTAAAAAAAGGAGTTTTTATGAAAATTAATTTTATTTGTCTAGGATTGGTTGTTTTGTTGGCTACAGGTTGTTCTGGTGAAAAGAAGGCAGTTGAGAATCCTATGAAGGTTTCGATTGAAACATCAGAAGGACTTTTTAAGAAATCAATGCTTCTTTTAGCTCAAAATAAGGTTCCAGAAGCAATTAAGACGCTAGTGCAGGCTTCAGAATTATCACCAAAAGATACTAATATTTATTTCGCTTTGGCACAAGTTTATATGAATATAAGGGCTTATGATAAGTCTCTTGCTGTGTGTCAGGAAATTCTTAAGATTGATGGAAAAAGTCCTGATACTTTTTTGTTGATGGCCGCTTGTTATGACCTGAAGGGTGAGCCTGAGAAAGCAGCTGAGCTGGTAAAGATGAGCATGGTGTTGTTTCAGGAGCAAGAAAATATTGAAGGTTTTCAAAAGGCGTCTAGTATTTTGACACAGCTTTCTTCATAAAGGCGTAAAATTTAAAACGTATTTGTTTTGATTTTAAATTCTTAATATAATTTATTGATAATTAAAGGCTATTAGTAGAGCGTCTATTAGATATTAAGCTTCTGCTTATCTTGTGTGTTTTTTTATCTTTGGTATAATAATTTTATCAATTTTCTTATTTTGCCTTTAAAAGCTATTTTAAGGTAAAATTAAATTCATAAGACCCTGTAGCTCAGTTGGATAGAGCAACAGCCTTCTAAGCTGTGGGCCGGTGGTTCGAATCCACCCAGGGTCGCTTTATTTTAAAAATTTTATTCAATTTCTTAAAACGCGAATTCGCGTAGAAGCCTAGATAACTTCTTTGGAAATCTAGATATTTTTTCAAGACTGTTGTATCAACTATTTATGAAACGTCTTATTATTATATTTATTATTTTGATAGGTTTTCTTTTCAGCCTTCTTTTTGGCGGGTATTTTTATTTAAAAACTAACGGTAAGGGAATTATTATTGAAAAAGTTGAGCAACAGCTAGATAAAGAAATTGTTTTTGATAGCATTGATGTTTCGTTTCCTCTGACTTTGGAGATTAAGAATCTTACCATTGAGAATGTCGGCTCTTTTGAAAAGGTTAGATGCACGCTGAATCCACTGTATCTTTTAATTCGACAAATTTATTTTCCAGTTATTGAAATTACTAGTCCAAGCATTGAAATTTCTCAGGAAAATAAAGAATCTTTTTCTTTATTTCTTTTAAAGCAAAATGAGAATTCTTTATTGGATGAAGATGTATCAGTTCAACGAATTTTGAAAAAAGATACATTTGTTTTATTTGTTGATCATTTGCTTGTTCGAAATGGAAGTCTAGTTTTCTTCGCTGTTTCTGAAGGCGAAAAGCAAGAATTATTTTCACTGAACGGCATAGAAGCAAAGATTCAAGGATTGGTTGTTCCTCAAAAGAACCCTCTTCAGACAAATTTTGACATTAACGCAAAGCTTTCTGGATTTGATAGGCGTTTTCAGAATGATGATGTTAAGGTTTATGGATGGGCAGATTTCTTTCAAAAAGATATGAAAGCTAAACTTCAAGTAAGTGGAATGGACCAGCAGGTTGGACTTTTAGTTGATCTTTTATCAAAGGATAATGATTTGACTGTGAAAGGAAAAATCAATTTGGCTTTTGGTAAAAATAAGCCAAAAGAAGATCCAGAAGCGTTTGAAGATTTTTTTGTTAAGGCTTTGCAATCTAGCGGGGCACGCATTGATATGAAGTTTAATTTTAAAACTAAAATGGATGATTTCCGGATGAAAAAAGTTGAGCTTTCTGGAGGTCTTGTTTCTGAGAAATAGGAGCCAAGAATTTTGTGTTGTTTGGTATTTTATTAAAATCTTTTGGGAAACATTAAATTGCTTATAAACATTTTATTATTTTTGGGTATTTTTGTATTTGCTATTTTAACTGTATTTGTTGAAATTTTTTTTAAATTTCAGGGAATTTTAGGTTTTGTATTTTTTATTGTGATTTATACTGTTTTAATCAAAAAATACAAAATGATTTCTATCGACAGGGCAATAGAATATTTTATTTTAAGTTTAACGAGCATCGCTTTATTGTTTTCTGTGGTTATGATTTCTTTATATGTTTCGACTTCTCCATTTTGGAAGTGGAATTCTATGCGTCTCGCTTGGGCACTTTCGCCTTTTTTTGGTTATAAAATATATTATGCAGTTGGTCAAGGACCGTTGCTTGCTCGGATGTATGGGCCGGTATCGCTGTTCTTTTATGCGCCAGCTATTTTTGGAAGAATTCCATCAATTTCTATTATCATTGGTTCTGCAATAAGCGCATTGCTGTATTTCTCTCCCGTAGTATTTCTTATTATAGATAAAATTAAAGAAAGAAAAAAAGATCTTATAATTATTCTTCAGGCGCTAGCTTGCTTTTGTTTGTTTTCAACTTATTTTCGTCCATTGCGATATTCCGCATTGAGCGTACATGTAGATGCTTCTGCTGTTGGTTTTGGAGCTTTGGCTTGTATTTTTATTTATATCTATAGACCAGGGAAGAAACATTGGCCTTTGTGGATAGCTTCGTCAATATGTTGCATTTTATCAATTTTGTCAAAACAAACAATGGTTCCCTTAGTTGTTGCGATTCCAGCATATATTATCGTAGCGCACAAAAAAGAATTTTTAAGGGATTATATCTTGTGTTTGATGGGATCTGCAATAGTGGCGTTTTTGATGTTGGCTGCTTTTTTTGATTTAAAACTTTTATTCTTTGATATGTTTGTTATACCATCTCGGCAGCCATTTGTTGTAGCTGAAATTGTTGACTTAAGGTCTTCGATTGAATCTTTTAAGAGTGGATTCTTGATTTTATTTGCACTTCTTTTTTTCTTTTTAAGTTTTCATGCATCTGTTTTGAAAAGAGAAGAAAATAATTATGAAAATAGGTTGGGATATAAAAAGAATTTGTGCGCGATTGTTAGCTTTGTTTTTATCTTGCCGATTGCAGTGTTCTTAGTTTTAAAACTTGAAATTATTGCATCGTTGTTTTCTGTGCCAAAGCAAAGTTTGCTTTTTTTATTTAGCTTGTATTATTTATTTCTTATTTTGGGTTGTTTTTTTGCTCGAAAGTTCGACAGGCTAAGAGAAGCATTCTCTTCTCATCGCTGGATAATTTTTCTAATAAGTTCATCTGCGATATTTTTAACATCAACGCTAGCTCTTTTTAAGGTTGGGGGAGATTCTAATAATGTTGCTCTTAGTGTATATCTTTTATTGCTTTGTGTCGCTATTGTTTTCATAGAATTTATGTCGTGTGCTATTAAAGCAAAGCCGTTGATATTTAAAAGAGGGGTTGCCCTTTTTTTAATGCTCATTACTTTAATATTAATTCGCCAATCATGTAGAGAGGTTCCTCTATTAGTTTTTAAGGTTAAGAATTTAAAAGCTAATGCTCATGATTTAGCGTATCGCTATGCACTTAAAAACCCCGGAAAAACATATTTTCCAGATCTTTTATTATCTAATCTTTTTGCAGATAAAAAACTTTATCACAGTCTTGATGGAATAACAGATAGATTTATGGGAAAATTCTTAATTGATCCTGATGTTTTTAAAAAAGACATCCCTGAAGAAATTGAAATGGTTATTTTTGCACCTAACCATGGCGATCCTATTTTCTACATTCAAGATTTGAAAGAGCATCATTATGATTTATCTAGTTTGAATGATTATAATTTGGAATATTTATTCTTTTTGGCTGAATCTTTATATTCTTTAAAATATTATAAGAAATCTTTAATTTATTATAGGAAAATATCTGAGAAAAAGAAAAAAGATGCCTGGGTACAAATGCGAATAGGAGAATGCCAGAGATTTTTAAAAAGTTATAATTCTGCAGCTCAAAGCTATAAAGAATCAATTCGTTTGAATCCGCAGTTATATCAGGCTCGAATTGAGCTCGGGAGAATTTATTTATTAAATAAGAAATATAAAAAAGCAATTCAGTGTTTTTATAGAGCACATAAAATTGATCCGCATAATCGCGAATTTCTAGAATTTCTGGGTGATTCTTATTTTGCATCAAATAATTACAATAAAGCATTATTTTATTATAAGAAATTATCTAATACTAATAAGAACTGTATTAATAAAAGATGTTGGAATAAAATTGCAGATAGTTATGTGAGCCTTAAGGATTACGAGAATGCTGAATATTATTATCATGAATATCTTAAGCATTATCCTGAAAATTTATCTGCGTGGAAAGGCTTGTTTCGAGTCTGCTTAGATTTAGGAAAAACAAAAAAGGCTTTGTTTTGTTTAGAAGAAATTATTCGTCAAGAACCAATGCATAAGGATTATTGGGTTCAGCGTAAACAGCTTTACAAGGATGTTGGATTGAAGAATTTTTCTTTTGATCGTTCGCTTGGTTTTCCCATGATTAATGCTTTTTTTAATAAAAAAGGAAAATATTTAGATGTTTTTGTTTATTTGATGAGCTTTTTCCCAGAATATGAGAGGTTAGAAGTTTCGGATCTTCCTGGATTCGTAGTTTTTAAAAAAGAACATGTGGATGATTAAAATAAAGGATGCTATTGATCGAATAAAGCCGTTTCATTTCTTTGTATTTTCGTTCTTATTCTTTGGAGTGGTAAGCATTCTACGAGTACCATCATATATTCTTATTGATGACGAGGTGTTTTATCTTTTGCAAGCTAAAGCAATAGCTTCTGGAAACTTTATTTGGTTTGATAGAACGAATCCGTATCTTTTTCCTCTTATTTTAAGTGCTTTTGTAAGGCTAGAATTTCTTCCTTTTTTAAGATTAATTCCTGTGTTTTTTATGGCTGTATCTGCAGGTTTGTATTTTTCTATTTTAAATAAATATTTAAATAAAACAATTGCGCTTATCGCAGGACTTTTTTTTGTATCTCATCCACTTGTTATAGAGCATGCTATTCGTCTTTATACAGAAGGTCTGCTTTTTATTTTATTGTTCTTAAGTTTGAATAAAACGCTTGAAATTGTAGAAGAAGATGATTCTTGGAAGAATTTCTTGTTCCTTGGTTTTTATATGGGATTGTTTCTGCAAGTTAAAGCCATGATCCCGCTGATTCCTTTCTTCTTAACGGGATATATTTTTATTAAGAGCAAGTATAAGAATATTTTAAAAGTTATAGTTTCATCTACTGTGGCGCTTTTAATATACTTTCCGTATTTCTTGTTTAATGGTATTGATTATTTTCAAGACAAGCTTCATCCTGTTTTTAATATTCTTGAGATCATTTCTAGGGGATCCTTAGGAGTTGAAGCTCTTGGGTTTTCAACAACATTTTTATTTGTAATAGCGCTATTTCTTTCTCTTCGAAAAAGAAAAGAGAAAAGGGGCAATATTTTAAATATTTTCCTTTTGTTTTCTTCTATATACGTCTTTTTTATATTATTTGTTATTGGCTTTGTTGAAAGTAGATATTACATTTTGTGCTTACCTATAGTTTTTATTTTTATATCAAGATTTATTTTTTATGATAACTTAGACAACAAAAAGAAGAATAAAATTCCTATTATTCTTTCTTTGTTACTTTTTCTTTTGGTTTCATTCTCTAGCGTTTCAAATCTTCCGAAATATTCTAGAAATTTTCATTTTCTGAAAGATAATAAATCAAATTATGTTGAATTAAGGTATGCAAGCCAGAAATATATTTATAAGAATATTTTTGCTAATGATGACTGGATTCCAAATTTTACTGTCGTGGACAAAATTATAAATTCAGAGATTAAAAAGGTTTGTTTGCCTGTTTTTGATCAAGAATTTCATACGATTGCACGATATGATTTTAATTTCTTAACTGAAAAAGAGTTTTCATATCTTTTTATTGCACATGTTTGCGATAAAGCACGTATTTTCTTAGATGGAAAACCTATCCTTAAGGACTGGGGGGGCAATGCTTTTGGTCCGCTACAAGAAAAGTTTGACTATCCGCTTAAGCCAGGACAGCACGTTTTGACGATTGATATCTTTCAGGGAGATAATATCGGGGGGATTGGCCAGGTTCTCCTGTCTGAAATAAGTCTTTTACCGCAAGATAATCCAGAATATTTCTGGATTTCAAGAAAGTGAGAAAGTTTTATGAAAAAATATGAGAAGAAAAGATTGCTGTATTTTATTATTACGTTGATTCTTTTGCTTTTGATAGTTGTGTTTGCAAGGTTATCTGACAATCTAAAAGAAAAGAAATGTTTGAAAAAAAGGGATTCATCGGTTTATGTTCCTCCTGAAACATCTGTTGTTGATAAGCAGTTTAATTTTCATATTATTGCTCCAGGTGTTTGGCGATCTGCGCAAGTATCTGAAGAATCAATTCGACGGATGAAAATTCATGGTCTTAAAACAATTATTAATTTTAGGGGTAATGAAAAATCTCATCAATGGGAAAAAAAGATGGCTTTAAAATTAGGAATAAAATATTATCAGTTTTCAATTAATTCAAAGAAAAGACAATCTAAAGAAAAGCTTGCTCAAATTCTAGAAATTATGAATAATCCTAAGAATCAGCCTGTTTTGATTCATTGTCTTGGTGGTAAAGATCGAGCAGGATTGTTATCTGCTTTATATAAAATCCAGTTTATGAATGCCTCGAAGAATGATATTCACAAAGAAATGCTTATGTTTGGATATTCACAAAAAGAGTATCCATATATTAGTGAAACGGTAAGGTCTTGGGATAAAAATAATATAAAAGATGAATAAGAAATTAAGATTTTCAATAGTATTGGTTTTTATTGTTTTGTTTTTTTCTTTCTTGGCGGGAGAGACAGTTGTTCGACTGATTGGGAGTTCTGATGCTAATGGAAACTTTTATATTGGTTCATTTCGGCTCTATCCGTATCGCGTTCCAACATCTCAGTGGAATTCTAAGATGGATGATTATCTTAAATCAAGCCAGTGGAATATTGCTTATGATTCTGTTACAGGATGGAGTTTTCAACCTAAAACAAAGTCAGACCGGGATGGTTATTGCTACAGGTTTAACTCGGATGGGATTCGAACAGCAGAGATGGAAACAGTGATTTCGAAATCTCCTAGATCAGGTATTTTGAGGATCGGTATTTTTGGAGATTCATTCACGTGTGGAGATAATGTTTCCTACGAATACACATGGGGACATTTATTAGAAAACAGATTAAAAAGTGCTGGAGTTGATGTTGAGGTTTTAAATTTTGGAGTTGGGGCTTATGGCATGGATCAAAGTTTTTTAAGATGGAAAAATAAAGGATCGGCATATGATCTTGATATTGTTATATTTGGTTTACAATTAGAAAATATTAACAGGAATGGAAATCTAGCAAGACCTTTGTATGAAGCGCAATATTTGTGTAGAGTTGGTCTTCCTTTTTTGAAACCGCGATTTATTTTAGAAGAAAATGAGTTGAAACTGATTAATTCGCCAACTCCTTCGCCAGAAAAAACGATGGAAATTTCTTCTGATTTTGGTAATTGGAGATATTCAAAGTATGAATACTGGTACGATGAAAGTAAATATCAGGATCATTTCTTTCTGCGTAGCAAAGGTGTTGCGTTTTTTTATTCACTCTTTAAGGAAAGAAAATCTAGAAAAAGAATTTTAGATGAAGAGCGTCTCGAGCTTTTAAGTTTAGAAATTATTAAAGAATTTAAACAAGATGTGGAGTCAAAAGGAAAAACATTTTTTGTTGTTGTTCTTCCGGATGCGAATCATCTTAAGTATAAGAAAATACCTTTTGTTGAGAAAATAGATAAAGAAATGATCGTGATAAATCCATTCCTGGGTCTTCTAAAAGAGTCTAACCGTAGCAGTATTAAAGCTTTGATTCCGACGCATTATTCAATAAAAGGTAATGAGATCGTGGCAAATGTGATTTCTGAATTTATGTTGAATTCTGATAATAATTGGCGTTGAGGTGTTTTATTTTGCAACAATAGAGTTTTAAAGAATGAGATTAAGACAGATCTTGTCATTTTTTTAATCTTTGATATAATAAACTTCACATTTTTAAAGAGGTGTTTATGTGATGGTTTTTTATAAATCCTTAATGAATGTGTAGATATTTTAAGAATCTTTATTCTGAGTAGATGTTTTGTTGAGGATTAGCAGGTATCTTGTTAGAAAATATATAAAAATTGATGGTGAGTGTAGCTCAGTTGGTTAGAGCACCTGATTGTGGTTCAGGAGGTCGCGGGTTCGAGCCCCGTCACCCACCCCAGTTTTTATTTTGGATATAAAATTTCATAAGCCTAAGGTTGACAGAGGAGAGCTCGTTTGTTAAAGAAAGCTAAAGGAGAGAATCTGAGAAGGCGGATTGGGAAGGATCGCGGAACGAAGCTCAACAGGATGGCGCATAGTTGTCTTCGCGGGCTTGTGCAAATGTCTTTTTGGATTTACGCACGGAATCCTCTGTACTCTGGCTATCTGACAGAGGCCTCGTATTCCCCCTGGAATAAGGACAAGGCTTTTATTGATTTATTTTCTAAGATCGAGGCGCAGACATCAACAGCTGTGGAGAAATGTCGAGCTTATTCTTTATGGATGCTGGTTCAGCAATCATCAAAATTGAAGGGAATATTAATCGAAATAGGGGTTTGGAGGGGCGGAAGCGGCGCTTTGATCGCAAAAAGAGCGGCTGCGTGTGGGATTTCGGATAATGTTTATTTATGTGATACTTTTGAAGGCGTCGTAAAAGCTAGTGAAAAAGATTCGTATTTTAAGGGAGGGGAGTTCGCCGATACGTCTCCAGAAATCGTGAAGGGATTATTGAAAAATCTCGACATACAAAACGCGGTTATTTTAAAAGGCGTTTTTCCTGAAGAGACCGCTGCAATGATCAAGGAGCAGCAGGTCCGATTTTGTCATATAGACGTTGATACCTATAACTCTGCAAAAGATACGCTCGATTGGATTTGGCCACGTTTATGCATAGGGGGGATTTTGGTTTATGACGATTTTGGTTTTCTGACAACACAAGGGATCCGACGGCATGTTGAGGAGCAGCTTGATATGGCTGACAGGGTGGTTATTCACAATCTTACTGGGCAGGCCATTATTATCAAGCTTGCTTGATTAGGGTCTATTGTTGAAATAAGATTTCCTGGGAATCTTTGATAGGATGGGCAGAAAGAATTAGGTTTAGTTTCAACATTTGCTATATTTTGATTTTTTGGAATTTTTATAAGTTATTCTTCTATGCTTAAAGCTTTGTTAAAGTTGTCTTTATTGGTGAATATTTTTAGCTATGCGATTCTTATTGGCGGTTTATTTACAGTAAATATTGTGATGCAATGACAAAATTTCAAAACGTTTTAACCTTTCAGGAATTTTATGATTAAAAAAATTATCTACGAACTTAAAGAGCACTCGCCATTTACTTTGCTTGGCGCACTTATAGGTATTATTTTTATGATGATGTTTAAAAATATGCCTTATGAAGCTTCGCATCGTTTATTTTATATTTTTCACCCTCTGCATGTTTTTTTAAGCGCCATTGTGACAACAGCGCTTTTTTGTCGATATCAGCCGAAAGAAAAAATTTCAGGAATTCACTTGTGGAAAGTTTTAGTTGTCGGGCTTGTTGGCTCGATAGGCATTGGTACATTAAGCGATTCTGTTGTTCCTTTTTGGGGAGAAATTCTTCTTGATATGCCACATCGTCATATTCATATCGGCATTATAGAAGAGCCTTGGATTATTTCTTTGTCGGCTTTGGCGGGTATTGTGTTGGCTTATTTTAAGCCATCAACAAAACATCCCCATGCTGGCCATGTTTTGGTTAGCACATGGGCTTCACTTTTTCATATGTTAATGGCTTCTAGTCATAGCGAAACAACGCCTTATTTTGGTATTTTTATTTTCTTATTTCTAGCTGTATGGGTGCCGTGTTGTTTGAGCGATATTATATTTCCGATGTTGTTTGCTGGAGATGTTAACGCTTCGAATCCGTGTGATTGCTGTGGCTCTAAAGAAAAGAAAAAATAAAAGTCAATTTATATAATTTTAGGTTTATTATCGCCCTTAAAATATTTTAAGGGCGTTTTTTGGTCTTTAAAAGGACCTTGACTTTTTATCTTGATATGTTAGACTTATCTAACATTTTAAGGAGAGTCTAAGAGTATATGAAAGAACCCGCTGTAAAATTAACATCAACAATGGAAGATTATTTGGAAGCTATTTATTCTTTGAGCAAAGAGAATGGATTCGCAAGAGTCGGAAAGATTGCGCAAAGTTTAAATGTTAAAAGTCCAAGTGTTAATTCGGCTATTAAATTCTTGTCTGAAAAGAAATTAGTTACGCATCAAAAGTATGGATATATTGGTCTTACTAAAGAGGGTGAGCGTGTGGCAGCTCAAGTTCAGGGTAAACATGATATTTTATTCCGATTTTTAACGGAATTTTTAATGCTGGATAAATCTTTAGCACAAAAAGAGGCCTGTGGCATTGAACATGCGATAAGCCAGCAAACATTTTTACGTTTAACAAAGTTTTTTAAATTTCTAGGTGAGAGATTCAATGGAGAAAAGCCAAAATTTTTACAGAATTTTGAAGTTTATCTTAAAACAGGAGCAGCGCCTAAGTGTAAGAGAAAGAAAAGTGATGGAACAATTTAAATCTTTAGACACGCTTGATGTTGGATGCAAAGCCATAATAAGAAAAATAACGGCTCAAGGAATTCTGAGACGAAAACTTTTAGATATGGGGGCAATACCAAAAAGTGAGATTGAAGTTGCTAAGATTGCACCTTTTGGTGATCCTATAGATATAAAAATTAAGGGGTATCATTTGAGTTTACGCAAACAAGAGGCACGAGGAATTTTAGTTGAGATGTTAACGTGACACGATTATCACAGGCGAAAACAGGAGCAGAGCTAATTTTTATCTCTGTTGGTGGAGGGATGGGAATTGTTCGGCGCTTAACCGATATGGGATTGGTTCCAGGAGAGAAAATAAAAGTTTTGCATGGTTCTGGTCAAGGACAGGTAACAGTGTCGATTAAAGGAAGCAAGATCGCTCTTGGGTACGGTATTGCTCAGAAAATTGCTGTGAGATTGGCTTAAATTTATGAATAAGAATAAAAAAATAACAGTCGCTCTTGCTGGAAATCCAAATTGCGGGAAATCCACAATATTTAATAATCTTACCGGATCTCGTCAGCATGTTGGAAACTATCCTGGAGTTACGGTTGAGAAAAAAGAGGGAATAGTAAGATATCAAGATTATGAAATTAATGTTGTTGATCTTCCTGGGACATATAGTCTATCGGCATATTCTGAGGATGAAATTGTTGCTCGAAATTTTATTCTTGAAGACAAGCCCGATGTTGTTATCCATGTTATAGATTCATCAAATTTAGAAAGAAATCTTTATCTTTTCACTCAGCTTAATGAATTAGATGTGCCAATTGTGCTTGCAATGAATATGAGCGATATTGTTAAGAAAAAAGGTCATGTTATTAATTATGATGAGCTTTCTATCCTCTTAGGAAAACCGATTGTTTCAATGACAGGAAGCGAGAATAAAGGTACAGACCAATTGCTTGAGGCTGTTGCTGGTGTTTGCGATAGAAAAATAAAGATTGAGCAAGTTTATATTGATTACGGGCAAGAAATTGATGAGCAGCTGTGTGCTTTAAAAGAGATTATTTCAAAAGACGAGAAATTGCTTTCTCGATATCCTTTGCAATGGCTAAGCGTAAAGCTTCTTGAAAATGATTTTGCAATTATTGATGAAGTTAAGAAGTTTTCTGTTGGTCAAGAGATTTTAGATTGTCTTGAAAAGGGACAGGGGCATATTCGTCAGCATTTTTCTGATGATCCGGAAGTTTTAATTGCAGATAGACGTTATGGGTTTATTAGCGGAGCGTGTACGCAAGCTATGAAATTAGGGGCTGAAGAGAGACACGATATTTCAGATCGTATTGATAAAGTTATTTTAAATCGTGTTTTAGGTTTGCCAATTTTTGCGGTGGTTATGTATTCGATTTTTAAATTTACGTTTACATTTTCAGAGCCTGTTGTTAAATTTTTTGAGACTTTTTTTGAGTGGACTGGAACACTTGTTTCTTCTTTTGTTCCTGAAGGTCTTATTCAATCATTTTTAGTTGATGGTGTTATCGGAGGAGTCGGTGGCGTTTTGGGATTTTTTCCACTTGTTTTATTTATGTTTTTTGCGATTGCTTTTTTTGAAGATTCTGGATACATGGCGAGAGCTGCGTTTGTGATGGATAAATTTATGAGTAAGTTTGGGCTTCATGGAAAATCATTCTTGCCAATGATGATAGCGACCAATGGATGCGCTGTGCCTGGAATTATGGCGACGAGAACATTGGAAAGCAAGAGAGACAGGCTAATTACGATGATGGTTACGCCTTTTATGATTTGTGGAGCTAAGCTTCCTATTTTTGCTCTTTTTATCGGAGCTTTCTTTCCTGTGAAGCAGGGCGCGAATATTATGTTTTTGATGTATATTCTTAGTGTTGCGATTGCATTTGTTTCTGCTTGGGTTTTAAAAAGATTTGTTTTTAAGGGAGAGACCGCACATTTTGTTATGGAGCTTCCGCCGTATCGCGTTCCAACGATTAAAGGTTTGCTTTTAAAAATGTGGGAGCGAGGGTGGCTGTATCTTAAAAAAGCTGGGAGCGTTGTTTTCTTAATTTCTATTATTATTTGGGCAGGATTTACATTTCCTGAAAGCAAAGCTGATCCGAACATAGACTTTAAGGCTAGTCGTACATCTCAAATGGAGCAAAGTTTTGCCGGACGCTTAGGTAAGTTTGTTGAGCCGGCGATTCAGCCTATTGGGATGGACTGGAGATCTGGCGTTGCTTTAATCGCGGGTGTTGCGGCTAAAGAAGTCGTTGTTTCAACATTTGGAACAATATATAGTTTAGGGGAAGTTGATGTTGATCATCCCGATTCTTTAAAAACAGCTTTGCAAAAAGATCCGGCATGGAATCCTCTTAAAGCTATTTCTTTTTTAATGTTTTGTTTGATTTATCTTCCATGTGTCGTTGCGATGAGTGTTTTTTATCGAGAATCTGGTTCGAGTGCAAAATGGACTTTGTTTTTGATTTTCTGGACAACAACGATGGCATGGATTTTTTCATTTGTTGTTTATCAGGTTGGTCAAATCTTAGGGTTTGGGGGAATAGGGTGATGGAAAAAACATTTATTCTTTTAATTGTTTCTATAAGTATTGTGGCTTTAATTTGGAAATTTTATAAAGATTTTCAGAAAAAAGATCAGTGCCAGGGTTGCGCTGGATATAAGGAGTGCGAAAAAATATCTGTTTCTGAAAAACTTTTAAATAAGGATACAAAAAATGAATAAAATATTTGGTACGGCGATAAAATGTATGGATGGAAGAACGCATCTCCCTGTTATCGAGTATTTAAAATCAAAATATAATATTGACTATGTTGATCTTATTACAGAACCTGGACCGAATAAGATTTTGGCAGAAGGTGCGGATTCCGCAAGAATTAAATCAATTTTAGAAAAAGTTTCTATCTCTATCGAAAAGCATGGATCAAAGGTTGTTGCTGCTTGTGGGCACTTTGATTGCGCTGGAAATCCTCTTAATGAGCAAGATCAAAAAATGCATCTTTTAAAATCTGTTGAACGTATTAAATCTTGGAATCTGCCTTTGGATGAAGTTATTTGTTTATGGATAGATGAGAATCTTAAGGTTTGCCAAGTTATTTGAGTATAGATCTTTATTCCTTGCCCCTTGATATAAATATCGATATAATATATAAGATATAAAAATCTTTAATCAAGAAACTACATTTTATATATGGAAATTGTAAAAATATTACCATCTCGTCTCGATGTCTTGCCTGACCTTCTTCTTGAGGTTTCTGTGCAGCTTAAAAATTATCAAATTTCTGAAAATGATATATTTCAAATCCGGTCATGTTTACAGGAAGCGCTTGTTAACGCTATTAAGCATGGAAATAATCTTAAAGAAGATTTAAGTGTAACTTTGCGAATCTTGGCACATCCAGATTCTGTTGAGATCGAAATTGAAGATCAGGGATCAGGATTTGATTTAAATTCTGTTGAAGATCCGACTCGGAATGAAAATTTATGTAAACTTTCTGGAAGAGGTGTTTTCTTAATTAAAGAGCAAATGGATAAAGTTGAGTTTTTAGATGGAGGATGCAAGCTAAAGATGGTAAAATTCTTTAAAAAGGAGAATGCTTAAGTGGAAATTAATATTCAAAAGATGAACGATATTGCTTTATGTATAATTGTTGGTGAAATTAATATCAATAATTCTCCGGAATTACGCAAAGCTTTTGATGAGCTTATTTCTGCTGATGAAAAAAAGGTGGTTGTTGATTTCAGTGGTGTTCCGTATGCTGATAGTTCGGGGTTAGCAACTTTAATTGAAATGTTTCAACGGCTTCAGAAAATTGATGGTCATTTAAAATTGAGTCATTTAGATCAAAAAGTTAAGAATATTTTTGAAATTACAAAGCTAACTAAGCTTTTTGAAATTTACGATACAAAGCAACAGGCGATTGAGGATTTTGCATGATCACTTATTTGGGAAAAGTTTTGCTTGAGCAGGCACGTTGGGTTAAAGGACTTATTGTTCTTTTTGTGGATATTTTATATTGGATTTTTGTCGGTCCTTTTCTAGGACAGTTTTCTCGACGAGAGAGCATTGTTCATCAGATGATCTTTGTCGGAATTTCTTCTATTGTGATTGTATTTTTTGTAGATTTCTTTACGGGTATTGTTTTGGCTATGCAAAGTGCATATATCTTAGAACAAATGGGGGCTAAACTTTATGTGGCATCTTTGGTTTCTGTTTCCTTGTGCCGAGAGCTGGCGCCTGTTTTAACGGCTTTAGTTGTTGCTGGTCGCGCAGGCTCTGCCATCGCCGCTGAACTTGGTACAATGAAAGTTACGGAACAGATTGAAGCGCTTGAAACTATGGCGATTAATCCTGTTCGATTTTTAGTTCTTCCTCGGTTTTTAGCCTTGGTTATTATGGTTCCAGCTTTAACGGTTCTGGGAGATTTGTCTGGAATCTTTGGAGGATTTTTAATCGGGACGCGAAGCATGAATATTAATCCTGATTTGTATATGCAGATTACATTTAAATATCTTGAGCTTAAAGATATTAACACAGGTCTTTTAAAAGCTTTAGTTTTTGGAATTATTATAGCTCTTGTTTCGTGTTATGAAGGGCTGACAACAACAGGTGGAGCCGAAGGCGTTGGTAAGGCGACGACGCGTAGTGTTGTAATGAGTTTTACTTTAATCATTGCTGCGGATTGTGCATTAACAGCATTCTTTTATTTCTTAAACTAGGATATTCTAAATGAGTGCTAAAGATTGTTATGGTCAAAGTATCATATCTCTTCGAAATGTAACAAAGTCATTTCATGGCAACAAGGTGATTGATGATGTTTCTTTAGATGTTATTTGTGGAGAAACTTTTGTGATTATGGGTTGTTCAGGGTCTGGAAAAAGTACGCTCTTGCGTCATATGACTGGAGCGATTGTTCCAGATCAAGGAAATATTTCTATTAAGGGAAAAGATATCTTTGACATTTCATCAAGGGAATTAAATGATGTTAAAAAAACATTTGGAATGTCTTTTCAGTACTCAGCTCTTTTAGACTCTTTAACGGTTGAAGAAAACGTAGCATTACCTTTACGGGAACATACAAAATTAGCTGATGAAATTATTGATATTATCATTAAAATGAAATTATCTCTTGTTGGCCTAAGAGGATTTGAGCATCATTATCCCTCGGAGATATCCGGAGGTATGCGAAAACGCGTCGGGTTGGCTCGCGCAATAGCCCTTGATCCAGATATAGTTTTTTATGATGAGCCAACAAGTGGACTTGATCCTGTTGTTGGTGGGATTACGGATAAATTGATTAAGGATTTAAGTGTAAAGCTTATGATTACATCGGTTGTTGTTACTCATGACATGCATAGCGTTTTTAAGATTGCAGATCGTGTTGCGATGATTCATCAGGGACGTATTATTGAAATTGGAACACCTGATGAGATAAAGAATTCTAAGAATCCCTTTGTTCATCAATTTATTAATGGTAATCCAGAAGGACCGATTAATCTTTTCAAAGAACAAATTTAATCTGGAAAACAAATAGATATATAAAATTAATAAATCAATAAGGGGAAAATCGAATGAAAAGAAATAAATGGACGAATGAGTTTAAAGTTGGGGCTTTTGTCATTCTCTGTATATTAGGATTTTTATATATGACATATAGTACTGGAAAGCTGGATATCAGAAGTGATAAGGGATATTTTATTAATGTTATTTTTGAGGAAGCCGCGGGGGTTGAGCCTAAGGCACCGGTTATGCTCAACGGTCTTGAGATTGGTAAGGTTAATGAAATTACACCTATTTATAAAGCTGGCGAAACAGAAATTAAATTAAAACTTTGGCTTAAAGATAGCGCTAAGATTCGAAAAGATTCTAAAGTCTCAATTAAGATGATGGGCATGATGGGTGAGAAATATATTCAAATTGAGTCTTCTAAGAGTCAAAGCTTTATTTCTGAAGGAGAAACACTGGAAGGAGAGAAATTTGTTGATTTAGATACTTTGATTCGAAATATTAATTTGATTGCTGAAGAAAACGCAAAAGATATTAAGAGCGCGATTGAGAATTTCGATGATCTTCTTGCTAATCTAAATAAGATCACGGAAGACAATGAAGAGGGATTGCGCCAAACCATTAAGAATTTTGAAGTCACTTCTCAGAATTTTGAGGAATTTAGTGATGATTTAAGGCGAAATCCGTGGAAGATTTTGTTTAAAGCAAAAGAAGTTCCTTCAGAACCAAAGAAGAAATAGAATATTAATTAGTTTTTAGTTTTTTATATGGGCCCTGCAAATAATTTTTGCAGGGCCCATTTCTATTAGTACTTATTTAAAGGAGTTCTGATAGCGATTCATGTTTCTGTTGTTTCATAATCTGTGTTTTATTTAAGGTTATCCTAGTACGCTTTGCGTGTGGGGTTCATTCGAACATATAGTTTGCAAGCGCTATACTCCACAAACTATGTTCTTGCGAAAGCGCTTTCTCCAAGGTCTCCAAAACCCCTTATTTTCCTATATATATAAGATATACTTTTGTATGTCGGGATATGGCTATTATAAATTTATTATTAATGCCACGGAGGGAACATTGAAGCTTTTTAGAAAAATAGTATCAGTTATTATAGCGGTTTGTTTTTTCGTAACCGTTGTTATTCCATCTCAAGCTTATGCTCAAGGTGCAATAGGGCTTCCTCAAGCAGGGACAATGATTAATCTGAGTCCAGCTTTTACTCCAGCCATTCTTCGCGGAATGCGCGTTTATCCTGAAAACTCTCTTAAATTTGATTTTATTGTTGATTCTGGAAACACAGGTCTTCAGGGGAACCAGTTGAAGAAAGAATCTGAGAAAATTGTTAAATATTTCCTAGCCGCTTTAACTATTCCTGAAGATGATTTGTGGGTCAATCTTTCTCCATACGAAGAAAATCGTATTATTCCTGATGCTTTAGGACAGACCGAGATGGGTCTAGATCTTTTGGCACAAGATTATATTTTAAAGCAAATTATGTCTTCTTTAATTTATCCAGAGAATGATTTTGGAAAGGAATTCTGGAAAAAGGTATACAAAAAAGCGTATGAGGAATACGGAACAACAAATATTCCTATCGATACGTTTAACAAGGTTTGGATTGTCCCTCAAAAAGCAGTTATTTATGAAGATAAAGATAAAGTATTTATAACTGATAGTTATCTTAAAGTTATGATGGAGCAGGATTATTTGGCGCTGGAAGAGGAAAAGAATGCCAAAGAGGATAAGTTAGAACAGGAAAAAGAAGAATTGACGAATAAAGAAGCTGACAATAATTTAAGCGCGTCTATTGCTAAAGAAGTCATTATCCCTTTATTAGAGAAGGAAGTTAATGAGGGTAAGAATTTTGCTCAATTACGCCAGATATTTCACGCCATGGTTTTGGCCACTTGGTACAAAGAGGCTTTGCGTAATTCGATTATCACAAAAGTGTATGCAGATAAAAGCAAGGTTGTCGGTATTCAGATGCCAGACGAACGTCCTGCTAATGTTGATAATATTTATGATCAATATCTTGCTGCATACGAAAAGGGAGCTGTTAATTATATAAAAGTAGAATATGACCCATATATAAAGAAGCATGTGACCCGAAAATATTTTTCAGGCGGTTTTGAGGGAAGAAAGGTTTCATCTTCTATTGTTAAAAGACCTCTAAAAGCTTTGAAGAATGCATTCAAAACTCTTACCGTCGGTCTTGCCTTTACAGCTGCAGTCATGTTGGCCGCACCGTTAACAACGTCAGCCGCTCCTGAATTTGACCCTGTGCCGCTTGCCCTTTCAGATACGTTAGAATCTGCAGATACATTCAGTAAATCTCCTGTGTTGACAAGTGATACAGCGATGCCTGCCATATCAGTTGAAGATATTCCATCGTTTGATGATCCGCCGTTGCCTGAAGATACAATTGGTCAGATGGAGTATGTTAGTGTTTATGATTATATTTATGACAATATGCCTCAAGAGCTTAAAGAAGCTTCTGAAAAAGAAGGAACATTTGCTCCAGATCTTGATCTTGTCACGAAATACTCAACGCATACTTATAAAATTAATGATGAAGATATTAAAGTGTATGTTGTTCCTGTCAAAGGATTGTCAGAGCAAAAAAGAGAAGCCGCTTATGATCGAGGAGAAAAAGGTTATGTTATTTATGTTGATTCTAATCTTGTTAACGATACGGCTTACCTAGAATCTCAAAGAAATATTGTTGAAAAACATATTACATCTGCAAGAAATTCAAAAAGGACTCTTCAGTATTTAAGCGGATCTTTGGTTTTATTCATTTTAGGGGGCATAGGATCTATTATTAATCGCGATAAGATAAAGCCAAAATTGTATAAAGATTTTTGCAAACGTTTATCGAAAATGAAAAGTGTTAGAGTCGAATTTAATGATCAATTTATTATATTTCGCGGACCAAAAGGTTCTCTGCTTAAAGTGACATTAGATTTAAAAAGCGATCAACTTAAGGCAACGCATAATCGCTTGTTTAGCAAAACCGTAAATGATTCTGCTGGGTATGAAACTAAAAATAAGATTTTTGATTCTTTATCTAAAATTATCTCACAAAATAAAAACTTTCAGCTAAGCTTTGATTCTATTAAATATCTCATTGATAATCTTGAGTTTGGCAGAGCAGATAAACGCAGTGAGCTTGTTAGAGGAATGCTGGGAACTGTAATGGTTCATAATCCAGAAACATTTAATAAGATAAAAGATTATTTGAGCAACGCAGAGAATAATGATACTGCGGTTACAGAACATTTAGCTGAGTATTATCGTTCAGCAATAAACGCTAACCTAGATCTTCTCCCGATTGTTATAAAGCAGGTTGGTCAAGGGGGAGGAGCAAGGGGAAGCGCGCTGTTCGAAACCTTAACCGAGATTCTTGCAGACAATAAAGAAATTAAGTTAAAAAAAGAAGATTTAGCTAATATCTTAAAATCTGATCTTGTCTTAAGTAAGATTAATAATTTTAATGGACTACACATACAAAGGCTTGTTGGAAATATTCTTTCAAATAATCCAGATTTGCTAGAAGATGCGATGTCTATGTTTGAGGATCCTCAGGGTGAAATAATGGGTAGAAGTCGATTTGATTATTCTGACCGCCCGAGAGCAAATGGAATTAGAGATACTATTTCTGAAGGGATTAAACGCTCACAGACGAGAGACGATTCGGGTCAATTTACGATTCAACAAGTTATCAATGCGTGTAAGATTGTTTCAAATCTTGATTCCATCAGGAATTCTCACGATAGCATAGAGTCAACTGTTAAGCAAAGCTTGCTTGGTGGCCTGGGTTCTTCCTTAAAAAATAACCCAGACTCCTTGATAGCTAATCTTGAATATATAGAAACGCTTCTGGATTCTGATTCCAATGAATTAAAGAACGAACATTTAGATTCTATCTTGCCTGAGCTCGGCAAGGTTTTTGAGGACTTAGGTTCGAGCGAAGTTTGTTTAAATTATTTAGAGCAAACCTCTTCAGATAAGATGAGAAATTTCTTGGCAGAGTCAATGTCTGAAACAGGAAAAGATTCTTTTGATCAAATATGTAGAATCTTAACAATAAAAACCCTTTCTGAAAAAGGAGTAGATAATTTTTTAAGACATGCTGGGAATTCTTTCGTGAGAGGAATAGAAGGAATCGTGACGCAGTCTCAGTTTGATTCTATGTTTAATGCTGTAAATCGTTTTGTCGATTTTAAAAGAAATAATATTGACATTGAAGCTCTAGGAAGAATTGTAAATAGTTCTTTTGCTTCTAATCCTAATTTGGACTTTTCAAAAGAGAATTTTATTTCCTTGTTAAAATATGCAATACTTTTTGGCAAGTCTGCTAGAGCTACAAATGAGCTAAACTTAAGTGCCGCTAGAGTACTTTCCTCTAATCCTGAATATTTTGATACGCTAATTGATAAAATTGAAAAAGCTGAATCTCTTGTCGAGAAGGATGCTTTGTCGGGTGTTGGCCAAAGGGCTATAGAAGTTGCAAAAGAGTCAGACCTTCTATCTGATATTATTATTCGAATGGAGAATGAGTCTATTGATGGAAAGAAAAGTATATTGCTTAATATGGTTGTGGTTGGAATGTCTAAAGATTGGCAGTCAACCGTAACGTCAGAACAATCTAAAGCGATTATTAAGATTATTTTTGAAAAAGATCGTTCTGATGTAATTGATTCCGACAGGCTAAGCAATTTTCTTCACAAGATTGTTTCTAGAGACATTTCTCTTTTGCCCGATATTTTTTCTGAACTAGAAAATACTTCTAATCAGAGAGATTATTTCTTAGCCTTAGCTGTTGCAGAGGGCTTAGGCGATCCTGCGATTGCTCCTTTGGAGCGTTTTATTTTGTCTATTAAATCTAAAGATATTGTTTTGGATGATCCCGTTGAGAAATTGAGCAAGATGGTTTCAAATTCTGAAAACTTAACGGACAATAAAAAAGGATATTATGCTCAATTTATTATGAGAAATCATAGTGTTTTTGATAATTTAAAAAGAATTAGAAAGCCAAGTTTTTTCAATAAGATTGTAAAAAGTGACAAGGAAAAATGGCAATTAGTAGATTTTATTATTAAGAAAAAAGATTCGCTGATGATCTCTTCTGAGTCAGATTATATGGAGATTGAAAGCATTGACGCTTTTGATCAAATTGTTGAAAAGAAATATACAACATCGGCTCGTGGAAGTTTGCCGTATGTTCAGTCGATCTTAAGACATGTTGAGAGAATGCGTGATTTTTCTTTGAGTAATCAAAAGGAAGATTTGCTTGATTATAATAATTATTTTCAACATTTTAGTCCAATTATTTATGAAGAATTTAAAAGGGCTGATAATCGCGATCAGTTTTCACAAGCAACTAAAAAATCCACAAAAGATCTTTTGGATGGTAAATCGTATCAACAAATAAAGTCATCTCTAGAGGAATCTAATGTTGAGAATGCAGATGACTATCTTTTAGATCTTTTGCTGATCGTGTCGCCAAACTCAAACGCATCTGCATCGAGACAAATAATGAAGGATCTTGTAAGTCATGGTATTCGAAATGAAGAATCGTGGCAGAAGCATGTTAAAGATTTTGTTAGTTTGGTAGATCGCGATATTGCAAATGATATTATTGGAAAGAGTAAAAAGAAGATAGAGATTAAAGAAAATTCAATTAAATTCTCAAATGAGATGCTTGTTATTGAAAAGAAGCTTAAAAATCCTGATAAAATATCGCATGAAAAAGTTAATGCAATGTTTGGTGAAATGGGAAATCCACTTGAAGATAAGATTAATATTCTAGATGTATTAATGCCTCAAGAAAAAGAAAAGCAAGATCAATATCTTCAAAGGGTAAGATCTATCTTTTTGTCTTGGCTTGGATCAAGCGAAGATATGAAAAAAAGAGTTTTAGATATTCAAGGTGAACTTGTTAAAGGTTCGCATGTTGCGTATAACATGATTATCGAAACAATCAGAGATACTGCTAAAGAACGTATGCAGTCTTTAAAAGTTGAAGAAAAGTATGATGTGATGCGAGAAAATTTAATCAAAGTTCTTGGAATGACAGAAAATATTGCTTATAAAAATGATGGGGATATTGCTCAAATGTTTAAGAAAATTGTTAAGTCTACGCCGGGTCGCTTGACTAAGGGGCAAGCCCGAAATTTTGAGGAACTTTCTGAAAAACAAAAAAAGCAAGCTTTTGATGATGTTTCAGATGAGTTTAGCAAAACGATGTCTAAGTTTGCTATTGAGACTGCGCCAAATTTAAAGAAAAGATGGGGCAAGGTTGCTGATTTGGTTTCAAAAGAATATTGCGTAGATCAAGATTTAAACAAGCCTACAGAATTAAGCATGCAAATTAAAGATATTTTTAATGATTTAATTGATAACGAAACTTTGCTTGTTGCCGCTGAGCGTATATATGAGGATATTTCGAAAAAGAGCAATGAAAAGATTATAGAAAGTTTATTTGAAATATCAAGAAATAATTCTGATAACAATAGTCTCCAAGGGGCTCTTTTGACATTCATGGAAAAATATGCTGTTGAAATAGAAGACAAGGCGAATCTACGATGGAAAAGTATTGCAGATATTATTAGTGGAAAGCAATCTGTTGGATGGAGCGATAAATTGCCTAAAGTTGATCAAAGATTGTCGAAAGCGATTAATAATCTTTTAGGCGAGGCCTCTTTGCCTTTTGCGCAGGATCCTTTAAATTATGCTATTCCAATGTTGATTAGAACAATATTTAATGAAGAGATAAGGGAGGCGAATACAAATTTAAATCAATTTTACGAACAAGCTGTTGGTGTTGAGTCTTTTGAGCTTGAGGCGATGAAAAGTCCGTGGCAGGCTCTTTTTGGCACAGTTTCAAATATTTGTATTTTTAATGACACAGCATTACTCGATCAAGAAACTCTTATTCCTATTGCTCTTAAGGCGAATGATGAATATGTCGGATATGTTCTTTTGCATAACATTGAAAAGAATGGGCAAAAATTTCTTTTAGTTGCAGGGATAGAGCCAGCGGAGAAATATTTAGAGACTCATAGTGCTCGTCCTGTTTATGACTCTATTATGGAAAGCATAGTTGATTTAGCCAAGATGGTTGGAGCTGTAGAAGTTGGAATTTCGGCAAACCAAATAGCAACATCAAACAGACCAGAGATTTCAGATATTATTACAACGAGCAATCGTGATCGCGATGCTTTGGGATATGATCATAATGTCGGAGGCGATTATACATCTAATGATTATTATTCGTATTGGTCGTCTAAGAAAGAAGTAAGCGAAGAGGATGTCTTAGCGCTTAAGGAAATAATTCCAGAATCTTTAAATAAAATTATTGATGTAAAATTATTATTACAAAAGGATCGATCGGCATTACAGCGAATTGATACGATTCTTCGGAATAAAGAAAGTATTCCATATTTAGAACAAATGTATCATAGAGTTTACGAGACACTTGGCACAAAAAAAGATGCACAGGCTATTGTTACAAGTTATGTTCCTGTGCTTTTTCAGTACGGAGGAAAACCTTTTAATCGAGTAACCGTTTCTTTGCCTGTAGGAGAGACTGCGCAAGGCTTAAATGATATTGTTATTTATCATGAAGGCGGAATAAGAATTAAGGAGTTAAAAGATCAACAAGAAGTCGTTTTGGCTCAAGGACAAATGGCTTCAAGCGTAATGAAAAATCAAGATTTTGCTTTAGCGCGTCCTGCCGGAACAAATCTTATTAAGCGCATAGAAGAAACTTCATGGAATGCACGAATGAAATTAGTTGATGAAGTTTCTAGCGAGATCGATAATAATTTAGAATTGTTGCCTGACATTTTCTTAGAGTTAGAAAAAGCAACTAAAGAAGATACGCGAACAAGGATATTGGAAGCGCTTCGGCAAGTGTTTACTAAGAATAAAGATTTAAAGATAACGCGAGATCAATTTAACATCTTTTTTAGAATGTATAAAAATCAAAAAGATTTACAATCATTCTTATCAAGAAATCTTGTGCGCTTTATGCTTACAATAGTAAACGAAAGCAATTCGAAAGTAGAACTACAACAAAAAAAAGAACTCTATTCTTTAATTCTTTACCCGGTAGCTCAAGCGTTGATTGACGAGGGTGCGATTGACGAGATTTTTCTTAACGCCACAGATCGTGCTCAGGAAACGGCCAGCAATTTTATTGATAACAATATTTCCATCACGCACGATTTTTATGAATACTTACATTCTCATAATCCGGTGGATTTATTTAAAGAAGGTTTTTTAAAGGGATTAGCTAGGAATCCAGATTTTCGTATGATAGGAAATTTACGAGATTTTCTAACAATAAAAGAAAGGTCAGAAGCAACTATTTCGAATTTTGAATCTGGATATCAAATTGACTCAACTCAGGCAGAAAATCTTTCATATGATAAGGTTGCTGAAATCAGCGATATTGATATCTTTTTATCTCAGGGAAAGCTTTCTGGTCATCTTGCAATGCATCTAACCGGAGCACTTTTGGGGGATGATGTAGGGGATCTGGATAAGATCAAGGATATTCTTATGGCAAAGAATCTTTATCCATCAAAGATGCTAGAAGATCGTGAAAAGAAGAATAGCACTGAGGTGGCTCAGGAGCAAAAGATATCCATTAGGTTAGCTCCAACGCAATTTGTTCATTTTTCAATCGATAAGATAAATGCTAACTTGAGTCAGCATTATAATTATCCCTTTGCTTTTGTGACGCCTGTTGAATTCTTGCTAGAAAATAAATCTTATTTCTCAGACCCTTTGCAAGATTCGGGCGATTGGCTTGTTGGGGGAAGTAGCATGGATGAAAATGATCCAAGTCGAGCCGTTCCATTAAATATGGGTATTTTTTTAGTTCCCGCTTTCTTAAAAGATGATATTAGTAAGATTATTAATGAAATAAAGCAAGAGAATCCTAAGTGGGAGCCCCCAAATAAAATTTATTATTATGAAGGTAAAGCAGCTATGGATGGTATTGAAGAGTTAAAAGCAAAAATTAAAGATGCTGATGAAATTTATATTAGCCGCATGCCTAAGCCTTTTAAATCTTTAACAGACGATGGATTCAAAGGAGATCATATCGGCCGTGAATCCGCACAGCTTTTTAGTGTTCATGATTATGCAGAAAGCTATACAATCGCAAACGAAATTGCAGACAAGAAAAGAATATCAAGTGTTTTAAAGCAAGGGCAAGAAGTTGTTCTTGCTCAAGGACAAATGATTTCTTCCTCTTCCATCAAAACGGTTGCAGATCTTATTAAGATTGGGAATCTTGAGATTGAAGAAAGTTTTAAAGGTATCGCAGAATTTCTTCTTGAACATATAAATAAATTTGGAGATGTTCTTGTAATTCACGAGACGCAAGAAGATTGGGATAATATTATTGCTCCGCTTTTAGAGGCTCGAGAGGCAGGATATTCCAAGGAATATGGCGCATATTATACTCTTGACGATGAGACTGGAGAAATCCACATTTTCTTAAATCCTAGCTCGTCAAAGAATATCGGAATGTCATTTTTGCACGAACTTGCGCATGCCTATACTCAACAGGCATTAGAAAATCCAAAGACTAATCGCGAAAGAGAATTTTCTTCAAAGATTAATTCTTTGTATGAATATTTTAAAACACAATATCAAGCTACAACTGAGCTTGAGGAGTATGAGATTCAGGATTCTAGTGAATTTTTAGCTTATGCTTTGACTGATAAAGAATTTCAAAGAAAATTAAATCAAGTTTTATTGCCAAAAGGTTCAAAGCAGTCAATCTGGAAAAGCATTTTTAATGCTATAAGCAATCTTTTGGGAAAGGATATTAAGCGAACTGTTCTTGATCAAGTGCTAGGTGAAACGTTTACTTTTATAGAATCGCATGATTATTCAGAAATTAGACAGCAGATTTTACTTTCGTTTAAAAATAATAAAAACAAACAAGTTGGACGAGGGCAGATGACATCTTCTGCGCCTCATCCAACAGCTTTTTCTGAGGAGTCAAGCTCATCTTTTACCAAAGGTGGTATTGATTTTAATGCTGAATATTTAGATATTGAAAAAAGAGGATCGTCATCGATTGAGTTTAGTATTCCAGCCGAGTGGAAAGGCATGAACCTTGAGAATTTACCAGGATTGATTCCTGCAAGCATAAGTATTACGCCTTTAACGAATTTTACAGGATTACTTGGTCTAGATGCGAATGATGATTCTGATACGCAGCAATTTAGTCAAACAAAAATGATTGGAGAAAAAGTATCTTGATAAAGAATATCAAGCACCCTCATTGGAATAAATTATTTAGAGCCATAAGCCTTATGGTTCTGTTATGTTTCTTTGCAACAACCGTTGTACCTAATCAAGCCCTAGCGCAGAGTATGTCAGGACTGCCTGCGCCAGGATCTATGGTTTCTTTAAGCTCGGCCTTCACCCCAGCCATTCTTCGTGGAATAAGAGTCTATCCTGACAATGCTCTTAAATTCGACTTTATCGTCGATTCTGGAGATACCGGGCTTAAAGGATCTGAATTAAAAGATGTTTCTGAACGTCTTA
>Ga0307991_1000335_pt1 | contig 34424 bp, 34 predicted proteins | sample EllFjometagen131_FD_203146 | JGI IMG/M metagenome (GOLD analysis project Ga0307991, IMG submission 203146) | Marine microbial communities from Ellis Fjord, Antarctic Ocean - #131 | ecosystem: Environmental > Aquatic > Marine > Unclassified | place: Southern Ocean | collected 2014-10-08 | reverse complement strand
TTAAAAAAATATCCTGTGGAATATAATTTGCTCCTTTCATAAAAACAGGATTTCCGTTAAGCTCGAAATAAAAGCTTTTACCAATGCTGTCGGGTTTTTGAATTACTTTAATAGTTCTTAGACCTATGTTTTTAGATTCTGAAGAAAGAATTTTTAAGCCTTCTTTAATTTGAATTTCAATATTGTAAAGTTTTTGATTTCCCAATCCATTGACCCACCAAAGTTCTGGTTTTTCGATGTTGAAAGGAATTTGTACTTTATTTATTCCTTTTATTAAAGATGCGTTTTGTTCAAATGATTTATTCGAATCCACAAATCCAACAATATTTACCTCTTGCTCTTCAACTGATTCTATTTCGATTTCTGATAAAAGAGTTGCTTCATTTTTTGCTAATTTGTTTTGAATAATATTAACGTCATTAATTTTCGTTTTATTCCAGGCAAATAATTCAATATCTTTCCATATTCCACTGCTAATCAATCGTGGTCCCCAATCCCAGCCATAATGATATTGAGCTTTTCGAGTAAATACACAAGTTTTTTTATCTCCAATACTACCAAGTTCAGATTGGTCGTTTTCGGCCCCGGGTAAATAATAACCTAGTTTTTCTCGTTTTTCCAATCCGATTTTTATTGGAGATTCTAAAACAATTCTCAAATTGTTTTTGCCGGGTTTAAGAAAATCTTTACAACTAATTACCCAGCTCATAAACATATTATCAGCTTTAAGAATCAATTTGTCGTTTAGGAAAACATTAGCATAAGTGTCCAATCCCTTAAAATTCAATTCAACAATATCCATTTTTAGAATATCTTTTTTAACAAAGAATGTAGTTTTATAACACCAGTCCTTTTTATCAATCCATTGAATATTATGTTCATTTAATCTGTAAAAAGGATCTTCGATAATATTATTTGCTAAAAGATCAGTATGAACACAACCGGGAACAGTAACCGGAAGCCAGATAGAATCTTCAATTGCTTTGAACAACCAATTGTTATTAATAAGAAGTTTTGAGTTGCTTTGTTCGTTATGGCAACTTATTAATCCAAAAAATAAGATTAGAAGATAAATAAATAGTTTTTTCATCTATAATTATAATAATTAAGTTTGATTTAAAATAAATTAAAAGAGTTGTTCTATTCTGAAATTTGTTTACTCTTTGTGTCAACCTATTTCAGGACAAGAAAGTTAAAGTCATCCGCTTAGCGCCTCCAAGGCGCTTAGCGGTTTTCTCTTTAAATATTTTCAATTTAATAGCGATACTTATTTTTCCACAAGAATTTTAGTCTTTTTCTAATATCATTTTCGCGTGGATTGTTTCCCGGATCATAAAAATTTTGTCCTTTTATTTTCTCAGGCATAAATTCTAATTCAGTAAAATTCCCCTCATGATCGTGTGCATATTTGTACCCTTTTCCATAATCAATATTCTTCATCAATTTTGTTGGTGCATTTCGCAAATGGAGAGGAACAGGAAGACTTCCTGTTTGATGAACAGTTTTTTCAGCATTTTTTATTGCCATGTATGAAGCATTACTTTTTGGTGAAGAAGCCAAATAAATTGCTGTTTGCGATAAAATTATTCTTCCTTCGGGCCAACCGATTTTATTTACCGCATCAAAACAAGTATTAGCCAAAAGCAGTGCATTTGGATTAGCATTTCCAATATCTTCAGAGGCAAGAATAAGCATACGTCGGGCGATAAATTTAGGGTCTTCACCGGCTTCAACCATTCGAGCAAGCCAATAAACAGCCGCATTTGGGTCGCTGCCACGTAATGATTTTATAAATGCAGAAATAATATCATAGTGCATTTCCCCTGATTTATCATAAAGTGTAAGGTTCTCCTGAATTACTTCTAATACTTTTTTATTTGTAACAATAATTGTTTCAGAGTTAAATTCTGAATTCACGAAAAGTTCCAGAGCATTAAACAATTTCCGTGCGTCACCACCAGAAATTTTCAGTAAAGCTTCATCTTCCTGAATTTCAATTTTAATGTTTTTTTCTTTTTCAAGATGGGATTTTGCAACAGATAATAAATATAAAAGTTGCTTTTTGTCCAGTGATTTTAAAATGTAAACCTGACATCGCGAAAGCAGAGGAGAAATAACCTCGAAAGAGGGATTTTCGGTTGTTGCACCTATTAAAGTAATTATTCCTTTTTCAACAGCACCAAGCAAAGAATCTTGCTGTGATTTGCTAAATCTGTGAATTTCATCAATAAATAAAATTGCTCCACCAAAATCATTTTTTGCACTCTCAATAACTTTCCTAACATCTTTTACACCTGAACTTACAGCGCTTAAAGTATAAAAAGGACGCTTAAGTTGCTGAGAAATAATAAATGCAAGAGTAGTTTTTCCAACACCGGGAGGTCCCCATAAAATCATTGATGGGATGTTTTCCGATTCTATGACTTTGCGAAGTATTGCATTTTTCCCGATAAGGTGTTCCTGACCAATATAATTGTCAAGGTCTTTTGGGCGAAGTAACTCAGCTAATGGTGTTTGTCCGTTCATGGTTTTGTTTAATGAAATTGTGTTTGGCAAATTTAGAGAAAAATGATTTATAATTTAGTTTGAAATTATATAAATCTGGATGATTTGAAATCAATACAAAATAAAATACAACAGATTTTCGTAATTTTGTAAAAAACAAATTTATGAAAATATTAATGATTTATTGCAATAGTTTTTACTACAAACCAACAATAAAAACTCTTGAAGAAGTAGAAGAAAAAACAGAAGCCGAAGAATTTAAAAATGCTCTGGTTGGATTTATTCAGGTAGAAGAGGATGATGAAAATGATCCTTCCGGTGTTGAAAAAAAATTAGTGAAAAATTTAAAATGGGCAGCAAAAAAGAATAACACTAACACAGTTGTTCTTCACTCTTTTGCGCATTTATCAGATAGCAAAGCCATGCCTGATTTTACAATTGAGCTTTTTAATAAAGTTGAAGCCAGAATGAAAAATGCTGCTTACAACACTCACCAAACTGCTTTTGGATATTTTATGGATCTTAAAGTGGATGCTCCGGGATTGTCTCTTGCAAGAATTTTTAAGGGGATTTAATAATTCGCATATGTTAACATAAAATGTGAGTTATTGGGAAAATAGAAAACAGTAATTAATTATGGTAATAAAATTAGATAAAAAGTTAAAAACAAATTAGTTGCATTCAATTAATTTCTTCCCCAAATGGGAAAAGGACGGGGTGGTGGTTATTTCTTTTTCGGAATCATAAAAACAAATGGTATCGCTCCAAGTGCAAAGATTGCAGAAAATTTGAACATTATTTCTAAACTAAAAACATCACTTAAAATTCCAACAAATATAACAACCACAGCATTAATAATAAAATTAGTAGTCATGTAGATACTATTAATAAAAGCAGGACGATCGGAATTAATATCATTAATTATTGCTAATAAAACAGGACCCTGAGCTATTAGAAAAAAACCAAGTAATATCAAAAACGGTATAACAAAATTACCGTTGGAATATAAGAAAAACCACATCATTACCGGAGATAAAACACTAAGAATTAAAAGTATAGTTTTTCTACCGAGTTTGTCTGATAATTTACCGGCAAAATAAACTCCAAAAACACCCGAAAATTGAAAGACTGCAAAAATAATACCGCTGAATTCAAAGCTTTCACCTTTTATCTGTGTGAAATACGTTGGAAGAAATAATGAAAGTCCTTGCCTCATAAATGCTCTAAAAAAAACAAATGCCGAAAGAACAATAAAAAGTGATAAATATTTTTTGACAGTTTCTTTTATGCCAGTTTGCCTTTCAGCTTTTTTAATATCATCAGAAACTTTTATTTTACGTAATTTAAAGAATAAAATTCCGGAAGCCAGAACACTAAATGGAATAAGCCTCCATGTGCCTTCAAGACCCCAAAGAGAAACAGCACCAACTATTATCAGAGGTCCGAGAGTACGTGCAGTTTCTCCTCCTATCATATAGAAACTCATCCCTTTTCCAAGTTGATTTCCTGATGATTTTTTTACCATCACCGGAGCAGGAACATGAAAAAATGCAGAACTTATACCCATTACAAATAAAAGTATTGCAAGAATAATATAACTCGATGCAACACCAAGAAGGCTCATTGAAATAGATGTAATAACCGGAGTGATAATAACCATATACCTCATTTGGATTTTATCAGCAAGCAATCCTATGAATGGGTTAATGATATTTGGAGTTTTTTGGATAAATGATAACAAACTTACAAGGGAATATGAAATGCCAAATTTCTCTATCAACAATGGCAGAATTGGCGCAAGAAAAGACGAATAAATATCATGTACAAGATGTGATATAGAAATGCTTATCACACTACTTGTTTTGAAATTATTTTGAGATGTAGTTTTCTTTTTCAAGATTTACTTTTATCAATTTATGCAAAAGTAATAATCTGTTTCAAAGAAAAATACATTTTATATGCTTATTTATCTAAGTCAAAAAATCTTATTTTATCAAGTATTTATATTTTTTCCTCTTCTGTTAATTGCTGTACGTGCAATTATAGCAATTGAATTTCTAAATTGCTGATAAATATTTTGAAATATTTTTTTCTTTGTCAAGGCAAATATTCTTTGCATAGCAATAGCTATGGAAATAATATTTAACACAGAGAAAGGAAAAAAGAAACGAAATATATCGGTAATTTGGATGTTCAGTTGGTATTACAAACAGATTAGTGAGTTTTTTTGTTATAATGGGAGTTCCAAAACCAGCAAAATTATTGTATAAAAAATGAAATTAATTATGATTATTTTTGTACGAAAAAATTAATTTATGAAAAATTTTCAATTTCAGATAGAATTAGATGTTCGCGATTATGAATGCGATATGCAAGGAATAGTAAATAATTCAGTATATCAAAATTATTTTGAACATACTCGTCATAAATATTTAAAATCAATATGTTTAGATTTTTCTACACTCACAGAAAAAAAAATAAACCTGATAGTGATACGTGTTGAGATTGATTATAAAGGCTCTCTTCGAAGTGGCGATAGCTTTATTTCTTCTTTGAATATGACCAGAGTTTCACCTTTGCGTTTTGGATTCGAACAATTTATTTATCGAAAATCAGATAATGTACTAATGACTAAAGCATTTGTTATTGGAACCAGCGTAAATGCTAAAGGACGTCCGCAACTTCCTGAAGAGTTAATTAAGGTTTTGGGGATGGAATAAAAACCATCATACGATTTAGTCTTAAAAATTAATTCTCTCTTAAAACCTCATTATCGTATTCAAGCTCGAATCTTAGTTTATGTTTAGCTTCTTCGTTTGCAAGTGATTTGAATAATATTCGCATTTTATCATCCTCTACAATTGCAGACAAATCAGTATATAACTTAATAGCATTTTTTTCTCTTTTCATTGCAAGTATTAATGCTTCCTGATAAGTCATGTTATCACTTTGCTTAACATCAGTAATATATTCAGAAATTTTAAGATCCTGAATTTTAACTATTTCAACTTTAAAGATTTTTTCTTCTTTTATTGTCTCTAAACGTTTCTTGTGCGTTTTTTCTTCTTCTGCAAATTCTAGAAACACTTCTTTCATGGCAATGTTTTTGGAATTAGTAGCCAGCTTTGTATAAAAATCAAGTGCACTTTGCTCGGACTTAATAGCAAAATCAAGAATTTCATCAACTGAATTAAAAGTTTTCATATTTATTATTTTTAAGTTAGTATTATATTATTTATTGGTAATCATTTAGCTGTAAAATAATTGTTAACCAATCATTCGTATCATTCTTTCCAAAAAATAATGTTATTGAACAAAAGTATTATAAAAAAAGAGATTTGTCCATATATTAATTTTGGAAAAATTAATAACAATACAAAAGTGAAGGATTATCAAGTATTCAGCTTGATTGTACACATACACTGGCAAAACGAGGAGGAGAATCCGTAGCTTATCAAGGAAGAAAAAAGAGTAAAATCACCAATACACTCATTATTACTTATAGTCAAGGTATTCCTTTGACATGTAGTGACCCAATAGCGAGAAATCACAATGATGCATATCATTTGGTAAAAATATTTAATAAGATGATAAATTCTGTTCGATTAGCAGATATAGATGTACAAGGGTTATTTCTCAATGCAGATTCAGGTTTTGATACAAATGATTTACATTGGAAAAGCCTGATATTACTGGCATTTTCCATAATTTTATTACGGAAATTTTAAACAAATTCAATACTAAAAAATAATAACTTTAAAAAGTCTTGCCACGACTTTTTAAAGTTTAAATATTTTTATACATTTGAAAAATAAAATTATAAAACAATATCTTACAAATACAAAAACGCTATTAATCAACATGTTAGCAAAACATACTGCAATGGACAAAGGCGAAATATAGCGCATAGTGTAGTAAATATTTAGGAGTTGGACACAATAAAAACAAACTGAGTGACAAAACAAGAAATCAGTAACTTTAATTTACTTCTTAACACTTTTAATAAATTTTCTGAAATCGGAATAAACGAAGCGACAGAAAAATGGATTTTAAGTGTTCTTGACAGTTCGCTTCCATTTTTTACTAATTTAATCAATCAATATCAATTTGAAACACTCGAAAGAATAACGATTAATAATAGAATTTTAGGGAGCAACAAACGAATCAAAGAAATCAAGTTTTTAAAGTATCCACCTGCTGATAAGGTTACAAAATATGGTCGTTGTAACCTTCCACAACAAAGTGTATTCTATGGTTCGACAATGTTTATGACAGCAATGGACGAAATGAAACCTAGAGTTGGGGATTTGATAACAAAATCAATATGGAAATTAAAGGAATCTAAACATCTTAAATTTTGTCCAATTTTCCACGTGCAACCTACTAACGGAACTTTTAACCCAAATTCGTGGAAATTAGAAAAAGAGTTCGATAAAGTACTTAAGCGTGATTTTCCAAAAGAAATGCACGACCCAGTTACTAATCTATCAAAATTTATAGCTTTCCATTTTTCAAAATATGTAAATCACAAAAGAAGTAAAGACTATTTGTTTAGTGCATATTTTGCCAATAAATTAATGAATGAATTAGACGGTGGAACGATAGACGGCATAGTATATCCAAGTGTTCAATCCCATCTTTCATTCGATAATGTCGTCTTAAAAACAGATGTCTTTGACGCTAATTATGAGCTTTCAGAAGTTCAAGAATCAATTGTCACAAAAGACCCAAGTGATGGTGGAAAGGGATATTTGATGAGCGGAATAAATGACTGTAAGGAATTTGACTTTGAGAATGACAAGATTTTATGGAACAAAAGTATTCATCAACCAAAAGAACAAATGGATTTTTATAAAGAACACTTTGGAGTTGACATAGAATAAAATACTGTGCCCAATAAAATAAGTAGTGCATTTGGCAGATAGTGCGAAATATGAAGATGATAGCAATTAAGAAACATAGTGGTAAATTGAAAATTTGAAGCATTGAAATGCCAAACGCACCATATTAAAACTGTTATGGGCAATATAAGCAAAATAAAATGAATACATGGAATTAAAATATTTTCTATACTTATACCTAGTAGTTGGTTTTCTTACGATTCTTATAAAGCCACTATCCCTAGCCATTAAAGACTTGTTTGATAGTGTTTTTCTCACAGAAATAGAGAACACAAAAGAAATCTATTTAAAACTATTTCTTGGGTTATTATTTTCAGTATTATTTGTTATATTAATATGCCTATATTTATTTTTATATCCTGTCATTTTTTTAATAAAGTTTGTGAGTTATACAGAAGAAAGAAAAAGAAAAAAAATCCACGATAATAAAAGACAAAAGATAGAAGATAAGTACAAAGATTACAAGCCATCATTTTCTCAAAAAATCGAATCTAATAATAAATTTGGGGTATCCAAAAATCAGATTATTTATTTGGAAAATGATTTTAATTCATTTCTTAACAGCTATTTTCAAAAACATTATCAAGAAATTTCGAAAATATTTAAAGATAAGGGATATGAATTTATTTACATCCCTGAATTGATTAGAAGAACATATAATGAATTTCCAAAGATTGAAAAAAATCTGTATTACCATTTCCCATATTTTACATCTGTTGATCTGGATAACTTTCAAGCTGAAATCGAAAATGTAACAACAAATTCAGTTACAAAAACCATATTAAAATCACTAAATTATTCAGGTGATGTATATTCTGGATTTTTCCGATTTCGTGGAGAAGGTCAATTTAGTTATAGAAAACTTGATGCTACTAATAAAATAGAATTACTAAAATCAATCTGGCATTATCTTGATAACTTGAGAGATAATCGAGTGTATTATTCAATAGTATTAGAACATCATTTAATGCAAGGAGGTAAAACAGATGAATTATCAGATTTTTCCTTTAATTACGAAGCTCATAAGGTGTCAGAAGAAATAAAAGAAAAAATTAAACTCCTAAAAAAAGAAGGCTATTTTCAATTGTTTTTAAATGCTGTGGAAGAATCATTAAATGATAGGAAATTAGCTAATCAAAGTGAAAATACAATAGAAAATGACACACACAAATTAAGCAGATTACATATAAACAGCAACTTTGATATATTCCTGCCTGATTTTAAAAATCAAAATATTAAGATGACTCCTCTGCCAAAAACGGTGTTCATTTTTTTCCTCAGACATCCAGAAGGAATAATCCTAAAACATCTATATGATTATAGAGAAGAATTAATAGAAATATATAAACAATTATATTATAGAGAGAACCCTGACGAAATATATAAGAATATAGATGAGCTTGTAAATCCAACAAAAAATTCAATTAATGAAAAGTGTTCTCGAATTAAAGAGTCTTTTATTAAACACTTTGATGAAAGTATCGCAAGTAATTATTACATAACTGGGAGACGTGGGGAAAAGAAAAATATTAGACTAAATAGAGATTTAATAATCTGGGATTTTGACGAGAATTTTCTCCCATCAAAGACCTCTTCAAAAACAACTAGAGAAATAGAAAATAGCGAAAAACTACAAGATGAATACTTTGAAAAAGGCAAGGATTTCTTTAACAATAACGAGTTTAAAGGCTCTATTTTGTATTTTACAAATATTATTGAACTAAATCCATATCATTACCGCGCTTATATGTATAGAGCTGTTTGTTATTTTCAAATAGGAAAGTATGATGAAGCTATTGAAGATAATACAAAAGCTATTGAATTAAATAAACTCGCTGATAACCCATATCATAATAGGGCAGAAGTGTATTTAATAACAAAAGATTATAAAAAGGCTTTAAGCGATATTGATTACTATATTAAAAAATATGATAATAAATGTAAAAACAGTTACTTTATGCGTGGTTTAATAAAAATAGAGCTAAATGATATACATGGTGCGTGTCAGGATTGGTATAATGCACATTCCTTAAAACATGGGAAAGCCAAAGGATATCTTAAAAAATACTCTCATATTAAAATAACTAAACAGCTATTTGGATGAACAAAACAAATGGTGGAATAACAGTTAATTATTAACTGCAAGGTTGTAGAAGTCCATAGCCCCTTATTATCAGAAGTATTTTTGTGGTGTAAAAAGATTATTTAATTAAATATTTTATACCATGAATAATTATCAACAAGAAATTTCGAATATTTTTGAAAAAGCATCTGATTCAATTCAAATAGCTGTTTCTTGGTTTACTGATGAAGTACTAATAAATAAACTTATCAATAAAGCAGAATTACTTCATATAGAATTGTTATTATCGTCAGACGAAGTAAATATACTACGTCATAAAAATTTTAGAGAACTTCAATCAGTGGGAGCTATTGTAAAAAAAATAGGTTCAGAAGATGCAATACAGGGGGATTTTATGCATAGTAAATTTATTATCATTGATAAAAAATATGCATTTGGCGGTTCATATAATTTTACAAATAATGCTAGATCTAACTTTGAAAATTTTAATAGACTTGAAAAATATGAAGTAAATAAAGTTTTAGTGAATTTTGAAAATTGGTTTAAAAATAGCATTGATTTTTTTTATGGAATTTCTGATGCTAATTCAATAGTTAAAAAACTAAAACAAAAGTTTATAGAGAGCACAAAACGAAAATCATCAATAATTAATCGCGTAAGATCATCAATAAGTTTTCCTGAACAGGAATATATACAAAATAAAGAAACGGAATTATCTCAAACAAATATCAACAATACTATTTCATCAATCTTTGCCAATGAAGTTAAAAAAGATATTAAGAAGGACAAGTTGCAAAAAACAGCTAGAAAGCTTGTTGACAATACTAATACGATTAATTCGAATGGTGAGATTTCAAAAAGCAAGGATGGAATAATATCTAAAGCTCATAGATTTTATGGGGGCGCTGCTTTGTCAAAATTTAAAGGACAGAAGAAAAAAAATTCATATGGCCTAGCTTATAACCAAAAAAGGAACATTGAGAATAGCTTTAACTTTATATCTTGCAATATTCAAAATGATACTTTATTATGTAAAGGGATAATACAACTTAATAATTGTGATAAGTATATAATCAAAATAGAGTATAGAGCAGGTTATTCACCAAATGTTTACATACTATCTCCTGATATCGGAGCTTATCCAGATATACATATTTATAAAGATGGTAGTTTATGTTTATTCTATCCTCCAGACTTAAAATGGAAAGATACTACAAACATTGCAAGATATACTATCCCTTGGGTAATAGAATGGATTCTTTTCTATGAAATATGGAAATTGACAGGAGAATGGGAAGGAGTGGAAAAATCTCACGAAACAATTATCCCTAACTATGAAGCATAATAATCGTTACATAGCTTTAATCTCAAAATTATTAGTTATTATAATCAAATTACAGCTAAGTATAATTGAAAAGAGTAATAAGGGCATGACACTATCATCCCAAGATTATGATAAAATACAGAAACTAAAAGAAATAATTGAAGAATTGGAAGAATTAGATACAATTCCTGAAAATTATGGGAAATAAAAAATTACATTATGAATATACAGAGTAAATTAAAGGATTTAAAAGACCAAAAAAGTTATAGTATTCCTGCAAAAAGAATAAAGGAACACCTTAAACCAATTTTAAGTAAATCAAACGAATTACGAAAAAGATGGATGTGGGAATTATTGCAAAATGCAAGTGACTTAGGGGATAATATAAATGCTGAATTTGAATTTTCAGATGACAGTTTAATATTTCGCCATAATGGACAACCATTCACATTAGATGAAGCATTTAATTTAATAATGCCAGACTCAACAAAAGACGATGAGTCAACAAAAAGTAAAAGCGTGATTGGTCAGTTTGGAACTGGTTTTATTTCAACTCATATTTTGTCAAAAAAAATTACAGTTTCAGGTATTGTTGAAGATTCAGAAGAAGACGAATATTTTAAATTTTATTTCGATTTAGATAGAAGTGAAAGAAAAGACAAAGACTTTCTAATTCAATCAATAAAAGATTCAGAGAAGGAATATAGTAACTCATTAGTCAAGATTGAAGATTATTCACCATCCGACTTTGACACAGAATTCGTGTATCAAATTGACGACACTTATTCCTCAATAGACAGTACTCAAATAATTGAAGATGGTTTTGAAAGTTTCCAAGATTTAATTCCCTATGTTTTTGCATTTAGACCTCAATTGAAAAAAATATGCATTAAAGATAGTAGGGAAGGGATAAATGAGATCTGGACATTTAAAAGAAGAGAAATTGAAACAGAAATCGAAGGTTTAGAATTAATAAAAACTGTTTGTAAAAAGAACAAGCAAAAACACTGTACAACAACAATTGGAATAATAACAGACTATGAAACAACAATTGCTTTCCGATTAGAAAAAATTGAAACAGATGTATTTAAAGTTATGAAGTTTCCTGAATACTCGCCAAAACTATATTGTGCTTTCCCAATGATAGGGACAACTGAATTTAATTTCCCTGTTGTTATTCATAGTGAAAGTTTTGTTCCAAATGGAGACAGGGATGGTATTGAAATATCTGAGTTCGATAAAGAAAACAGAGAACGCTTAATTGAAGCCAAAGATGCTTTTGAAAAACTATTGGATATTATTGAAGAATACGAATGGGAAGAAGCGTTTAATCTTTGTACGATAGCAAAGGTTGAAATGAGTAATGAAGATGTAAAAGATTGGTATAAAAAAGAAATATTCAACCCTCTGAAGGCAAAAATATATGATACCAAACTAATTGAATTAGATACAAACCTTAAAATTGATAGTTACCGTAAGCCACTTAATGAAATTTACATTCCGTATTCTGACAAAAGAGAATCAAATAGTAAAGAATTAACGGAACAAATTTATGATTTGGCTTACTACATAATACCTAATGAACTTCCAAAAAAGCAACATTTGCTAAGTTGGTACAACGTGTTGGACTTTGAATTATTTGAGAATGAAAAATTTGACATTGAGCAATTAGTTAAAAAAGTCAGCGAAGACAATTCAAACTTTCAAAGTTTTATAGACAATTACTCAATGTCTAATGATGATATAATAAATTACTTGTCAGACCTTATTCAATTTATCATTGAACAAGACGAAGAAAGTTTGCTAAATGATTATGCAATCATTCCTAATCAAAATAACGAGTTAGTATTACAAAAAAAATTATACATCGATTTTGTTACTCATAAAAATCTCAAAGATGGTTATGACGAAAAATTGAAAGAAATAAATTATCAACTAACCGATGAAGATTGCAAAGACTTTTTACTTCATAAAGATTTTGAAAAGATTGAAAATTTGATTGATGAAGATAAAAAATTTGATTTTAAAGAATTAGCAAATCAGACAGATGAGGAATTGAGAAATTGTGAAGGAAATTTTCAAGATGAAGACTTTCTATTAATACTAAAAGAACTTTTCCATTGGTTTGAAAATTGTGGCATATTGAAAGATACGTTAAACAATATACTTCCATATTTTTCTTCAAATAAATCACAATTATATTTAAGCACTAAGTCACCAGAAGAACTCGAATTTGCATTTGATATTGAAATAAGCGGGAAAAGTGAAGTTTTAGCGAAAATTGCTAATAGTAATCTTAATGAAGAAGAACTTGGCATTATTGCTGAAAACCCTGATTTGGTTTTTTCATTTATCAATTGGCTAAACCATAAACAGCAAGACAGTCCAGATGAAGAACTTGGAAATATTGGGGAAGAATTCTTAAACTATGAGTTATGTAGAATATTTGGTAAAGAAAGAGTAGTATGGGAAGATAAATCTGCTTATGATTTTAGAATACTTGAAAAAGATTTGACAACTACAAAATATTACATTGACGCAAAAACGACAGCAAAAGGAATTGCAAATACAGAAAATGTTCCTTTTTATATGCGGACTGCACAATGGGAATTTTTAGAAAAAGAAAGAGTATTTAATAAATATGTAATTGCACGGGTTTATAAAAATGGAAGTGCATTTAGAGTAAAATATGTTAAAATAGATTTGACAGGAATGAATTAATAAAAATGATATAATTATAAATTTGCTGGAAATGAAAGATATAATTTGTGATGTAAATGTTTGGTATAACATAGCATCAGGTAATATTAAAGAACAAGATATTGACAAACTTAACCTAATAGGAACTGCAGTAAATATTATAGAACTTGCAAATTCCTCTTATTTAGTTAATGACCCTAGATATTATAAAAGCGTTATTTATTCATTCACCAAATATCATCACCAAATTTATGTTTCTTCTCCATTTGACCACATAATGTCAATTTTCGATGAAGCATTTGTTCCTAATGATTCAGCAAATCTGGAACTTCTTAATGGATTTTCACTTTTTATGGAAACGGAGAGTATTGATGATATATCTGAGAATGATTGGATAAAAGTTAAAGAGTTAATCGAGAAGAAAAAAAATGACAAAAACTACATTACAGAAATAATTAATAATGTTCTAATTCATGCTCAAAAAGAAATTAGAACTAAACACATTAAAAAAACATATCCTCAATTTTGCCATAAAGATTCTTGGAAAAAATATTTCATAATGATAATTTCAGCCTATTCAAAGGAATACTACAAAAAAGAATTTATTATAAAGATTGAAGATAAACGCTGGGTATTTCTTGATTTCTTTTTAACCGTTTGGTCTGAATATTTTAAAAAATTAGATATTCATTTTGGAAGCAAATTTCATGATAATGACATTCATGATTTGTTTAATTTAGTTTATGTTCAGCCTGATAAGAAATACTGGACATATGAAAAAAGAAGTTGGGCAAAAGTAATTATGAATGATAAGTTAGTTAATGCAATGTTGTTTAATTTAAGTAATTAAAAGGTAGAGACTACTTCTTAATGTTAGATTGAAAGAAATGACATAATTATGTATAAAACAATAAACCGTTACAATGGAACATGAAAGAATAAAAACCCATAATCGAATAGGTGGCTGACGATCGAATGACCGCCAGTGCACCTTTCACACCACCGGTACGTACGGGTTTCGTATACGGTGGTTCATTAGACAAAAGAAATTTCGAGTTGTATCTCATTTAACACGGTTCAGCGAGATTTCTGAAATTGCTCTGAGAAAGAAAAATAACCTCTCCTTTTTAGCCTTTCAATTGTTACGGTTGTTCTCATTATTGGACTTTGGGCTAATGCCCAACCACCTCCCGACCTTCTGTATGGGACAGGCTATTCTGGAACGTGACCAAGCGTATTTCTGACCTTTTGAAGCGAAGCAAACCCTTTAGGTTTAATTGTAAACTTTGGCGAAAACTCATTAATTTCAAAAAGATTGATTTTATAATCTGTGAATCTGTGGCTTAATATTTTTTAACAAAAAAAAACATAAAATCACAAATACCACTTAAATAGTTATAAATCAAGATATACTTTTTGATAATTTTTTCTTAAACTCATCCAATTCTTTTTCACTTGGTATGTACTTTATTTTTTCGCTACTAATTATTTCAAATCCCGATTTATTGAAAAAATTATTTATTTCGTCCATAGTTTTACCTCCCCAACCATAAGAACCAAAAGATATTGCTTTTCTGTTTTTCGGAGCAAGACCACTCATGTATGTAAGGAATCCAGCTACAGATGGCATCATTGTCGAATTTAGGGTGGGGGAGCCTACACAAATATATTCGGCATCAATCAGTTCTGACATAATATCTGAAATATGGTTAAACTGAAGGTTTCTTATTGAAGTATTAAAACCTTTTTCTTCAAAGACTTCCATTAGGGCATTAGCCATTATTTCAGTTGAATGCCACATAGTATCATAAACAATTACAGCCTTTTTGCTTGTTTCGTTTTTACTCCATATTTGATACAATGGAATTATTTTATCTAAATTACTTCTCCAAATAACCCCATGACTTGGTGCTATTATTTTTATATCGAGTGCAGATACTGCTTCCAACTCTTTTTGAACTTGTTTACCATAAGGAAGAACAATATTTGCATAATATTTTTTTGCTTCTTCCATAATTATGTCAGGAGGACATTCATCATCAAATCTTTCGGATGAAGCATAATGCTGCCCGAAGGAATCATTTGAAAATAATATTTTTTCTTCGGGCATGTATGCAACCATATTATCTGGCCAATGCACCATTGGCGTTAATACAAATTCCAAAGATCTATTACCAAGTGAAATTTTATCATTTGTTTTAACTATTTTAAAATTCCAATCTTTTTTATAATGAGCTTTTAAACCTTTATCACCATTGGGACATGTTATAATAGTAGCATTAGGCGCAAGTTCCAACATTCTTGGCAAAGCTCCCGAGTGGTCCATTTCAACATGATTAGAAACAATGTAATCAATTTTAGAAGGGTCAATAATATTTGAAATACGTGCAAGCATTTCATTTGTAAACGAATGTTTTACCGTATCAATTAATGTAATTTTTTCATCAATAATAAGATATGCATTATAAGTTGTTCCTCTTTGTGTTGAATAACCATGGAAGTTTCTTACATCCCAGTCAATTGCACCAACCCAGTAAATGTTTTCTTTAATTTTTTTTGCTTTCATTTCATTGAATTTTAATAATGCAAAGTTAAGGTTTCTTATTATCTAATAATAATCAGTCGACGGGTTTATTTATTGACGACTAATGATTGAATACTGCTTACTAAATTTCATACATCAATATGCCATATCATCTTTACTAATATCATCTTCACTTACTTTTTTCTTATTTAATGATTTCCATGCATACCAAATATATGCAATAACAAATGGAACCAATAAAGAAACATAACTCATTACAGTTAAAGTATATTTACTTGATGAAGAATTTTGAATAGTCAAAGAACTTTGTAAATCATAAGTTGAAGGATAAAAAGCAGTGTTGTTAAATCCTGATATTAAAAGAATTGCAAGAACTGTTAATACCGTACCTGCGCCGCTAAACCAAATTCCTTTTCCGGATGATTTAAAAGCTCCAAGGAAAATTCCGTAAAGCACTCCAACAACACCAATTAAAAACATAATTAATACTATCGGCATTTCAATAAGATTATTGAGATATTTAAATTTTTCCATAAATACTTCTTTTGTATCCAGATTAACGGCAAAGCCTTCTTTTGTAAGAATTAATCCAACAAATAATAAAAAGAAAACAAGAAATGGAATTGCACAAAATTTTACTTGTTTTGAAGCTCTTTTTACAATAGTTTCATTATCTATATTATTGATAAAATATAAACTCGCCAATACACGGGATAAAAATAATATTGCAATTCCAAGGCTTAAATTAGTAATATTAAAAGCTGCTTCAAGACCGTGAGTTGCAGTTTTCCATCTTGAAATAACAGGGTTGGAAACATTTGTAATATTTAATTTATCAACCGAAAATTCAGAGCCTGTAAAAAATGTTCCTACTACGATACCTACTATTATTGTTGCAAGGATTCCGTTAATAAATAAAAAAGTTTCATAAGTTTTTTGTCCAAGGAAATTATTTGCTTTTGTACGATATTCGTATGACACAGCTTGTATAATAAAGCTGAATAATAGCAACATCCAGACCCAATAGGCACCACCAAAACTTGTTGAATAAAACAATGGGAATGAGGCAAAAAATGCACCTCCGAATGTTACGAGAGTAGTAAAAGTAAGATCCCATTTTCTACCGATAGAATTAATTAGCAATGATTTTTCTTTTTCAGTCTTCGATAATTGACCTATTAGTGTTTGTCCACCCTGAACAAACATTAAAAGCACAAATAGTGAAGCAAGTAATGACACTATTATCCACCAATATTGTTGTAATGTGAGATATGATAAATTTTCAAACATAATTAACTCCTTTCTTCTTTTGGTCCTGATTTAATTTGATGCGTCATAATTTTTATTTCAGCAATCAGTAAGACGGTGAATAATGCGGCAAAAAGCCAGAATGTAGTTTGTACCGATGAAGCACTTAAATGGGATGTTGATGCCATTGTTGGTAAAATATCCTGTATTGTCCACGGTTGACGACCAACTTCAGCGACAACCCAACCTAATTCAGAAGCAATAAACCCAAGTGGAATTGACCATAATGCAATTTTTAACAAGGGCTTTTTCTTTTCTAAAGTATGCTTTTTTGAGAAATACAAAATCACTGCAAATAAAAATATAAAATAAAAGCCTAAACCAACCATTATATGAAAACTGTAGAATGTTAATGGAACATTGGGTATTGCAGATTCTTTATTAGGAAGAAAACCATATCCGAAATGATTATAATTTTCACGGAAAGTTATTAATGCTTCATCTTTAACTGTTTTATCATCAGAAGTTTTATACTCTTTTAGTGCATTTATTGCAATCTTTCCTTTTTTCATTCTCTCTTCAGTAGAAATTATTCCATGCTCAATGTCGCCATCAATAATGTTATTAACACCCGGCACATATCCGCCAAAATCTCTTGTTGCAAGGTATGAGAGAAAATATGGAATTTTTACAACAAAAAAATAATCGTTTTTATCATCACCATATTTTTTACCTAATGTAGGAATACCAACTGTTACTAAGCCTTGCTCATTACCTCCTTCATAAAGACCCTCCATAGCAGCAAGTTTCATTGGTTGATCTTTTGCCGTATTATATGCAGAACCGTCTCCGGTATAAGCCAGAACAAGAGATGCCACTAATCCGAAAATTGCAGCTATTCGGATACTTCTTTTTGCAAAATCCAGATGCCGACCTTTAAGAATAAACCATGCGCTGATACCAATTACAAACAAAGATGCAACCACATATCCGTTGGTTATAGTATGTAAAAATTTATATATTGCTGTTGGCGATAGCAATATTTCCCAAAAATTAACCATTTCGTTGCGGGCAGTATCAGGATTAAATTGCATTCCTACGGGGTTTTGCATCCAAGCGTTTGCCACTAATATCCATAGAGCCGATAGGTTTGACCCAACTGCAACAAACCATGATGATAGCATGTGGAATTTTTTACTTACTCTGTCCCAGCCAAAAAACATTACTGCAATAAAAGTTGATTCTAAGAAAAAGGCAAGGATTCCTTCAATTGCAAGAGGGGCACCGAAAATATCACCAACTATCCATGAATAATTCGACCAATTTGTACCAAATTCAAACTCAAGGATAATTCCTGTTGCAACTCCAATTGCGAAGTTAATCCCGAATATTTTCATCCAGAATTTTGTTGTGTTTTTCCATTTCTCCAATTTGGTTCTATAATACATTGTGTGCATAAAAGCTACAATGAAAGATAAACCAAGCGTAAGAGGAACAAAAATCCAGTGATAAATTGCGGTAAGAGCAAACTGTGCTCTCGACCAATCTACCAACGACATGTCGAAATTTTCCATACGTATTAGTTTTTAGTTAATTAAAGTTTCTATTACATAATTTCCTTTGTCCTTGTCTGAATCGAATTTTGAATTTAGAAAATCAGGAAAGAAAAATATTTTTAATATGGCGAACATTATAAAAAGCTTAATAGCAATAATTACCCATAATTTTATTCCAAGTTTATCAATGTTTTTAAATCCATTAACATAGAAATAAAAAATACTTTTAATAATTTTCATGTTTAGAAATATTATAAAAAATTAGCTGATAGTAGGATACTTGAATTGGCGTCCCGTTATTTTTTCAATTTTAATCTTTATTATTATAACATTATCAACTGATGGTTTTGAAAATTTGAAATTCATATCCGAATAGTTTTTCATAAAAATTTTAAGCCCTTCGATTTTTTCTTCGTAATCATCAATGATTTCTGCTTTACCGTGAGCAATAACACTTCTATATTTCCATGTCCATGAGCATGCAACTTTTTTATCACGATAAAATAATTCATGATCGACATCAAACTCAATACAAACATTATTGTTTTTTTCCAGAATCCCCAGTTTTCCCCCATAGTTGGATGTATGTAGATATATCGTTTTGTTTTCATAGCCAAAGTTAAAAGCTAAAACATAAGGCTTATCGCCATCTATCATTCCAACATGACAAATCTTTGCTCTTTTTATAATTTTCTCTTGATCTGAGAAATCAAGAATATCTTTGATTGTTCTATCTCTTTTTTGCATATAAATATAATTTTATCCGAGTGCTACATCTAAAAACATCATCAAAGCAAATCCAGTCATTGCTCCAATAGTAGAAATATCATTATTTTTGTTAAGTTGTGATTCTGGAATTAATTCTTCAACAACCACATAAATCATTGCCCCTGCAGCAAATGACAATGCATAAGGCAAAAAAGTTGTCATCGACATAACAGCTACAGCACCAATAACACCAGCAATAGGTTCAACAATTCCTGATAATTGTCCGTACCAAAAACTTTTAAATCTCGACAATCCTTCTCTTCGCAAAGGAACAGAAACCGCAGCTCCTTCGGGGAAGTTTTGAATTCCAATACCAATTGCAAGAACCACTGCTCCTGCAATTGTTACAGAAGGTAATCCTGATGCTACAGCTCCAAAAGCAACACCAACAGCCAATCCTTCCGGAATATTATGTAATGTGATTGCCAAAACAAGCAAAACACTTTTTTGCCATTTTGTTTTAATACCTTCTGCTTCCGACATTTTATATCCGAGATGAAGATGAGGTAATATTTTATTAAATATCCATAAAAACAAACCGCCAGCCAAAAATCCCACAACTGCAGGTATCCATGATGTTTTGCCCGCATTCTCTGTCATTTCGATAGCTGGTGAAAGTAATGACCAAAAACTTGCAGCTATCATAATTCCTGCTGCAAACCCAAGCATACCATCCAAAACCTTTCTGTTTATTGTTTTGAAAAAGAAAACCACAGAAGCACCTAAAGCTGTTAATAACCAAGTGAACAATGTTGCTATTAATGCTTGAGTAACAGGACTGAATTTTTCTAACCAATCTATTATCATATCAAATCAATTATTAATTTAAAAGCTTTCCTCCATATTTATAGCCTAATCCATCAACTGTATCCTTTATTTTATCAAAATTAATATCTTTTCCATAAAGAGTTACAATTGATTTATGCAAATCTGCTGTTGCATTTTCAATTCCTTGTAGTGAGATAAGGTTATTTTCAATATTACTTTTACATTGATTACATGTCATTCCTTCAACTATAATCTTTGTTTCGTTTAGTTTGTGAACTTGATTATCTGAATTTCTTGGGGTTGCTAAGTTTGTTTTCCGCCTTAAAATATACTTCCTTAAATAAACATTAATAATAAGTATAAATAGAATTATACTTGATGATACTTTTAACCAGTAAGGTAATATTTCGTGATTAGAATGTTGGGTAAATTGATTTGAAACATAATCAATAAATAGATGTTGGGGTATAAATTCATTTATAATTGTGCCAAATAAAAAAGCAGAAACAATTATAGTAGATAAATAAATAATTGAATTCTTTTTACCAAAAACTTTACTAATAACAGTAATTGTAGCTGCATTTGTAGCTGGCCCTGCCATTAAAAAAACCAAAGCAGCTCCCGGTGAAATTCCTTTTAATATTAAAATAGCAGCTATTGGTACAGATGCAGTAGCACAAACATATAAAGGAATTGAGGCAACCAACATTATCAGCATATTTAAATAACTATTACTCAAATATGTCGTAAAAAAATTATCAGGAATTATTACGGCAATTGCTGCCGCAGCTAATAATCCAATTAATAACCATTTTGCAATATCTTCCAGGAAATCAACAAATGCATATTTGAATAAACGGTAGAAAATATTATGCTTATTTTTACCTGAACCCTCGACAATGTGTTTCTCCGGAATATTTTCCGGATTTCTTTTATCAAAAATATTTATAAACAAACCACCAAGAAACCCAGTAATTAGCGCAATAATTGGACGTATGATCGCAAAGGGTAATCCTAACAGTGAATATGTAATCATTATTGAATCAACACCTGTTTGTGGTGTGGAAATTAGAAAAGAGACTGATGCACCTTTTGAAGCTCCATTTTTATAAAGCGAAATCCCGGTTGGAATAACCCCACATGAGCATAAAGGTAATGGTACTCCAAGAATCGCAGCTTTAATTACAGATGCAATATTTTTTTTGCCTAAATGATAATTAATCCTCTTTTGTGAAAAACTAACATAAAGAACACCAGCAATTAAAAAACCAAAAAGTAGATAAGGAGACATCTCATTTAGTATCTTCACAAATTCAAAAATAAATTTTGTTAAATATTCCATTATTTACTTAAAAAGTTTGTTTGTTTCTTTAAACCATAATACAAAATCAAGATATTCAAGAGGAATATTAATTTTATATGAAAAATCCTTCATCCTACTTTCCATTTCATAATATTTTTTTTCTGAAATTGATTTAGGAATCTCATTAATGACTTTATAATTTAAAAGGTTTCTAAGAATATGTCTGTCAAGAATTGCTATTTCTTTTCCAAACCCAATATTCCTTAAAAAATGGCTTGATTCTTTTAGACCATAACCTTTTATATTTTTGTTCAACCAATTTCTTTTTTCTGAAACTGATGAAAATTCTGTTAAAGTTTTTCTTATTCCTTTTGAATTATTAAAAAACATTTCTCTGGCTTCAACCAAATAAGATGCTTTGTTATTTCTAAACCTGACTAGATTCAAATCCTCTGCAATTGCAGCAGTATTCCCCTTTAAAAGTTTTTGGTTTTCTGTTAATATTATTATTGTTTTCCAAGCGTTCTGTGCTTTCGATTGAGGAGTGAAAAGGCAAAATGCAAGTTCCTGAAATAAACGTTTTTCATCAGCTTCGCTCCAAACAGATTGAAACTCGTTTATCCGCTTAAGAATATCCGGTTTTATTTTTTTATATATGTCAAACAATTTTCTCAATCTGTATGTTTTTACTTTTAAATTTTAATTTAATGTAAAGAAATTTTCAAATAACAACATTGCCAATGGTATAGATATAATAGATACAAGAAAGCTTGATATTAAAAATTGATTTGTTAAAGAAGTATTTCCACCTGCTTTGTTTGTTAAAATTGGAATAGTCGTAATTGGAGGCACTGTACTCAGAAGAAAAATTAAAAATGCAATAGAAAATGTCGGTCTGATAATTACTAATATTGCAAGAACAATGAGAGGGAAAAGAAAATTTTTAAGAGTTACAAATAATAATATATGTTTAAGTTGAATTTTGCCTTTTCTCTTGAAATCGACATAAACATTACCACCAATTAAAATTAGAATTAATGGTAAAGCAGTATCTCCTAAAATCTTTGTTATTGATAATATTACATTTGGGATATTTTGGTGTGCACCTGATAATCTTAGAACAACAGCCAGAATTGTAACTACCAGAATTGGATTAAAAAATTTACTCCAATTAAATTTATTCTTTACAGACCCTCCATTTCGAAAAAACAGATGGTAAGTATTAAACATAAGAGCAGGAAAAAAAAGTGTAAATAAAAAAAGTTCGACTAATATCGTAGAGTTATCCCCAAAAAGATTTTGAATAATTACCATTGGAACGAAAATAGCATTTGGATATAATAAACTTATACTAAACTCCGGTCTGTATTTTTTCTGAACCAACCTTATTCCAGCTAATGTCAATAAAAATGTCACGATAATAAAACCAATCCACCAAAGTGGTAATGTCCACCATTCAGGAAAAGCTATTGGATCAAACTTTAAAATAATATTTGTAAAAATCAAACAAGGAAGAGCAATATCAAGAACTAATGGTGAAATAACATCAAGTATTTTTATCGAAACAATTTTTCTTGATACAATTGCAAAACCTATAAATCCTATTCCAAGTAATAATATAATCGATTCAAATACTTTCCAAAAAATCATTATATTGGTTTTAAATTTTAATACTCGTTAAGTATTTGTTGTGCATGATCTTTTGTTTGCACTTTATTAAATATTTTTTCGATTTTACCTGTTTCGTCAATTATAAAAGTTTTTCTTAAAGCTCCTATTCTAATTTTACCAAACATTTTTTTCTCTCCCCAGAGTCCATAATCCTTAAGTATTTTTTTATCTGTGTCAGGAATTAACTCAAAAGGTAAATCATGTTTTGAAATAAACTTGCTATGTGCAGTTTCATTATCAGGGCTTACACCAATTATCTTGAAACCTTTATCTTTCAAAACTTGAAAATTATCTCTCAAATTACATGCTTCGGCTGTACAACCGGGAGTATTATCTTTAGGGTAAAAATAAAGAATAAGTTTACTGCCTTTAAAATCTTCAAGCGAAATTATTTCTCCTTTTTGATTTTTATACGAAAATCCGGGGGCTATATCCCCCTGTTTTAAATGTGTCATCTTAATTGTTTTTAATTATTCTTCAATAAGTTCAAAATCATCTTTTCCAACTCCGCAAACAGGGCAAACCCAGTCATCGGGAATATCTTCAAAAGCTGTTCCAGGTGCTATTCCTCCATCAGAATCACCTTCTTTAGGGTCATAAATATAACCACATACTGTACATTCATATTTTTTCATAATTTTTTTCCTTTCATTTTAATAATTATTACTATAATTTTAATTTGTTAATAATAGCTTCTCTACCTTTTTTAGATTAACTTTTCTTTTATATAATGGTCTATTATCGTTTTTATAAGCATTTAAATTTTCGTTGAAGGTTTTGTTCTTTTCATTTTTATAAATTACACCCAAAGGTAACTTATCAGTTTCAAATGCTTTTTTTATTGCCTCTATTTTATCAGTATTATCATAGTTTTCATCCACATAATAAGTATTGTCTTTAAACCATTTGAAAGTATTAATTTTATTAAATGAAACACATGGATGGAAAACATCAACAAGTGCATAACCTTTGTGATTGACTGCCTCTTTTAAAATTTCTTTCAGTTGATTCATATCTCCCGAAAAAGCCCTTGCCACAAAGGAAGCATTTAAAGAAATGGCAACTGCAATAGGATTAAATGGTTCTAAATATACTCCATCTAATTGAAGAGTCGTTTTGGTATCTCTTCTGCTTGTAGGGGAGGCCTGCCCTAATGTTAGTCCGTAAACCATATTATCATGAACAATATTTACTATGTCAAGGTTTCTTCTTATTGCATGTATAAAATGATTGCCGCCTTCACCATACATATCGCCATCTCCACCTTCAGCAATAACAATAAGCTCTGGGTTTGCAGCTTTTATTCCTGTTGCAACCGGAAGTGCTCTTCCATGTAATCCGTTAAAACAATTAGAGTTTACATATTGAGATGTTTTAGCTGCTTGCCCAATTCCTGCAGATATAACCAGTTTTTTAGGATTAATTTTTAATTCATCCAAGGATTGTTTTAAAACTTTCAGAATAGAAAAATTTCCACAGCCGGGGCACCAGTCAGTTTCAGGTATTTGATCAAAATCAAAATTAGTTTTCATTATTTTATTTTCTTTAGATTTTTAATAATTTCTTCTAATGAAAAAGGCATTCCATTATATTTTAAAATCTGTTTGTTAAATTCCAAACCTGTATGAGATTTAATAAGTTGTCCAAATTGTGAAGTAGCATTATTTTCAATAATTATTCTGTTTTTTGCTTTTGACAAGATTTCTTTTGTATTATTTGGTAAAGGATAAACTTGTTTGAAATATGCAAAAGCAAGATCATTATCGTTAAGCACTTCAACTGCTTCTTTAATAACACCATAAGTAGAACCCCAGCCAACAACTAATGTTTTATAGTTTTTTGAGCCAATAATTTCCGCCGGAATAGATTCATTGGAAATAGAATCTATTTTTCTTAATCTTTTATCAACCATTTTTGTTCTTATATCATAATCTTCTGTGATAAATCCATCTTCATTATGTTCGTGGCTATCAAATCTAATACATTCATCACCATGCATTGGAATTCCTCTCGGAGATATTCCGTCTTCAGTAATTTTGTATCGTTTATAGTTTTTATCTGTCTTGGTAATATAATTCTCCACCTTAAAACCTAAGAAATCAATTGATTTAATATTTTGAAACGAGTCAATATAAAATTGATCAGTTAAAATTATCACAGGTACCTGATACTTCGCAGCCAAATTAAATGCTTTTTGAGTTAAGCAAATTCCATCTGTAAAATTACCGGGGGCAAAAATTATCCTGGGAAATTCCCCATGACCTGCATATAAAGCCAGGTTTAAATCGCCTTGCTCTGTTCTTGTAGGAAGTCCTGTGGAAGGACCGGGTCGTTGGGCAATATGAATTACAACCGGTGTTTCAGTTATTGCTGCATTGCTTATACCTTCTTCCATAAGAGCAAATCCACCTCCCGATGTTGTAGTCATTGCCCTTGCACCTGCATACCATGCACCCTGAATCATATTAATTGCAGAAATTTCATCTTCTGCCTGTTCAACAACAACACCAAATTCTTCAGAATGTTTTGCCAAAAATTGTATAACCCCTGTTGAAGGTGACATTGGGTATGCAGAAATAAAATTACAACCACCAGCTAATGCACCTATCGCAATAGATTCAGTACCATTTAATAATACTTGATTTTTTACTGTCTCATTTTCCTCTATTTGAATTTCTAATTTAAACTCCTTACCTTTTTCATAACCTATAATAATTGCATTAATGTTATTTTCTGTAATTGTTTTTCCTTTTGTTGAGAAATGACTAGTAATGTAATCTTTAATCAAATTCAAATTAATATCAAGAATTCCAGATAAAAGACCCAAAACTATAACATTAGAATAAATCAAACCACCGACTTCTTTGGCTAAAGAACTTAGAGCTATATCTTTTATTTTATAACTCCCATTTTTATATTTATCCTCAATAAAACTATCTTGACCAATAATTATAGTGTTTTTGCTAAGCCGGTTTTCTATCCTGAAAATAGCATTTTTACTTAAAACTATTAAAACATCAATTTTATCAACAAAAGACTGAATGCTTTTATTTGATATTCTGATTTCAGTAGTATTATTTCCACCTCTAACTCTCGACATAAGTTCAGTAGTAGAAAATACATTATAACCTGAATTCTTTAAAGCTCTAATTATTAGTAATTCAATTGTTCTGATTCCTTGACCGGCTTCTCCTGATAAAACTATTGAAATATCATTTTTCATATCAAAATTAAATTTTTGTATTAGATGTTATTCTCTTTCAATTCAAAATAAGCTTTTGGATGCAAGCATGCCGGACATGTTTCTGGAGCTTTTTCCCCTTCATGTAAATACCCGCAATTACGGCATTTCCAGACTAATTTATTATTTCTTTCAAATACTTTACCTTCTTCAAGATTTGTAATCAATTTAGTGTATCTCTCTTCATGTGCTTTTTCTACTTTAGCAATCATTGTAAAAGCAGTAGCAATTTCTTTGAATCCTTCTTCTTCTGCTATTTTTGCAAATTCAGGATAAAGTTCTGTCCATTCTTCATTTTCACCTATTGCTGAAGCTTTTAGATTTTCAATAGTAGTATCAATTTTCCCTGCCGGAAATGTGGCTGTAATTTCAACATCTCCTCCTTCGAGAAATTTAAAAAACCTTTTTGCGTGTTCTTTTTCATTTAAAGCTGTTTCAGCAAATATTGCAGAGATTTGTTCCAAGCCTTCTTTTTTCGCTTGTTTGGCAAAATAATCATATCGCATTCTTGCCTGAGATTCTCCGGCAAATGATTTTAAAAGATTTTGTTCTGTTTTTGTTCCTTTTATTGATTTCATTAGTTAATTTTTATATTAGTTATGATTTGAATAATATTTCATAAATTGTATACGCTCAAATGATGCAGAGTTCTTTGCTTTTTCATAACTCAACAAACCTCTAAAATCATCTAATGAGTTATAATTATTTTTATTCATCCAGTTTTCTATTCCGTTAATAATTTCAGTAATATATTTCTCTTTATTCTTATAAATTGTTGAAACTACCTGAACTGCTTGAGCACCGGCAAGTATTTGTTTTATAGCTCCCTCGCTGTCATGAATTCCTGTTGATGCAACTAATGGTAATTTTATTTTATTACTTAATAGGGCAATCCATCGCAAAGATGTAGAGATTTCTTCAGGAAAACTAAATATATTTGAAGATGTTATTTTCATTTTGTTTATATCAATATCAGGAGAATAGTATCTGTTAAATAAAACAAAAGCATCTATATTTTTTGTCCAGCTTAATTTTTGAATTAACTGAGCTAAGCCGGCTGAATAACTACTCATTTTTAAAGCAATTGGTATTTTGATATTTTTTCTGACTTCTGAAATGATATCAAAATATATTTTTTCATTTTCCGTGCTACTATGATTTATGTCTGATGGCAACATAGAAACATTAATTTCAAGAGCATCTGCTCCTGCATTTTCAATATCTTTAGAAAAAGAAACCCATTCTTTGCTGCTAACACAATTGACACTTGCAATAACCGGAATGCTAACAGATTTTTTGGCGTCTTTAATTAAATTCAAATAGTCATTTAAACTTCTTTCTTTTGTGTAATATCTGGCATAATCATGAGCTTCGGGATAGTCATAGAAATTCTGATTTCCACTTTCTCCCATTTCCATAAGTATCTGTTCTTCAAAAAGAGATTTAAGAACAACAGCACCGATACCAAATTTTTCCAGTTTTATAATTTTTTCTACAGAATCTGTTAACCCTGAGCTTCCAACAATTACAGGGTTTTTTAATTCCAAACCCATAAAGGTTGTTTTTAAGTTTGTCATAAGTTTTTGTTTTAGTTTTTTACAATAAACTATTATTAATTAAGCTTTGCTTTATTTTGTAATTATCATACTCCAGTCTACAGAAACAATTTTTCAGCCTTGTTAATGCCAATTATATTCAGCTCATTTTTACTTGTCCTATTTTGTTTTCAAATCTACCGCTTTAAATTATATCACAGGAGGAGTAAATACTCTTTGTTTTAATTCTTTGTCTATCATATATAATCCTGAACCTTTTCCTTGGATAAGTTTTAACTGCCCAAGTAAATCGGAAGCATTTGCTTCTTCTTCTACCTGTTCTTCCACAAACCATTGAAGCATATTAACTGTTGCATGATCTTTTTCCTGAATAGCTAAATCAACAAGATTATTAATCAAAGATGTTATTTTTTCTTCATGAGCAAGAACTTCTTCAAAAACATTTATAATATTAGCCCATTCTGTTTTTGGCTTTTCAATTTTTTCAAGTTCAACTCTGCCACCTCTGTCAAGAATATATTGATACAGTTTTAATGCATGAAATTGCTCTTCCTCAAATTGTACTTTCATCCAGTTTGAAAATCCTGACAGGTTTTTTGAAGCGAGAAAAGCGGACATTGATAAATATAAGTAAGCAGAAAAAAATTCAGCATTTACTTGTTTATTTAATTCTAATTCTAATTTTTTGCTTAGCATTTTTTTTAATTTAGTTTAATTTATTTCTAAATTTAATATCGAATTCCGAATACCCCCGAAAGCTTTCAGCGATTTTTCACGGGTTATTAATTTTTGTTTATTTAATTGTAATGGATTATTATTCATATTATTAAAAATTAATTACTAATTTAATATATGGCGGTTAACATTTTTTTTGTTTTCTTTGTGAATCTTTGTGACTTGGTGCCTTCGTGGCTATTAGAAAATTTTTAGCCACAAAGACTCTAATACTCAAAGAAACACAAAAAATATAATTCCTGCCATATTTAATTTTTGTTTCGATTTATATTTCATGTTGATATTCAGGCTTTAAACAATCAATAAACTATAATCAATTATCAATATAAAATCGCCGAAAGTTTTCGGGCTAACGATTTTTGATTTTTGTTTACATCTTAAATCATTATTCGTTAATCAATATTCGATATTCATTTTTCCCTTCTCATTCCTTGTAATAAAGATTTTTTTTATTGTTTACTCTGTTACTTCAACCAAAACTTCTTCACTTTGCCATAAACCGTGTTTAGTGCAAAAAGCTTGAGCAATAAGTTTCATGTTCTTTTTTGGAACAATATAAAAATCCACTTCTAGATTCTCGTCTTGGTTTCCAAGTGCTCCTTCAATAAAATTTGCTTCTGCAAGCATTTTTTCACCATTCCATAATTGCACCCAGGCAATGTAATGATCAGGGACATCAGGATGTTTGTATTTATCACCAACTTTTACTTTTACTTTAAATTTTTCATTCATTTTTGCACTATTTTCACAGTAAACAAAAGCCGAATGCCTGTCGATATAATCTTTTTTAGCTTCTCTTTCTATTTGAGAAATGTCTTCATATTTGTTTATTTTCATAATATTTATTTTTAATGTTAATAATACTAAAACTCGCACAAGTGTGCGAGTTTTTATTTTCATTTCGTAAATTTCCGTTCTGAATATTGACCAATAAAGTAAAATGCTAAAATTGGGATTAACATAAATTTTGCGGATTTTTCAAGCAAATTAAATAAATCAAGTATCGTTAAAAATACAGCAATTACAACAATTATGATTATAGTAAAATATCTCTTTCTCATTTTTTCTTCTGTGTTTTATCTATTTCTCAAATAAATGCTAATTTATTAATATCCGGCAACCATAATCCAGAATCAATTTTCTAATGTGTCCCCAAATAATCAGAAACACCATCAACAGTGGGTTTCATAGCATCGTCACCTTCTTTCCAATTTGCCGGACAAACCTCCCCATATTCTTCAAAATGATGAAGAGCATCAATAATTCTAAGAGCCTCGTCAACACTTCTGCCAAGTTGTAAATCGTTGATTACCGAATGACGAACAACACCTTTTTTGTCAATTAAAAATAGTCCTCGATATGCTACAGGAGCTCCTGTAAAAATCAATTTTCCATCTTCATCGTAATCATATTCACCGGCAAGTACTCCAAAACTGTCGGATATGGTTTTATCCAAATCTGATACAATAGGGTATTTCACGCCTTTTATTCCACCATTATTTTGTTCTGTATTTAACCAAGCCCAATGCGAAAATTCAGAGTCGATTGAACATGCTACAACTTCGACATTACGCTTTTTAAAATCTTGAATTTGTCTTTGAAATGCAATTAATTCAGTCGGGCAAACAAATGTGAAGTCTAATGGATAAAAGAAAAATATTACATCTTTTTTCCCAATAAATTGTTCTAATGAAAAACCCTCAACAAATTCGTTTCCGTTGACTACTGCTTTTGCCTTAAATAAAGGCGCTTTATTCCCTATTAATGTTTCCATGTTTATTTGCTTTTTTATAATTTTTTATGACATAACCACCAATCATAACATTCAAATTCTCCCTCTTTTGATTTTTGTATTCTATCCTTTGCAGTTTTTACATCAGTAGCAGGAGGAATGATTACATGATCACCCAACAATTCATTATTTGGCCAACCTGCAGGCATTGCAACTTTATTTTTGTCAGATACTTGCATTGCTTCTACTGCTCTTAATATCTCATCCATATTTCTACCAAGCTCTTGAGGATAGTAAATCATAATGCGAAGTTTAGCTTTAGGGTCAACTACAAATACAGCTCTTACAGTATTTGTGCCTTTTCCAGGATGAATTATCCCAAGAGTTTCTGCAACTTTTCCTGTGTCAGCAATTATTGGAAATTCAATTTCTACATTCATATTATCCTTTATCCACTCTTCCCATTTAATATGTGAAAATACCTGGTCAACACTTAAACCAATTAATTCGCAATTTAATGCTCTAAATTTATCATAGCGTTTTTGAAAAGCAACAAATTCTGTTGTACAAACCGGTGTAAAATCGGCTGGATGGCTAAATAGTACAAACCATTTACCTGCATAATCTCCGGGTAAATTTTTCATTCCGTGAGTTGTCTGAACATCCATTTGTGGAAATTCATCGCCTAATAATGGCATTCCTTTTTTTTCTGATATTGTTTCCATGGCTAGCTTTTTATTTAGTTAGTAATTCTGATTTAAATTATTTAGTTTTTACATTTACTGCATATTCCTTTAATATATAAATGTGTTTGATGAATATCAAAATTTTCAATTCCGCTTATTTTAATATTAGAATTATCAAAAGCAAAATCATATAGCATTCCACAGCTCATACATTTAAAATGTCCGTGTGTTGAGGTGTCGGCATCATATCTTGTTTTATTATCTTCAATATTTATTATTTGTACAATTCCTTTTTTAACAAACTGCTTTAATGTGTTGTAAACTGTAGTTTTTGATAAAGATGGAATTTCGTCAATTAATTCTTTATATATTTTTTCCACAGTGGGATGATTCATTTCTGTATATAAATAATTAAAAATCTTTATTCTTTGAACTGAAGGCATTATTTTATTTGACTTCAAATATTCACCAATATTTTTTATTTCAATCATAATGTAATTAATGTAAAATTGTAACCATTGCAAAGTAACAACAATAAAATCGATTTGTCAAGTTTTTTTCAATGTTTTTTTTTGATATGACAAAATTTCAGTAGAAATATTTGGCACACATATTGACATATCGAACATTTTAAATCAGTGAGACTTAAATTTTGTGAAGCAAACATTTAGTCGAACTCCTGCCAGACAGCAGGCTGGTTTCCCATCGCTTGCGGCGGGGAGCTTTATTTGGAAATTTAAAAATTAAAATTAGGAAAAAGACCATATTTCTAACAGATAAAATAAAAACAGATGAAAGACAAAATCACAGCAACGCATAATTCAAAGATGGCTTTTGAGCTGGAAGTTAACGGACATAAATTTATTATTGATGCGGCAGAAAAAGTTGGTGGAGAAGATAGAGGACCACGCCCAAAACCATTAATGCTTGCTTCATTAGCCGGATGTACCGCTATGGATGTTATTTCGATATTGAAAAAAATGCGTATAGAACCTGAATATTTTAATGTTTCGGTTGAAGGTGAATTAACTGAAGAACATCCAAAATATTATAATAGTATGCATGTAATTTATGAATTTAGAGGTAAACATCTTCCGATGGATAAATTGCAAAAAGCAATAAGCTTGTCAGAAGAAAGATATTGTGGCGTTTCGGCAATTTATAAAAAAGTAATGCCTATTACTTCTGAGATTAAGATTTTAGAGTAAAATCAGAATTAATTTTAGTTTCATGAGTAATAAATTTTTGATGTGGATATAAATTTGATTTTTTGTTTAAATCAGTGAGACTTTAATTTTGTGAAGCAAAATTATCTAGTCGAACTGATCCCGAGCTTAGTCGAGGGATCTCTAAGGTTATTTTCCCCGCCGCTTGTATTCTATATTTAAATCAGTATATCTTTAACGTTTGCCTGTAACGATTTTGTAATAACAGTAGTGCGGGTTTCCGAAGCACTTCACTTTCATTTCACTACTAAATTTTATTACTTGCATAATCTTTCAATTTACGTTGAAACCCTCATCATGTATGAGCCTTTGGGGGTATGTGCTTTCTTTTTCACTGTTTCCCTGTGCATTGGCAAGACATACTCTTTTGCAATTTTTGGTCAAGCGTTGGCTCGTGTGAATTGCAAATGTGTATGGCTTTCAGGGTGGGCTTAGATTGGATTTTACATAAGACATCTTTGTTTGCATATTATTATTTTCTATCATTTTAGGTTTTAGATACTAAATGTTGATTACCTAATCCCGTAATAAAAGGTTATGATAATAGTCAAGTTTTTCATACCATTTATTTGGAGTAATACCGTTATTTAATTTACTAGGTAATTCTTTTCCCATTTCTATTGACCTATCAAGGTTGGATTGCATAAAAAAACCTGATTTGCCAGATATGTAAATATTGGGGTATTTATCACCAACAAACTTTAAAATAGATTTAATATTAGTTTGCCAATTATTGTAAAAGAGCGGATAAACGTCAGATATGTTTAGATGAAAATCATAATTTGAAGGAACGTTGTTCAACCCCTTTATTAAACCAGCTTCTTTTAAGTCCCTGAAACACATTGCAACAACTTCTGATGTGTCCAAATTCCAAATTTCATCTGAGTGAGAGCAAGGGATTTCACAGATAATACTTGTAAAATTCTTATCAGTATTCATTAGGCTCGAAAACCTATTTGGAATTGAAACTCTACCTATATTGTATTTTGTTTCTGGTAAATAAAAAGATTCTCCTTCTACTAGTATATCTTCATTGACATGGAGGAAAATTAATTTAAGTCCTCTGTATTCTATTTTTTTAACTATTTTCCTTTCAGCCGAAGTAAAATTAAGTTTACTAGTTATGCCTGTTAAAGAAATCGTAGAAATAAGTTTCTCAAATCTAATGGTTTCAATCTCGCCATTAATATCGATTTGAAGAGAATCAGAATTTATCTCAAAATCTTTTACAGATTTATATATCTTAACCTTATTTTCTAATGCAATCTTTTCTAATCCTTGAGGGAACATTCCTATACCACCTTCTAAATAATAAAAGTACTTATTATGCTTTTTTTTGATTGTATAATTAATAAATTCCCTGAGTAATGATAGTGGACCAACCATAGCCATTTGGCGCTTTATTGCAGTTTTTGAAATTAATGTAGGGTTGCAGTTCCAAACTTTTAAAGCATAAGGTTTGTAAAAAATATTATACGCTCTTGAACCGACATTTTGTTTTAGATTATATTCATAATTTGATTTCTTATTATTATTCAAAGTAGAAAGTAATTTTAAAAATCTCCCAAATAAAAGTGAAACAGAACAGTATAATGATTCAACTAATCCAAGACCAAACATGAATTTGATGGACTTAAGTGGGTAAGTAATATAAGATTCTCTGAAGATTAATTTACCTGTTCTATTATTCTTTATTAAAACATTGCCTGATATCTTATTGATGTAATCTAATGTATTTTTATCTACTTCTTGGCTTAATAGACAAATTGGTTGCTCAGATGCTCTACAATCCTTTATATTTATAGTTTTACAGCAAATCAAATGTTATGAATAAAAAAAATGCTTTTATTGCTGTAGTACAATTACACGAAAACAT
>Ga0307991_1000334_pt1 | contig 34450 bp, 30 predicted proteins | sample EllFjometagen131_FD_203146 | JGI IMG/M metagenome (GOLD analysis project Ga0307991, IMG submission 203146) | Marine microbial communities from Ellis Fjord, Antarctic Ocean - #131 | ecosystem: Environmental > Aquatic > Marine > Unclassified | place: Southern Ocean | collected 2014-10-08 | reverse complement strand
ATCCGACAAAGCATTGGAGAAGTCTGCTGCCGGGCCAGAGTATCGCCGCGGCATATACCGCCGCCAGCAAAAGAATCAGTGGAGATTCGGTCCCTGAAGTAAAGTAGCAGGATACGGCATAGGTTAGAGATAGGTAGAGGAGAGGAACGTTGAGCGAGGTCGTTCGCGTCCCCGAAGGCATGAGACCCCGATTAATGAGGCAGGCCAGCCACCAAAAACCGATAAAACAGATGATACCAACCGAACGGATTATGACCCAAAAATCAAGGTGCACGGCCCGCAGTAGTGACAAGAGCAAAGCCCAAGCCGGAGATGAGAAGCCTTCAACGAATTCATTCGGGTTCCAGACCAGGCCAAACCCATGAATAACAAGATTGTCGACATACCGAAAATAAACATACGCATCGTCTAAAATCCACGCGTACCAGATAATAAGCAGGCTACCGATAACCAGGGAGAATATTTCCGCCGGGGAAGGCCGAAAGCGCCAATTCAGTTCGTTAGATATCATAAGCTATATCCTGTCGCGGATCTCATGCAAGTACTTACTCGAAAAGCTTTTTGAACCACGAAGAACACGAAGTATATGAAGGAATTTGCAAAAAATCAGAAATAATTCAAAAGCTTTTTCGGGTTTTTCTTCGTGTTCTTCGTGGTAAATATATAGTTTTATAAACACAAAAAATATAAAATACTTTTTTAGATAAGGTCATGATAGACCTACCAGATCTCTATCTCCAGTTCCAGGTCAATTCTGAATTTCTCTTTCACTTTTTCCCGGGCAAGCGATATCAACTGTTCCACATCCCTGAAAGATGCCGCTCCACAATTGACGATAATATTGGCATGCCTATCCGCTATTTGCGCACCCCCTACCTTTTTCCCTTTTAAACCTGCCGACTCAATCAATCGTCCGGCATAATCGCCGGGGGGGTTTTTGAAGATAGATCCGGCACTGGGGTATTCCAGAGGAAGCGATTTTTTGCGCCGGATGATGATTTCATCCATCCTATCTTTGATCAATTGAGGAGAACCGGGATCGAGTTTTAATTCTACTTCCAGAATAATCTCTGCGCTTTGCCGGAAGCGACTTGAACGATAACCGAAACAACACTCTTTCGGAGTCCAATCTTTCAGGCCGAACCGGGGCTTAAATGTCCGGACCCGCCTCACCACCTGCGAGATATCCCCTCCCCCCCAGCCGGCGTTCATCACCACCGCGCCTCCTATTGTTCCGGGGATACCGGCCAGGAATTCCAGGCCGGCCAGGCCCCTCTCTGCCGCGTATTGAGCCAGGCGGGGCAAAGTTACTCCGGCCTCCGCCGCCAGGCAGTCATCCCGAAAATTTAATCCGGCCAAGCCCGGACCGGGCTGAATAACGATCCCTCTGACTCCACGGTCGGAGATCAGCAGATTCGATCCGCGGCCCAGGATGGAATACGGGATATCTTCCTCCGTCAATGACTCAAGGAGTGTTATCAGGTCGGGAACGCTCGCGGGAAGAAGAAAGAGATCCGCCGGACCCCCGATCCTTAAAGAAGTATGTCTCCGCAGCTCTTCTTCCTGCCGGATCTCTCCCTGGAAACCGGAGGCGACACAGATATTTTTCCAGTCACTTATTATTTTCTCTTCCGTCATTGGAATTCAATTTAACAACTTATTTAACCGCGGATTATACGGATTATGCGGATTAGAGAAAAACAATCCTTTAAATCAGTCTAATCCACGATTTATTGAAACAGGATTAAGACTCATGTCTTTCTCCACTATCACCCAACCGGCCTGATCCGGGTTAAATGTGAACGATTTTATTTCTTCCGGAGAAAATATCCATTGGTAGGTTCCTTCCATGAACTTGGCCATTCCACCGTTCCAGCATAGGGCGGGAAGCGTATCGGCAATACTATCATCCAGGCAAATCTTTCTCTCCGGTGTAATCCGACCATCTTTTAATCCGGATTTTATCTCCGTCAGCATCTTTCCCAGAGGAGCCATCTGTTGATCCAGGATCGAGATATGGGCGGCCAGAACGACAAGATTGATCAGCAGGATTCCGGATAAAATCACATATACCACCAGCCGAGCTTTTTGATGTGCTTTAATCAAACGATCGACCAGGAATAGTGCCAGGAGGATAATCATGGCGTTGGGGACGTACTGATATCGGAACTGACGGAAGACATAGAGAGGAACATTGGTAATACCACGCCCATGATAAAGGGTAAAGACAGAGGACCATAGCAGAAATAAGAAGAAGAACGACATCAGAGCGGTGGCGCGGTCTTTGCGGTAAATGTAAAAACAGCCTCCTGCAATTATCAAAAGAGAGATAATCCCCCCGATAAGGATGAACTTTCTCAATTCAAGATCCACCGCCTGCCAGAGACTGTCCAGGTCAACTTTCTTATCAAGGATTAACGGCGGTTCTATCAGTTGAAATATTCGCTCCATACTTCGCCGGGACAAGACATCCCTCAGGGACGGACTGCATTCAAGGAATATCCCGCCCCTCCCAATGTTATCCTGGATAATTACCGGGCAGGTCAACAGCGGCGCGATATTGGCGATAACCCCATTCAAGATTATCGCCGAGGATGATGCGGCGATGCTGAAAGTGACCCGGGAAGGGGTAATCAGCTTCTCCACTATTTTCCCGGAATTTTCGACCGGGCTATAGGCGCGGGTAAATCCGAGAATCGCTCCATAAGTCAGGTAAAGCGTTGCGACGGCAATAACTACCGCCCGGCGGGTTCCCCGCCGCCGTAGCAGACCAACCGGTAGAAACGCGGTGATAAAAGACAGGATAATCATCCCCAACGGCCAGAGGATAAAGACTTCATAAGAGAGCATCCCTGGTAAAAACAATAGCGCGGCACAGATAAGCTGGCCATATCGACCGGTCCGCAAAAATCGGAGATAGAGGAGAAATCCCGAAAGGCAGAGAGAGAGACCGATAATTAAGGTGAGGTGGAAGGTCCAGGTGATGATATTGAAGTGAGAGAAGAGGAACGCGAAGACGGTCAGAAACACTGCGGTGATTAATCTCCCGCAGCCGAAATTCCGGGCCATCCAGTACATTAGCAGAATGCTCAAACAGTAGAACCCGAAGGTCACAAGATGGTACCAGAAGTAATTCGCCCCAAAGGACAGCCACAGCCAGTATAGAACCAGATGGAATAGCGGCCGGTAGGTCCCGTGCTCCCAAACATCGTAATTCACCACCTCCATAACCCGCTCCAATACCGGAAGATCCTGGTAATCATGGAAATAATAAAACAGACACCAAAAATCACTCCGGGGGGGATTGGAGAAGGTCGGTGAAAATACTAACAGTAGGACGCCGAAGAGGAGCAGAAAATATATCGTAATCGCAAACTGACCTGTGGCTGATTTATTTCTCATCTCGAATCTGCGACTATCTTCTTTCTGTCTCCATGATACTGTTCCTGATGACAACTGTTTTATCGAGGGGCAGATCAGCGGCCAGTAATAGTCCGGAGTTAGCTCAGTTCATAGACCAAGGCACTGTTTGACGAAACCTTAAATCAGCATCCTTCGCTTACGGGGTCCGCGGCGGCAATCTGTCCCTGCGAATTTCTGAAGAAATGGATCCCCTGGAGCCAATCTTCAAGTTGCAAATATCTCACCAATACCTCCGCGATTACCACTGCGATGATGACTGAGATACCGAGGGTTATCAGAGAAAATATGATTTTACGCTGTTTGCCGACCACAGCCTTAACTGTCTTCTTATATTTAGTACCTGAATGAAAACCACGATTATTTGGGATTTTTTTGTTAGCCGCAACGTTTAAGTTGCGTAATCGTTTGCCTGTAAAGGTGATTATATCAATTAGTCACGCCCCGCTACAGTGGGGTGGCTAACTTAAATCGTGGTTTTTGTTCAGACACTATTTAGATATTAATTAAAATAACCCAGTGACCGGAGATCTTCCCTTCTCATCTTAATCTCATTCTGATTGAGTATATCCGGCTGCTCTCCCTGTAGCTGGATTGGGATAAACTTGATATGATATATAATACAGGTGATATTTTTCGGGGGGAGAAAATCAAACTCCATGAAGATAGTTTCACCACTGACCGTAACGGGGCCATAGTCCAAATAATACGCCGTATCTTCTTCCTCTTCCTCGAATAGAATGACATCGACAGGTTCCTGAAAAGGGAGAGCGGGGTCAAAACGAACGCGGAAGCCGGTCTTTCCGCGGATTAACGCCAGTTCTTTCATCGGCGCGATAAACGCCTGGATACGGTAGCTGCCGTTGGGGATCCGGGCGGAGAGTGAGAGAACGGGAGGCTTTCCATTTTCCGGCAGACAGAAGAGATATCCCTGCCGATTCGACTTATTTATTACCCATGGTTTATCAAATCTACTATCCATTGAATTACCCCGCGGAGGTTTGTCATTCCAGCAGGTTTCATAAGCATTTTTCGGTGATACCTGAAATTCATCGATCGGATAAAAAAAGGGGAAATCTGGGGCCTGCCGCCGTACCGCGTCCCGATAACGATCCCGGAACATTTTCATAAATTTATTATATCTATCTTTAAGTTTCTCCTTTAAAAATTCCGGTTTGCCGGATTTTATATTCCTGATTTCCCCGGGGTCCTTCCGGAGGTCAAAGAGAGAATCTTTACCTATAATATATTTATATTCCTCGGTTCGGATGGAATCCTTACTATAAACCTCCTTCTTTCCCCGGTTGGGATTCTTAAAGAGATTACTTAGACTTTCCCCATCCATCGATTTTCCCTCGGGGAGCCTAAGATTACAGACATCACAAATGGTCGGCATAATATCGATGGATTCCGTAAGACCGCCAATTCGGAGACCGGCCGGAATGCTGGGGGGATAAACCATAATCAGGGGGACATGAATAAGCGAATCCCAGGGGGGGCCGCCATGCCCAAGACCGCCATGCTCTCCCAAAAGTTCACCATGATCGGAGGTAATTATAAATAGGGTATTATTCGCCAGACCACGTTCAGCCAGGCCCTCGTATAATCGACCGATCTGACGATCAGTATGTTTCAAGTTGCTGTCATACATGACTCCGAAATACTGCAAGTCTTCTTTGGACCAATCTCGTATTCCCCCACCCTTCCGGTTCTTGAATTTTTCCCGGACCGCGTTCAATCGGTTCAACTCTTCTTTATCAATAAAGTCAAGATCCTCTTCTTTGGGTGGATAGGGTTGATGAGGAGACATTACATGGAAGTAGAGAAAGAACCCCTCCCCCTTATGCTTATTGACCCAGGAGAGAACCGCGTCCACCATCATTTCATCAACCGGTTTCCTGGTAGCCGTCGGGAAGAAGAATGATTCGTCAAATGATCGTACTAAATCCGTCTTATCCATAAACCAGGGGTGATTGTGAAAGATTACCGTCCGATAGCCGGACCGGGAAATAAGGTCCGAAAAGAGAATCTGCTGATCATCGAACTTCTTGAAGATAGTCCGGGGCCCCTCTCTTCTGATCCCCCATCCCCAGGTCCCCATCTGGAATATCGGTTCGGAGAAATACCGGGAAGTGAAGATCCGGGGGATGGAGTCATACGTCTCGGTGGCGGAAACATAATTTTTCAGGAAGATCGCGCCCCTGCGCCCTATCGCGTCAATCAAGGGAGTGGTTTTCTTGTCATAACCATAGCAGGAAAAATGATCGGACCGGGCGGCATCCAGAAGAATGAAAACAATATTGGAGGGCGGGAGAGTGTCATTTTTTTGAACCCCCGGTACCGGCGCGGAGCAGATAAAATATGACGCTACCACTAAAACAAACAAACTTGAGGTCATGCAACTCACTCCCTTTTTCGGACTTTTTCAGCATTTAGGTACAGATTTAAATAATACCGCTTCAAACTGATCGCCCGCTTTTCAGTCTTACCATATTTACTGCTCTCTCAGCCATCTTTCAGGACAGCCGATTCTTTCCGCGGCTACAAATATCCCAGTGATCTCAACCCATCCCTTCGTTCCTGCACTTCCTCTTCCTTTACTCTTGTGGTTTCACCGACTCCTCTTCCTGAATCCGGAAAAAACCGGAGGTGATGGAGGAAAAATTCCGCACTCCTATCCGGGGAAACAAATACCTCTACAAAAAAGCGGTTGTTCTTCACCGTTATATTGCCCCAGTCAAAATAATAACATCCATTTCTTCCGGCGGACGACACCCCATACGGATCAAGAAATGGACCTTCAGTCTCAAATCGATACTGTAAGCCAGCTGACTCAGGCCGGGCTTTCTCCTTTCCCAGTATCTCTACCGTGGCAAAAACTCGGTAGGTTCCATTTGGGACATCAATCGATATCTCAACGGGCGTAGTCTCGCTCTCTCCATACCGACAGAATAATCCTCCGAAATTCACGGACTCATTCAGCAACCAGGACTTACCGGGAGAAATCGCGCTTAAAACCGAAGCAGGCCGTTTCCCAATATGACATCTCTGGACGTTTGTTTCAGGACCAAGCAAAAACTCCCGTAGTGGAAGATAAAATGGGTATTCTAGCGGCTTCGTCCGGCAGGCAGACTCAACAATCTTCACAAACGGAGCGATGAAACTTTTGTGTCTGGCGGAGAGCTTCTTTTTCAATTCCGGATTATCCCCTTCAATATTTTTATTTTCTTCCGGGTCTTTGATTAGATCATATAGCTTGTTGTAACTGATTATAAATTTATACTCCGGAGTACGTATAGATTCTTCTGTATAAATTGCCTCCTTGCCGGTCATCGGGTTGGCAATAAAACTCTTAAGACTGATACCATCCATCTTCTTGTCGGCAGGAAAATTCAGGCCACAGATATCTATTATCGTCGGCATGATATCGATTGATTCCACCTGACCACGAACCTTAACCAACGACGGAATACGTCCCGGCAAAACCATAATCAAGGGGATATGCGTGACACTGTCCCATGGGGGACCACTGTGGTTAAGCTTACCATGTTGCCCCAGATTTTCTCCATGATCGGAAGTAATGATGAAGAGAGTATTTTTAGCCAATCCCCATTCTTCGAGCTTTGAATAGAGCAGACCAACCTGGGTATCGCTATGGCGAAGGTTACTATCATAAAGAACCCTCAGGCAGTCGAGTTCTTCCGAAGTCCAATCCTTGCTTGATTCGTTTTTCTTGGAGTAAAACTTACGACGGACCGCATCGAGATCGGATTCCTGCTTATCCCCGATAAATTCAAGCTCAACGGACTTCGGGGGATACGGCTGGTGGGGTGACATGATATGGAGATAGAGAAAAAATGGGTGAGCGGCATTTTCCCGGATCCAATCCAGCGCCTGCCCGATTATCGCTTCATCCGCTGGTTCCTTACGTAACCGGGTCTTTACTTTGAAATGCTCATCAAAACTTCTCACCAGAGCGGTCTGAGGGACAAACCACCAATGGTCATGAATTATCGCTGTCCGGTACCCATTACTAGACAGGACTTCAGGCAATAATATCTGTTCTCGGTCAAATTCCCTAAAAACACCTTGGGAGTTCTCGCGCCGGATCCCCCAACCCCAAGTATCCTTCTGGAATATTTCTTCCGAAAGATAACGGGAGCTTAAGATCCTCGGCAGAGATTTAAACGTCTCCGTCGCCGGGGCGAACGCTTTAAGAAAAATTGCTCCGCGGCTCCCGATAAAATCCATCTCAGGAGTGGTTTTTTTGTCATAACCATAACAGGAAAAATGATCGGCCCGAGCAGCATCGAGAAGGATAAATACCACGTTGGGATGACCAGAATATGCATCCATATTATTTCTGCAGCCTACGGGAAGGACAAAAACTAATAATCCGATCAGATAGATCGTTAATCGTATTATCATATGCTCCCCCCACCAGACCCTGGGGTTGGATGATAATGCCTGATCCGCCGCCGAATTCTCCACCCTAGAAAAACCAGAATCAAGACTCCCCAGGAGATAATGGAGATATTCATTCCTATCCTCCAGGACTTCGGCTGGAAGATCATTTCAACCCGATGCTTCCCCGGATTCAGCCAGATTCCCCGCTGGAGATAATTCACCCGATAAAGGGGAACGGCCTCTCTATCTACTTTCGCCTCCCATCCCGGATACCAGACCTCGGTCAAAATAAGCATGGCCGGACGGGTTATCTCAACTTCCACTTCCACCCGATTGGGGTTACTGAAATCAAGGCTCGTAATGGGGTTTGCATCCTGGAGTTCATTAAAATGCGCGATATATTTTTCTTTGGAACCGGGATCAAAAGATTGGTAATCGGTAATCTGTAACTGGTAATCGCCTCCCCTCCCCCGATCATTGATCACCGATAACCGATTACTGAGCTCTGATAACTGATCATTACCATCAACAAACACCCCCTTCCGGAGATCCCTTTTAACCAGTTCCTCCATCGCCTTCTCCTCCGAGCAATCAACAACCCGGTCCATGGTAAAGACCCGGGGAAGTGCCAGAGGATTGAGATGAAGATAAAAATCCGGGTCTAATTCGAGTTTTTCGGTCTTCCCTCCGGGGAACGGATTGTCTGGCCGGGAATCAAGAAGATATCCGACGGACATGTTGCTCAAGAACAATGGATATACCGGGTGGGGAAATTCCCAGTAAAGAGGCCAGCCTACCGGACGTCCGTATGCTTCTTCAAATGCCTGCTTGAACCGTTTCTCCAGAGGCTTCATGTCATATCCCATGAAAGCGTAACTTCCCGAGGGGTCGAGGCGGGAGAAATTATCGTGGAAGGGCTGGTCGGTAGCCCAGCGGAGAGTCCGGTCCGTCCGTTGAGCATCAAGAGTTCTCAGAACTCTTTGCACCATCGGATGGGTCGATGGACCAAGACTGCGGATCTGCTGGGGTTGCGGCTCGTGGAATCGGAAGATACAGAAGTAAAAAGCCGCATATGTAAAAACCGACGCTTCCAGGATGACCAGCGCGGCCATCGCGATCGCCCGGCGCTGCCCCCGGAGACCCCGCCAGACGAGAACCAGGAAAATACCGGCGGCGAAAAAATATAAGACCGGACCGGAGACAAACCATTCCAGGTTGCTCCGGCGCACGATTTCATCCAATCCGGGAAGTGAGAACCGCCCGCTGAACCAGCCCCGGATCCCCTCAGAGCCGGATAGAGCCAGAACACCGGCGAGACCGGAAAGTCCGATATACCACCAGACCAATCTCTGCTCCCGACCGGAGGAAGCCCGCTTCCAGGACAAGAGATATTCCATCCCGAGACCGGCCAGCCAGGCGGTGGCTACCACCTGAAGCAACCGGTAACGGATGGGAAACGGAAAGCGCGAATAAACCGGCACCCACTTATAGAAGAAATAATAAAAGGGGGTATGTCTCCCCAGAACTAAAAGAATCGATAATATCCACAGCAAGACAGCAAAACCTGCCCAGAAACGCAGACGTCGGGTGAATGGACGCTTTACTATCAGGAAGGTCCCGACCAGGGCCAGGAAGGTCAACAAAAGACCTCCACTCAGATTGGCATCCCAGAACCGAACTCCGTGGGTGACCGCCTCCACCCAGTTTCGGTTATTGAAACCGCTCACGGTCCCGAAGAGATCGGGGATAACAATAGTAGCCAGATAGACCGGGGGCATCGACCCGTCCTCGCCGGTCATTGCCTCATAGGTCATCGGAAGATGCTGTTCGGTATAGGCCACCCCATCCAGACACGGGATCCAGTAAACGGCGGAGAGAGCCAGGCCGAGCAAGACTGCGGACGCCAATTGAAGGGGAGATCTAAAGCACAATCGCTTTCTCGGTCCCCGGAGACGTCGAAGACCCAGTCCAACCGAGAGTAAACCGCATAGAAGGAGGCTGGAGGCGGTATGTTGCGGCGCGGCAGCGGTTATCATTAACGCTATCACGCACCCCCCGGCGGCAACCCTGCCCCACCCGGCCCGGCGGTCCATTGAGACCACAATCAGCGCTAACCAGGGGAGCCACCCCGGAACCGCCGCGATCTGGAAACCAACATAGGAGTAAGCAAAGATAGGACTGAAGCTATACACCACGGCTGTCACAAAAGCGGCAAGCGGATGGAGGCGGATTCCCCGGCGGGCCAGAAGGTACATCCCGACCCCGGCCAGACAGTAGTGAAGAAAAAGAGGGATCAGACAGGTCACAAGATAGGCCTGATCTAGGTCGTCGAGAGGACTCAGCAGGGAAAAGGGCCAGAGCGGGAAATAGTAGGTATCGGCATAATATCGGGCATAGAACGGTTTGGCACCGCACCAGGTTTCACAGTCCCAGAGGGGCACCACGCCGCTCTGAAAATGACGGGCCATAAAAAAATGCCAGGGGAAGAAGTCCATTGCCATATCATCATGGAATATCCCTCTCCAGCCGGCCAGAGCGGGGGTGAATAGCATCAAGAGAAGAACCCCCAGGCAAATCAGGGCTACTATGTCCCGCCGGTTCCTACCCGGACGATGTATAGCGTTTCCGGGAATCAATCGGGTGTCCGGCTTCATTCGGATTTCCGCCTTGTTTTCAATGCCATGGCTATCCATTTCCCGGTGCCTCCTCTCGTCTTCTTTTCCGCTCCTGCCGTACAGACATCAATATCAACCCGACAAAAACGAAAATCCCGATGGCGGTCCCAACTAACCCCTGCGTCAATGAACCCGGCCGGAATATCATCGTAATCCGATATTCGCCGGGGGGGCACCAGATGCCGCGCTGCAGAAAATTAACCCGGCGGATTGGAACCGGTTTTTCATTTATCGTCGCCCGCCAATCAGGGTGATAAATATCGGTCATCACCATCATGGACGGCACCAAGACTTTTACATTGATCCTGACTCGGTTAGGATCGGAGAGGTCGAAATCGGTCACTTCATTTTCCTTCTGGTGATCATTGAAATGGGCATCCGCCTCAATCTTAGTAAATTCATCAGCAACCGGAATGATTTCCGGCGAAGGCCGATCCCTCCAGGTTTCCGGGTCACAGTAACCACTTTTCTTTAAATTGGTATGAAGGAGCGCCTCTCTCTGCTCCTCTTCATTGGCCACCTTCCAATGATCCTGGAAATATAACCGGGGAAGAGCGGCAGATATTTCATAACTGTACTCATTCTCCACTCTTCTTCTTTTTTCCATATGAGAAAAGTTTAGCCGGCTCCGGGAGAGTAGATAACGTGTGCTCATATTGGGCCAGAACCATGAACCCCAGTCCCGGACTTTTATCTCATAAGGCAACCCTTTCGCCAATTCCTCGATAATGCCTTGAAATCGCGGATCAAGGGGCTTGACATCAAATCCCAGCATCGAGAGGGAACCGTCCAGCCATGCCAGATTATCGAAGTAGGAACGGTAATAAAGACGCCGGTATAACTTTCGCTCATCCTCCCGTTCCGGGCGCCAGTTTAAGATCTTCCGATAGATTGGTTCATCGTCCGGCCCATAAGACCGCTCGGCATAAAAATCTTTATACCGGTAGTTAAGCGTCCGGTTAAGATAAAACTCCTTATAGGCAAAAAACAAGAGTTCCAACGTCAACGCCACGATCAAAAGCTTCCGGAAATACTTTCCGCCTTTCAGTCCAGCCATGATAATCATGATAACCGCCCCCGCTGCCATGTAGAAGATCGGTCCCTGGAGAAACCACCTCCAATCATTCAGCACCGTCAGATGCTTAAACCCGGGAGAAAAGAACTCTTTCTCGTTATGATATGGATAGAGAAGAGCCAGACCGGCCAAAAGCCCGACAAAGAGAAGGTAGATCACTGTTTTTCGGAGGATGTGATTAAGACGGCGACTGAAAAGCAGGTGGATGGAAACTCCAAGCAGCCCTGCCATGGCAAAGCATTCTATGCTCCTCAAACGGACCGGATAAGGCATCTGGAGCGCGGGGATAAACGCCCGGAGAAATCCGTAAACCGGGGTATATCTCCCCAGGACCACAAAAATACCGAAGAGGAAGATGCCGAAAAACAACCACCATAATTCCCGGGGAGATGCAGAGCTGTCGTTGATACGGGAGCGGCCGCCGGTGAGGAAGAATCCCGCAACAGCGACAAAAGAAGCGACCAGACCCCCGAGCAGATTAACGTCGTTCAGACTGAGTCGAATCTGGTGAGCGGCCCCCCAGGTATGGTGACTGGTTATCCCCCCGAAATAATCGGGGATGAAAAGATTGATCAGGTACATAGGGGGCATGCTCTGGGGCAGACCAGATAATTGATCCATGATCTCCCCCGAATCCGCCGTGAGCATCTGGATACCGGAGAGCATGTTGGCCCAGTAGATACCGGCCAATAAAAATCCCGTGCCGAAGAAGGCGATTCCTCCCCCCACCACCCTGAGACCGCTCTTCCAATCCCCGCGCGATAAGAGGATAATCAGCAGGCCGGTACCGAAGAGGGAAGTAATGAAGGTGACGTGGATCAAGACGGGAACATCGCCAGATGGGGACATAAACGCAACGGCCAGGGCGCCAAGAATAAGCCAGCGATAGCTCCCGGCATGAGAAAACCGGATCAGACAGAGGCAGATAAGAGGAAGCCAGGCCTGAATGAGCACCTCCGCTGGCGCGGTAGAGAAATAAATCATCGATGGGCTGAAGGCATAGGCCAGAGAAAAAACAAACGATCCCGCCGGGTTGAGATTAAGACCGCGACGGGAGAAGATGTAGGCGAAACCGGCGCCCATAAGATAGTAAAGAGTTAGCGGGGCCTTGATCAGCCAGAGATAGTCACGGGCCGGATCGATGCTTCCCAGGAAGAGAAAGAGCCAGTTAATCGGAGAGAGGGAACTTTGAAAGACATGGGCGTAGAAAGGCGTCGCGCCAGCGCAGAGCTGGGGGTTCCACCACGGGATCACCCCATCCCTCAGAGAGCAGGAGAGAAAAACCTGCTGGGGGTAGAAGGTAAACGCTATATCATCGTAAAAGAACTTTTCCCAACCGACAAGCAATGGAAGGAAGAAAGCTGTTACTAAACCGAGAAGCCCCGATAAGATTAACCAATCAGCTTTATTAAAGTTTGTTGTACCCTCTCTCATATACGAGTTTCCCCTGCCGTTGGAGGGCAATCTCGTAGTGCAGGACTTAAGTCCTGCCCGAGGGAAGCAGGGCTAAAGCCCTGCACTACGAGCACTGGCATAACCAACACAGTTTCACGTAATAAATTAGCGCCTGCGGCGCCAATTTAGGTTTGAACCAAGACCGATATAAATATATCAGGTCAGCGCCAACAATTATTTTAATGATTTTAGCAGTACTATCTATTTAAATAATCTAAATTTTACTTCGTAAAATTAAGATTATTGAAATTCCGAAGCAGCCAGTTATAACATTTTTGTTAAGTATCGTTACATTCGTTTTCTGATTTTGTGGGATCCCTCAAGAACTAATAGGAACATGGAACAAATACGTGGGGGTGAAAATTACAATCTAAAGATTCTCCAGGACCGTGGTCACGGCTATCGATCGTTTCAGGTTATCCTCTCTCTTCCCGTTCAGACAATCCCGAAAAACGTTTAGAGCGAGCGTAATATTGTTATTCTCATCGTAATCGTACTCCTGCCACTCCTCAATTAACCGGTCTCCCGGAAGTCCGGTTGTCTTCCGGTAACGCATAACGCGCAGAGATGGCCGCTGTAATGGATCATATATAATACTCCCACTCTCTCCATATATAACCACCCGCTTCTCCTTTCCGGGATAGTTCAGACTGACATCAAGATATCCTGAACAACTACCGTCATCTTTTCGGAAAAAGATTAAGCCGCTCTCAACCGGGCCGGGCCCCCGAACCAAATCCTTTCTGTTAAAGTTTAGTTCATTGAGAGGCACAAAGATATCGAGAACCGCCAGAAGATGAGAGGCCAGGAGCCAGTAAACGTCATACTCCAGAAATCGGCCGGTCTGTTTGATGGATAACTGGATGGACTGAATTTCTCCAATTATTCCTTCCCGGATGATCTCCCGGGCCTTTTCTAATGATTTTGAGAATGTGTAGATATAATCGGTGAGAATGGTTAGTTTCTTTCGGAAGGCAATCTCTTCCAGGATCACAGTTTCTTCTCGTTTAAGAGTAAGAGGTTTTTCTATCAGCAGGTTTTTCCCGGCCGATAAAACCTGCCGAGCAATCTCAAAATGAGTCTTAATCGGGGTGGCAACAACAATGCCGCTGACTTCCGGATCATACAAAATCCTCTCAAGCTCAGCGGTGAATATTTCGCCATACTGTTCAGACCTGTCTTTATCGGGGAGATCTTTTAATGAACGAAAATAAACATACTTGAGATTATAGCCGAGATCTTCCCGGAGATATCGATATAGTTTTTTCCCCCAGTATCCATATCCGATCAGTGCTACTGTCTCTCTATCCATTCTTTTCCCGCATCCGGTTATAGGCTTCGTTAATCTCCAGGGCCATCCTATTACATCGAGCCCCTACCCGGAAACAGGTCGAGGGACGAAAATCCGGATTCTCGTTCAGAAGAATCATATCTTCGAACTCCTTCAAATCGGATGTTACCGGACCCAATTGATTCATCATGAAAGTAGGAGATGCTGTGCTGGAACACCGATATACATATCCATCGGCGCCGATAGTAATCTGGTAATAGCAATAAACACAATATTTATAGTTCATCCTATCGACATCCTGGTAATCGGGAGGAAAGTAGAAGATATAAGGTTTCTCCGACGTATCCTTTGAGACCAGTGGTCCAAAGAACTCTTCAAACTCTTTGTCTTTCACCACCTCAACATCTTTTTTGTATTTCCGGCAGACATCAAAGTCCTGTCCATATACAGCGTAGGGGATGGAAAACCTTAATGAATCTACCCCGATCTCTTTCATCAGCTTGATGATCCCCAGAATCTCTTCCGGCGAGGAGTTGTGCTCATTAAGAAGATAGACAACCCGGAGAGAAAGCTTTTCCGGGCCGTTCGCTCTCCGCTTAATATCCGCTATGGTCCTGAGCCCCTCAATAATCTCATCAAACCAGTTATACTTAATTCTCTTGCTAGTCATGTGACTCTTCGCTGTCCCAGCGTCAAGGCTGATCGAGAGGTAATCAAGGGGGGAATCCGCAATCCGGAAGATCTCGCTGAGAAAAGACTCCGATTTCTCCAGTCGCAGCAAGAGCGAACCATTGGTATGAATTCCGAAGTGCGAACCGATCTGCTTGGTAAGCTTGAGAAAGCGGAGAAAATATGGGTTCAACAAAGGTTCGGAATATGCCCCCCCATAAATATAGTACGGAATTTTCCCGGCCAATTTTTTAATTAACTCTAATGCGTCTTCTTCATACGGGACGGTCGGCCGGAGCAGCAGATTACCCTGACAGTACGGGCAATTGAAATTACAGAACCGCTTATGATCCCCCGGCAGGTGAATCTCGATCTGCCGGGGATAGACCACCTTTCCACTGAATATCAGGCTGAGATCACCTTTTAGATGATCCTTTAAAATATCGAAATATCGGTAGTTTTGCGGTCTCTTATCTTTTGACAATTGAATCGCTCCTTTATCCTGATTTATTTCTCTTCCGGGCAACGGCGCAGATACTGATACCAACCGGGAAATTAATCCAACTAAGAAGCTGGTTCTCTATACGTAACAATTGAACAAGAAGATTATTAATAAACGGATTTAACTCATACAGTTGATCGGTCGGCTCTGCTTTATCTCTCGAAAACCACCCCTGCAAAACCCTCATTAGATATACAGGGAAAAAAAGAGTGAAGTTCCAGAAGGAGATGCGGTCGACAGAAAAATCGGCTTTCTTCAGAAGATGAATCAAAGCCGATTTTGAATACCTCCGGTAGTGATGACAAACTTCATCGTGACTGCTCCATAAAAATTTAAAGGCAGGGACAGTTATAATCAATCTTCCGTTCTTTTCCAATATTCTCTCCCATTCTCTCAATACATCAACATCATTTTCAAGATGTTCCAGAACATCGGCGGCTATAATTAAGTCAAACCGCTCATCGGAAAAAGCAGTTGCTATGCAGTCCTGGCGAGAGACATTCATTAGTCCCCTCTCCCGGCAGAGGTTCACCATCATTTTGCTGGTATCAATACCTGATACATTTTTAAATCCTTTCCGCTGTAAAAACCTTATCAGGAGCCCCCCTCCACATCCGGCATCTAAAATCTTGGAGTCGGGGTGTACACCGCTGCGGCGAAGTAAAGTAAATATAAGTTCCCGCCTAGCCCGGAACAGCCAGTAACCAGATTCCAATCGGCGGCGTTTATTTTCATAAGTTGGGTCCATATTCACTCAGCTCCGGCAAAAAGACGTCTAATAATCTGGATGGTTTTCCCCGGGCTCAGAAACGAGGTAAACTCTCAAAACCTGCGAAGATTGGAGAAATACAATTTCCGGGAAGCTCTTCCCTGAAAAATCTACCCTGTTTGTGAAACTTATCGGCGAGTTAAATAAAAGAACGTGCTTCATGGAATACCGGATAGGGACAGACTATAGGAGTCAAGACTATTCTTATCCGCCTTCATTTCCGGGATGATGGTGGATCTCCTTGATGTATTTCCCCCTCTTCTCCTTTCCGGTCTGATGGTGGGAAACGAAATTATCGGCAATTGTCCTTACCAGGATAAACTGAAGACCAATAAATACGAGAAGAACTCCGGCGAAGCCGGTCCAAACCTCTCCTCCGGTTCCGATTCCCAGGAAGCGTATCGTATAATTCAGGAAGAGAACTGTAAAGCCGGCGGCGGCCAGGAAGAGACCCCATACTCCCAGTAGATAGTTCCGTCGAAAATTAAACTTGATCGTAAATAGAACAATTAATAGATCGAAAATCCCTCTTTTCAGCCTGGTCCATTTACTATACTTTGAGTCTCCGTGGAGTCGGGGACTGTGGTGAATCGGGACTTCAGCCACCTTGAAGCCATCAAAATGAGCGAAAACCAGGGCGAAGCGATAGAGATCCCCATAGAGATTAAGAGCATTTAATACTTTCTTCCGGTAACATCTCATGCCGGAGAAATAATCCTTTAGCCTAAGTCCTGTAGTCTGCCGGATGATAAAGTTGAATAGACGAGATGTGAGTATTTTCCCTCCGGGATCCTGCCTCCCCTGGCGCATACCCGAGACTAGATCATACCCCGCCTCTATTTTCTCTACCAGAGAACCGAGATCCGCCGGATCATTCTGTAAATCGCTGTCAAGGGTGGCTATGATATCTCCCCGGGCGATGGCAAATCCTTGTTCCAGAGCGGGAGTCTTTCCGAAGTTCTTATAGAGATGAACTATAGAAACAAAGTCATTATCGCGGAAGAACCCGTTCAATATTTCTTCACATCCGTCATCCGAACCATCGTTAACAAAGATGACCTCATAATCCGGAGTAATCCCGGGGAGGACTTCCTTCAACTTCCGGAAAAGTTCAGGCAAATTATCAGCTTCATTGTAAACCGGGACTACGACGGATAGTTTGATTATTGTTTCATTGTTTTTGTTCTGCATTATAGGGTTTAGCTCCGAATCTATTGAACCACGAAGTACACGAAGGTCACGAAGAGAAATATTAAAACAGATAAAAAATCTATATTATCTTTTAAACAACTTCGTGTTCTTCATGCTCTTCGTGGTAATAATTGTTTTGTTTATGTGGATTGCAAAATTTAGAAACAGTAATTTATCCTGATTCCTTGATTTCGTAAAGGTTTCCATCATGATCCCTGATGTAATAGAGTGGCCGGCCGGCTCTTGGATGGTGCAGGACGACAAGTCCTTTCTCCTCAGCCAATTTGAGCACTCTTTGTCTATCCTGCGAGAGCAAGCATAGGTGAGATGATCTCCCCCCCGATTTTTCCATCTCCGGGCGGATAAAGATTTCAATCTTGGTATCACCAGCCTTATATACCACCGCTTTGCAGGAGTTGGGTATCTCAAACATTCGTTCCATGAAGTCCTTATCTATCTGAAAAGAGTACGCCAGTTTCAAACCCAGGACCCCTTCAAAGACTTCCCGGCATCTTTCTTTTGAACTTATCTCAATGCAGACATGATCTATCATAGCACTTAGCGCCTCCGGCGCTAACGTTAAAGAATAAAGACGTTAAAAAGAAAAAACGTTAAAGATCGCTATAGACCCTATATATTTTTTATACTGTACTACTCCTTGCGATCATTCCTACTCCACATCCGTCTCACGGTTTTTACCCAAAACCCCATTACTCCCGGAGCAGGACTCGGTATGATTGATAAACTCCTCTATTTTCTCCGCCACCCACTTATTGCCGGACGCAGCCATGTGTTCCGCGAATAAGGCTTTTCTCTCAGCATTTCGTCCTGTGAAATCCTGCCCCAGCAGGAGAAGAAGATTTAACACCGGTATATTTAATGAACTTATTACCTTATCAAGTTTCGCTACTTTCTTTCCTGATGGGGAAAAGTTATCCAGTTGGGTTTTCCTAAAACGATCGGGAGTGATAATATGAGAGCCATATCTGCCCGGCTTCGGTGCCCAGCCCAACCATTCATCAAATTCCACATCCTTCACAGACTCAAAGATCGTATGGATTATTATATATTTCCGATAGAGGAACTCAGCGACGGCAAATAATATAACAACTAACAATATATTAATTACTCCAATTGCCAGAAACCGCGTCTAATTAAATCTGCTGCTCATTCTAATAGAACTTATCCCTCACTTCGTTCGGGCAACTTATTTAACCGCGGATTTAGCGGATTATGCTGATTAAAAGAAAACAATCCGCCTAATCCGCTTAATCCGCGGTTTACTGTGCGCCATAGGCGCATCCCGATGACTAACGGGGAAATTCCGAAGCAGTACATTAGCGGATAGAGAGAGCCGCCCGGGCCAGACCTTTCATCTCTTTAAATGAAGTGATTTTTTTCAAGCGTTTCAATATATATGAAGGCCGATAATAGTATTTTCGGAAGAAGCGCCTCTGCCAGATATCAAGGCTCTCGGGATCGAATGACGAACCGATCCCGGGAAGTTCGCTAAGAATCTCGGCGTTTCCCAGAGTATATTCCCGCCAGTAATCGATTCCGGTCCTCTCGACCAGTTCTCGATAGACCGGGGATGGCGGCTGGGGGACCATCTTATTTACCTGGATGAAATCACAGTCAAGCTCGAGGGCGAATTTAATTGTCTCTTTTACGTCTGCCTCGGTCTCACCGGGAAAACCGATAATAAAAAACCCGAGGGTGGTAAGCCCCTCTTCCTTCGTCCAGGCTACTGCCTGACGAACCACATCTAGTGGGATATCACGATTCATCTTCTTCAAGATCTCTGTATTGCCGGACTCGATTCCGAAGTTGATCTTGGTCAGACCCGCCTCTTTCATCGCGTGTAGAATCTCCCTGTCCACATAGTCCACCCGAGCCCGGATTGACCAGTGAAATTTCAAACCCCGGGATCTGATCAATTCGCAGGTCTCAAGGACTCTAGAACGATTAAGTGTGAATGTCTCATCCTGAAAAAGGATCTCCCGGATTCCATACCGGTTGATACACTCTTCAATCTCATCGGCCACATGAGCAGGTAAACGGGCTTGATAACGTCCGGCTGGAACATCGCAATATGCACAGTTCAGAGGGCATCCCAGGGCGGAGAGCATAATGGTGATCGGCCATTCCTGGGTCATAACGGTGGTGTAGCGGTCATTGGGGAGAAGATGGCGGGCCATATAAGGAACATCTTCCAAAGTAAATTTAACCGGTCTCTTGTCCGTCGCCCGGTACTCTCCATCTTCCCGATAACAGATTCCCCGGACAGTGGATAGATCACCATGCGAGGTCAAGCACTGAAGAAGCTCCGGCGTTGTCTCCCAGCCATCCCCGATAACTCCGTAATCGATCTCCGGGTAAGTGAGAACTTCTCTTGGGTAAATACTCATCTGGAGGCCGCCGACAATGGTCAGGAGCCCGGTCCTCTCCTTTATTCCTTTGATCCAGGATAGGGTGTTGAGGAAATTCTGGGTGCAGAGGCTGTAGCAGACCGCGAAGGGATCGAAACGGCGAACATCTTCGGCGGTTTCGTCAATATTTAATCCCAGGGCGAAAGCATCTATAATCCGAACCTCAAAACCGATCTTCTCAAGATAGGCGGCGAGATAAGCAATCGAGGTATTTGGAAGAACATAGGCGCTGGATGTATATTGCCGGGCGACCCGTTTGGTATAGATCTGTTCAGTAACCGCCATCGGTGGATTAATAAATACAATACGCATATAAATTTGCTCCCGCAGTCTCCTCCGTATAAATGGAGGAACGAATTTATGGAAAGACTGATTTACAAATGTCATTAAACATTATAATTTCATGACACAATTTATTGTTAAAGATTCCCGGAATTACTACAATGATTAATTTACAGTCAACTAAAACTCGACAACATCTCTTCCCCGTCATTATTCTGATACTGTACTGCTTTCTACTCTCTCTTCCCACGATAAATTACGGATATCTCCTGGAAGATTACGCTTACCTCCACTCCTATTCTCTTTCAGAGATCGCGGACACATTCCACTCACATTGGGAACCGTCCCAGAAAGAGTCCAAAGGATACCGACCACTTCATTCCATCCACTATGGTTTATTCCATTTACTGATAGGAGGAGACCCGGTATTGAACCATATACTGAATATCCTTATCTTCTCAACCGCCATAATCCTATTATATTATTTTACTTATCGCATTACAAAAAGCCGTTCCGCCGGTCTCTGGACAGCTATAATTTATTCCTCCCTCGGGACTACGGCCTGGCAGGTAACATGGCTTGTAAATCGCCAACATTTGCTTCAGGTAATATTTTTCCTGAGTATGCTGATCAGTTTTGATCTTTATTTAGTCCATTCCAAGGCAACACACCCCAGTCGGTCCCGTTTATTTAAATACTGGATCATCAGTTTTGTATTCTATATTCTCGCTCTTCTCCTTAAGGAAACCGCGGTTACCTACCCGTTCATCGTCTTTTCTTTTGCGGTAATCGTAAGAAAAAAAAAGATACAATCACTGTTAAAAACACTTGCTCCATTTTTTATTTCACTGATCCTTTTTCTGATTATACGACATAGTATAGTAAAAGATATGCACACAGAAAATCCCCCCCCGGTATCCACAAACCTCATGATCCGAACCCGGGAATTATACCGGGCTGTCTTAACCTCTCTGGTGCAAACTCAGGGTGCGGCTGATCCTTTGGACGACTGGCCATTCGATTATACAGGATTTGGGAGTTGTAGAGACTGCCTTGGGCTGGCCGGTCTTATCGGGATATTAGCCATCGGAGGAACTTTAGCTTATTCCCGAATTTCTAAAGATTCCCGGAAGAGCTTTGTTTTTGGCCTAGCCATCATCCTTATTGCCGGCGGATTTGTCTCTCTGTATTTGCGTGCTTACGCGCTGTTTATCAGTTCCATTGGAGTGGCTTTGATAATAGGTATAGTTGGTTCCATATTGCTCCGGGATGGTTCATTTCGCCGGAAATGGACGTCTTTACTGGCAGCTTATTTAGCAACCGGTTGTTTCTTCCTCTACCTTGCAATGAATCTATGGGCATTTTTTGAAAGTGAGTGGGCACTAAGGCCGTGTGGATACCAGGCCATAACCTGGGATTACGATGTTTCCGTGTATTATCTACCCCGGATGAAGGAAGAACAGATGCTGATCTATAAAGATAAACTGAGGCGAATGGAGAGATGGGGTTTGCTGGAAAAAGTTAACGAAGCTGCTGAGGAAACAAATCCAGTTTCTCATTAACCCGATTCATTCATAAATTGAGTTAGTATCGAATGTGAACAATGCGGAAAAAATATTTAACTATTTTAAAAGCCCAGGTAAGAGAAAACGGCTGGGGCTGGCTGTTCAAACAGGGAACTCAATATTTTAAAATTCTGCTTTCCGCGGCGAGTGGAAGACCCCTGACCGGACCGATATCCGCTGTGATTACACTGACTTATCGCTGTAATCAGCAATGCACGATGTGTGATTATCCTTCTCGAACCAGATCGGACCGGAAGGAGATGACTACCGATCAGATTAAATCCCTCCTCGGCGAAATTGCCTCTCTCCCATGCGGAGGGGTATCGTTTTACGGGGGAGAACCACTTCTCCGACCGGATCTGGTCGAGCTAATCGAGTACGCCAATAATCTTGGCCTGATGATCCATCTCAATACTAACGGTTATCTGATGGACACTAAACTTGCTGATAAGATTATTCGGGCCGGTGTAGATGTAATAACCCTGTCGCTGGATGGATCTAATCCTGAAACACATGATCATCAACGGGGAAGAGATGGCGCATTTGACGGTGTAGTTAACGCGATCCGCAATATACTTAAGGCAAGAACCGTATTAAAAACCAATACAAAAATCGCCGTTACAGCAACCATTACCTCACATAATATAAGTGAAGTAAGAGAGATCGTTGAACTCGCCAGGGAACTGGGAACTGACTGTATTACGATCTTTGAAGCCCAGCGACTGGAAACTCTCCCCAATGCATTTGATCTCGAAGAACGAAACCAGTTGCTACAGGTCAATAGAACACTTCTTGATCTTAAAGATAAATATCCGAACTTCATTGATAATAGTAAGTCTTATCTGAAGATAGTCCGGAAATTACTTCTCGGAGAGGATGTCCGACTCAAGTGTTTTGCCCCCTATACCGATCTATTCATCGGCCCCTATGGCAATCTATTTCCCTGCGACCCTCTTTTAGGACTCAACCGGCCATCAGGAAAATATGAACCGGGGAAATTACGGGAAATCTGGTATTCAAAAGATTACCAGGAAAAACGGGATAAACTATCAGACTGCGGACTTTGTAACCATATGTGTCATAGGGAACTGAGTCTCACATTCAATAAGTTATGGATATTCCCGCGGCCGAAGATATCTTCAACTGCAATAAATATCCGTGATGGTGATTAATACCCATAAAAAGCTCCTGCATCTCTTCTCTATAACAGCGATTACACTGGTAGTAATCTCTTTATCTCTGCCCACCTTGTATTATGGATATCTCCTGGAGGATTACAAATTTATCCGATCTTATTCCGCCCAGGAAGTAGTTGCTTCCTTCTATTTACACTGGGAACCTTCCCTGATGGAAACCAAGGGTTATCGCCCTTTCCACTCAATTCACTATGCATTTTTTCATCTTCTGATCGGTGGAGACCCCCTGAAAAATCATATCTTACAGATTGTCATATTCATCTCTCTGTCCTTGCTCCTATACCTTTTCACCTTTCATTTTACCAACAATATCAGCGCGGCATTCTGGTCCGCCATTATCTATCTCTGTTTGAGCACGTCCGCTTGGCAAATGTCCTGGCTTAATCATCGGCACCAGCTTCTTCAAGTCATCTTCTTTCTATTATTCCTTCTTTTTTATGATCAGTTTTTGAGGAAAGGAGCTATTAGAGCGTGGATTATCTGTCTGATCTTTTTCATACTTGCTCTATTGATAAAAGAGACCGCGATTGTATTCCCCCTAATCGCCCTATTTATGGCAATCTTTTTCCGGAAAGAGAGAATATATTCACAGATTAAACCCCTTCTGCCGTTTCTTGTCATAATTGGTCTCTACCTCGTTATACGCAGTATAATTATCACCGGAATGTCGCCGGAGAATCTGGCGCCCCCTCCCATCCAATTTGCTCCCGGAAAATTGATTTTTGAATACTGCCGCAGTATATTTGCCACTATTATTCAATCTCAGGGTGTCCGGGAAATTAATGCTTATCCCTTATTCTCGAGTGGGATTACAACAACCCGGGATTTAATCGGGCTATTCTCCGCGGCCGGATTTTTTTGCTTGGCCAGCATGCTTCTCTTTCTTAATGGTTCTAATCAATTAAAAAAGACACTGGTTCTGGCACTAGTTATCCTTCTTATCACCAATGTCATGGTCTCATTCTGGTATAGAACTAACCGCTTTTTCCTCAGTTCCATCGGAGTAGCTATAATCTCCGGCATCCTGATTTCAGAAATTTTCAGGATCATCTCTGGAAACAGCCGGTCATATCTTAAACGGCTCGCGATTATCGGGTTGCTTTTCTTTGTAATCTTTTTAGGCGTCAATATTCAAACATTCCTGGAGATCCAATGGGTATTACAACCGAAGGGAGAACTTTCGCTTATCTGGGATAAAAAAGCTTATGAGTATTATATCCCATGGATGAAGAAAGAACAAATCCTCATCCTAGAAGAAAAATTGTGTAGGACCGGGAGATCGGAGTGGGCGGATGAACTGGAGCAAAGAATAGAGATAAACAATGAACCTTGAGCAGACAAAGTCGAATAACTACTAATTGCCGGATTTCTTTTTAATAATCATACATTCTTTTTTTAAGCGAGGAAAAGACTTCAACACCTGGACGATCACCCTGGGAATCTTCTTAGGGGGCATACCTCTTGATTGATCGGTGCGCGCGGTAGCGATAACCGGGACTTCTTGCAACCGCGCACCGCGAGCAAGCATACGGAGAGAGAACTCGGCATTGATCAAGTCTTTGAAGATCATATCTTCGGCCGTGATTCCTTCCAATAGAGAACGGTGGTAAAGGCGGAAACCACTGTCAATATCCTGGACGGATACACCAAAATACATGCTCGCTATATGGTTGAACATCAACGTCATTAGTCTGCGGTATAGTTGATCCCTCCGAAAAATCTTGACTGACACTATCAGGTCGGTGGATTCTCGATGCGGTTCAAGCTTCCAGAAGTCCTCAGGATTAAACTTTCCCCCCGTATCACTGAAGAGTATCCAATCACAGGATGAGAGTTTCAACGCATCGAACAAGGCTCTGATATATCCTTTGCGTTCTTTACCCTGTACCAGCCTAATCGGTAGAACATCGGCCAGATCGCGCAGGATCTCACTAGTCCCGTCGGTGCTTCCATCCTCGGTTACGATTAACTCCGAGCCCGGTAACTTAGCCACAATCGTCCCATAAAAACTCTCCACATCATTTTTGATCGTTTTAGCTTCATTATAAGCGATCAGGATAACAGAGACCGGTTTTTGGGAGATATTATTTTTCTGCTTTGCTATATTCATTGTTGTTGATGCTGCTGTCGGAGACTAATGAATTAGTGGTAAGCAGTAACCAGTAAGCGGTAAGCAGTGGCCTTGGTTACCGCCGCTTACCGCTCACCGCTTACTGCTTACTGGCTTTCTCCGCGTCAGCCAGAAACATCCGGACCGTCTCTTTCGTATAGGGATGGACGATCATCCCTTCTACCAACTTGGGCGTAGCGGTAACTATGTGGGCACCGGCTTCCAGCCACTCCACCACATTCAGAACTTCACGGGTTGACCCGACGATTATCTTCGCGGGAAGATCATTATCATCAAGCAGGGTGCGGAGCTTGGCGATCTCTTCCACGCAGTTGTAACCCATATTGTTAACGCGACCCCCGAAGATCGAGACATAGGTAGCTCCGGCCATCGCGGCAAGGAAGCATTGCTGGGCGCTCATCATAGCGGTTACATTGACCCGGATATCATGTTTGGTCTCCAGCAGATGGATGACTTCCAGATTATCAAGTTCGCCGTCAGGGCCATGGATGGTTATCTTGACATTGATATTTTCAGCCCAGAGAGAGAATTCTTGCGCCTGGGCCAGCATCTCCTCCCGATCATTGGTGGTAACTTCGATCGAGAGCGGATAGGGGTCTATCACCCGGGCTATTTCAATCAAACGGTCCTTGAGCACATCCATATTCCCCTGGAGGCCGTCCTTAAGAAGAATGGTTGGATTGGTGGTAACCCCCCGAATTATCCCCATCTTCATAAACCGGCTGATCTCGTTTATGTCCCCGGTGTCTAAAAATATAGCCATAATTTACCTCGTTTTATCTATTAAATATTTCCCACCACGGAGTACACAGAGTTCACGAAGAGATATTTTAAAGAACAAATCTTTTTATACCCTGTTTCAACATTGTCACATTAAAATTAATAAGTAATCCCACTCTAATATGACAAAGCTTCATATAGGTCAGAATCTGTGCCTCATGTATCGGAAGCATTTTTTTAATGCTCTTTAATTCAAGAATTAATTTATCTTCAATTAATATATCAATTCTATAACCACAATCCAAATTTACTCCTTTATACTCAATTGGTATGGGGACCTGTAGTCTAAATGGAATGTTATTTAGACTCAACTCTCGAGCCAGGCATTGTTCATATGTTGACTCTAATAATCCCGGCCCAAGTATGTTATGAACTTCTATAGCACAACCAATGGCATCCCTGGTTAATTCTTCATGTTTCACTCCGTGACCTCCGTGTGCTCCGTGGTTCGAAAATATGATTTTTCAGGAACAACTAAAACTATAGAGATCTTTCTCCTTCGGATTCCCATTTCATCTCGGCTGCTTTTATCTCCGGATGGGAGACGATCATATGGAGGAGCACACTCTGAAATGCCTCCGTATGAGGCGTAATACTCTCCGGGTTGACTGTAGGAATAATGACGCAGGCATCCGCTACTTCCGCGGTATATCCCCCGTCTCTCCCCACTACTCCGAGGATCTTTGCTCCAATTTTTTGAGCGTACTTTAATGCCTCAACAATATTGGCACTGATATTCCGGTCGGCATCCCCTCCCCCAACTGAGAAGACAAAGATACCGTCTTCTTTTCTCAGCCGGCTCACCTTTAGCCACTCCCGGAAGACAGTTTCCCAACCTTCATCATTGACCCGTGCGGTTAACTCGGGGACGTTGTCAACCGGACTGTAAGTTTCAATACCGGCAATCTTTCTGAAATCATTTACCGCGTGAGAAGCTATTCCCGCCCCACCCCCGACACCGAGGAGAAAAAGTCTACCATTATGTCTGCGAATTTCAACCAGACTCCGGATTATCTTCTCGATCTTTTCAGGATCGAGAAGATCGACTATATCTTTTGTCTCCTGGAGATGTTTTTTAATGTGATGCATTTGAGATATTCCTGATATTAAACTTCCACGTTATCGCCAATGGTGCCAAGCAGCCATTTCCATAATGGGATATAGGCTATCTGCTTTCCTTTTATCTCTTCTTCCCCTTCATCTTCTTCAGTGATAATCAGACCCCTATCCAGATTAAATATATTTAAGGCCTTAATCAACGACCTGCTCTCTCTCTTATTCACTTGAGGCGAACTCAACTTCCAGCAGACTTGAATCAATTCTTCAATTTTTGTCCCTACCTGTAAAGCGAAATCTACTTCCCGATGATGCTCGTCCTTCCAATAAAATAACTCCGAATCCATTATATTTGCCTGCCTTCTTTTCAGTTCCAGAAAGACCGCATTCTCAGCGGTGCGGCCGACATTTTCGCTAAATCGAAAACCTATCAGATTCGCTAATCCTGAATCTACAGTATAAACTTTCCGGGGACTTTTTTCCTGTTCTTTTACCTTAAAAGAGTGCCTCTTCAAGAAATAATTGAGATACGCAGTTTCCAGATATCCGGAATACTTCTCTATCGTATTCACGGTTATATTAAGAAACTTTGCTGTCGCGCTATATGTGGTTAGATTCGATATATTGCTGAGGTAATATCGGGCCAGACTCTTCAAACTCTCGGGCTTTCTTACCCGGTACCGCCTGATCAAGTCTTTATAGATAATATCCTCATAGTAACTTAATAATATCTCTTCTTTTCTCTTATGTAATACCACATCCGGAAAAGCTCCCAACTCCAGATATTGCCGGAGAGATCGATTTATCTCCACTTTTCTGCTCACTAAATCAAGGGAATTCCGAACCGTCAGATTATTAAAGTGGAGATATTCCTTAAATGAGAGTGGGAATACAGTCATATCTATATGTCTTCCCGTGAGCAACGTTGACAACTCCCGGCTCAAGAGTCTGGCATTAGATCCCGAGATAATAACTCTAGCTTTTTTCAACTCTTGAGTGGTCCTTACCCACTTCTCCCAATTCTCTACTTCCTGCACCTCATCAAGAAATATATAGGGAGTATTATCAGGATGCATGAATTCCAGATATACCTCATAAATACGTTGTAAAAGCTGGGCATTTAAATCGCTGAATCTTGGATCTTCAAAATTAATGATTAGTATCTCGTTACGGGGAATTCCATCTTTCACAATCAATGACTCAGCAAGCTGCTTCATGAGGAATGACTTTCCGCTTCTCCTGACCCCGGTAATAACAATAATCTGATCGGACTCCAGCATCCCCCGCAATCTTGATATGTATTCTCTTCTCTCGATCCCCGTATCCGGAGTATCAGCTCAGAAATTCCAATCATTCAGGATTTCAATTATCTCATTTTTGTTCATTTTAAATACTATAATCAGTAAAATTTATAAATTCTGGCAAATATACTCTCGAAAATTAGCAGATATCCAAATTTCATCAAGCAGGGAATTTGATTTCAGGGGAAGTCTGTTTTAATAACACTTTATAATCTTCAGAGCTTCCGAGATGTACTGGATTCGACAATCACCTTTTACATCCTGGTTATAGGACGCATCAAGGAGGATTGTAGTACATCCAGCCTTTTCTCCCGCTCCCATATCCTTCCAGGTATCTCCGATGATGAAAGAATTTCCTATATCTATCCCCCACTTTAGGGCTGATTCAACTATCATCCCAGATTTTGGCTTCCGGCAATCGCAATCATCACTATCATCATGAGGGCAGACTATAATATCGTCAATCGGAAGTTCTTTCCTGATTAAATCATGTATCGCGTTAAGCTGATCCCAAGTAATCAAACCCCGCGAGATGTCCGGCTGATTAGTCACAACAATAAGAAGGAAGCCATCTTCTTTAAGACGAATCAGAACCTCTTTAACCCCATCGATAAACCGAAAATTACTAAGCTTCCGGGGAGAATATGGCTTCCCTTCTCTCATTATCACCCGGTTGATTACCCCATCCCGGTCTAGAAAGATTGCTCTCTTTAACATATCGCTTGGTTAGATTATGTCCTATAAGCAGAGCCTCGATGTCTAATCCGGCTGATTACAACTATGAACTGTTTTTGAAAAACCGTATAAATAATACGATAGTCTCCGACTCGAATGCGATAGGAATGCTCTCCGCCTTTTAATTTTCGGGATCCGAAAGGAAATGGATTTGAAGCAAGAGATTCGATTGCTTGAATAATCCGAGGGATTATTGGACGGTCAAGTCTTTTGAGTTCTTTTGCAGCTGATGACTTCCACTCAATATCATAGATAGTCATCTTTTTTTAACTCCGCCACAACTTGAGCATGAGAAATAGAAGGTTCATCCCGTCGTTCGGCAATTACAGCAAGATCTTGTAAGTCTTCAATCAACTCTGTGTACTCTCCTATAGGGAGAATTACCGCTGTTTTCTTTCCCTCTATATCTGTAACAAATTGTGGAGTAAGATCAGATATTGGATTCATAATTTTCATCTCCGAAAATTATTGATGGCTTAAAATTACAATAACAGAACTGAGGAATCCTTACACGCTTATTTCGTCTGGTATATTAGAGCAAAATATAAATGATTTTAAATTCCCGCCTTTTGCGGGAATTTAAAATGACGCGTCTCTGAAGTTAACCAGGACCTTGGAACCTTCGAAGTCAAACCGGTACCGCATCGGACGGAGTCCGGCTTCTTTCATTTTATCTTTAAATTTGCGATGCTCCTTCTCCACGTAGAAAACAAAGAACCCCCCTCCCCCGGCACCGGAGATCTTTCCTCCCAGTGCTCCATTCTCCATGGCGACGCGGTAAATCTCATCAAAGCGGGGATTCGTCATCCGGGTTGATAACTTCTTTTTCTGCTGCCAGTGCTCGTCAAAGAGCGTACCGACCCGGGATAAGTTGGAAGACTCCACCGCCTCCAGGATCTGATAACCGATCTCTTTGATCCGGTGCATGCTATCCACGAGCTCTTTTTCGTTCCGCTCAATTCCCCGGCTCTGCCCTTCCAGTATATCTGAAGAACGGTGGGAGGTATGGGTATAGAACATCAGCATATTCCGGTTGAGTTCATCGATGTTATCTTCCGAGATCTGGGCGTTCCTTACTTTTACCACGCCGTCTTTCTCGATCTCCAGAATGGTAAACCCGCCGAACGCGGCCATATACTGGTCCTGTTTCCCGATAGGCGCTCCCAGGATATCTATCTCCAGTTTGCAGGCCTCCTCAGCCAGATCATAGAGGCTGATATGGTCAAGCTTAAAAGTATGGAGCGCGTTCAGAATTCCCACGGTATAGCAGCTTGACGATCCCAGGCCAGTCCCGGCCGGGATATCAGCGATTGAGACCACTTCAATCCCCTGTTTTATCCCCATCATCTTTAACGCTTCCCGGGCAATCTCATGCTCGACGCTATCTACATTTTTTACGGTCTCGGAGCGGGAGTATTTGATCCGAACCAGGCCGTCGAAAGGCTGATTGACATCGATATACATATACTTCGCGATTCCGGCCGCGAAGATAAAACCCCCGTATTTGGAGTAGTAGGACGATAGGTCCGTCCCACCTCCGCCCAGCGTAACGCGAAATGGTGTTCTGGTAATGATCATAATTTTTACTCCACAATAAATTAGCGCTTCGCGCTAATTTAGTCTTGAACCAAGTCCGACATAATTATGTCAGAACAGCAACGATAGTTATTTTTAATGACTTTCATGTTCTTTTTGTCGAAATAATATTACTAATATATCCATAACGGGGAAGATTTACAAAGGGAATTTGAAACCCCGAGGAATAAACTGTAGCCGCGGTCGTTGACTTCAAATGTACGGGGGTAAATTTTGGCACTGTAGCCGCGGTCGCTGACCGCGGCAGGCCCGGAACCACAGTCAACGACCGCGGCTACAGAGAACAAGCCGGGTAATATCCTTATCCCTTACGAAGAGTCCACCGGGCTCCCCGGCTTTTTTCTATGCTGTTTTTCGTCGCCGCAACGGCTTGGGAGCAAAATAAACAAGCCGCTCTGGATGATTCCTTTCCTTTCGGCGCAGATCATCAACTATGGCATCCAGATTATATCCGAATTTTCGAGCATAATCCTGACGTGCGCGGCGAACTTCAGCGACAATCGGGTCATCATGCATGACTAATTCTCCATCAATTCTTCAGGGGTGCATATAATTGGACAAATGATTAAACTGCAGCTCCAGTCAACGCTCCTGACTACAGACAACAATCCAGAGAATACCCTTATCAATACCCTCATTCAGAGATACTACCCTTATTACCACAAAGTGCGAACATACTTGTACTGCTGGATATTTTTATCCTTGGTCAGTATGGTAGCATTCTCCTCTCTTGCGGTTGCAACGATAATCTGATCTGCGGGATCTCCAGGAAATGTCTGGGGTAATACTGTAGATCTATACGCGATAGCAGGAGAAAGAGGAACAAGCCTCAACTTGGGCATCTCAAGAGCTTGATTTATCCATTCTTCCGGATCGCATGAAATGCCTATCCGCTTTTTCTCCAGAAGCTTACTAAACTCCCAGGGTGAAATCGCGGAAAGCAAGAAATCCTCATAAAGCCCGGATTTTGCAATCAGGGATCGTACTTTAGCAGAGAGTTTCCCAGGGTTCATGTTCCACCATATCCATGTGTGAGTGTCGAGGATATATTTCATTTGCACGCAGTCCAAATCTCTTCCCCTAAAGGAGAGACGATGTCGTTCTCAAAAACCAGTGCTTCCGACAGCTTCCCGGGTAATGATTTTTTCTCTGAGAAGGCAATTACCTGGGCAAGGGGCTTACCGCGTTTTGTCACAATAATCGGTTCTTTGGTTCTCGCAAGTTCACCCAGGATCTGAAGCGCATGTGTCTTAAAATCAGTTATTGCCATGGTTTTCATCGTACATTGTCTCCATTATTTAGTATTTATATAAAAATAGTCATTTATAGTGATCATGTCAAGTCGAGAACTAATTTTTTTACTTCATTTTTCTACTTTTTTCCAGACAATAGATCCAATAATTCCGGGGCAGTGAATAGCTTGCCTCTCTTCCTCCCGGTTACTTCCTTCAAAATTCCAACCTCGACAAGCCTTAATACTCCTCGTTTTACGGAATTAAAGGCAATTGCCCATTCTTTACTAAGCCCGGAAATTGAAATAACCGGATTCTGGAAGATTTCATCAATCAATCTGTAAGCAGTCTCCGGTATCTTTTTTGTACCCCCCAATAATATCCGATACTTACTATGTAGGCTAAGTATCTTCCCGGCATCCTCAATTGCGGCTTCGCTTTGATTCGTAATACCTTTTAGGAAAAATATCAGCCAATCACTCCACTCCCCTTTCTGGCTGATCGAGAGCAATCTGGAATAATACTCTTCCCTATACTTCTCGAAGAATGACGACAGATAGAGGAGCGGATGTGTCAGACATCCTCTTTCATACAAGAAAAAAGTAATCAATAGCCTGCCAATCCGACCATTCCCATCGAGAAATGGATGGATTGATTCGAATTGGTAATGCACTAAGGCACACTGGATCAAAACAGGGTCTATCGGATTTGAGTGAATATACTTTTCCAGCGCTCCCAGGGCGATTTTCATTTCTTCCACCGGCGGTGGTACATAGGAGGAATTAATGATTGTGCATCCCGAAGGTCCGATCCAGTTTTGACTATTCCTGATTTCCCCCGGGGTCGCGTACTCCCCCCTGACTCCCTTCATTAAAACCCCATGAATTTGCCGGATTAACCTGGTGGATATCGGCAACTTGTTCAGCAGCTTTATTCCGTATTCCATAGCACGAACATAATTTTCCACCTCTTTTACATCAGGCACTTTAGGCGGTTGAGATTTCGTAGCCTCGAAATAGAACAGATCACCGAGTGAAGCCAGAGTCCCTTCAATCCTTGAACTCGATACCGCCTCTCGTCTGATATAAGGCGCGATAAGCAGATAGGAGTTGGGGAGCTGACTGCCAATTCCCGATAATTTTCCCAGGGATCTATCTGCATTTGAAAGAGCAGAGATAATCTCCGGTGTATAATTAATTCGGGGAGGCAGTGGGTTGGGAATAAATGCCCAATATTGCTCCCGCGTCTCCAGGCATTTCCCGGCCAAAGAAGTTTTAAAGTTTCTGGGATCCACTATTATATCTTCCTGTATTCACATCCTCTAATGACATCTATGTCAATAATAAACGGATTATTGCCTAATATGGGGTTATCCGTCAATAAGTCAAGGTCTATTTGGAATTCTTCCAACCCCTCCGGGGAGCCGATCTTATTCTTGGCCCATAGTTACCGGACTAAGGGTATGTATGAAGGGCCGCCCCAAGTAGGCGCGGGTATGGGCGCGGATAGCCCAGAGGGCGGTGGTTGGCCGGTAGATGGTGATGAGGTAAAATCCGCTCCCGGAAAAATCAGCCGGCTGAGGGATATCTCCCGACGTTCCGAAGTAGAGGCGGCTGACTGCCCGCAGTGCCAAAACCACCCAACCGGAGCAACGGTATATCTCCGACGTGAAACTATTCCTGTATATCCAGGAGCAGATCAACGATCATCCGCAGAGAGATATCGCCGTCTGTTCGGCCAATGGCTGGAAAGATGACTGAGCCAACAGATATAACCCAAGTGATAATGAATAATGACCGAATCGCACTTATATTGTTCACTGATTACTGACTATATGTTTAAAATCAATCGGTCTCCCGGTGCAAGGAAAAATACAAAAGAGGTCTCAACAATGCCGGCTATAACCTTTATAAACCAATTTACTCGTTGTCTCTCAATAATGACAATAAGTCAGTTTTGGTTGACTCATTGATCCAATCAGCCATTCCCATTTTCAATAATTTTTTTTCTCCAATTTTAATATTTTCCCGACTAATGTTAATTAACGTTGGAGGTAAAGTGTCCGAGATTAAGACCAACATACTACGAAACGGGTATCCGGCTTCGTCGAAAGACTCCGAGCGGGACACCGAGTACTTTCTGCAAATATCACAAACTGATTTATAAATCGGGTCCCCTGTTTCGAGCAGCAATTGTTCACTAATGTTTTGAATATCCGAGTTTACCTCGAAGCAAAAAGGGTGATGAAACCTCTCCCGGGAAGCTGCGACCAGAAAAGCGCCGGCACGAGGCCATTCCATCAACAAACTCCGAATATTTTCCCGACCAGACTCAACATCACCGAATTTATATTGAGCCAATATAAGCCGATACATATTTGCGGGGGCGAAAGTTCTGTAAATACCCTTATTTGCTGCTCCCTTCTTAAATATTTGATACGCGTATGGAATATACTGGGGATTTTTCTTGCCGTGCACGGCGAAATGCGTGCCAATAACTAAATATGGGGATCTCCCTATCCAAAATATAGCACGCTCCGCGTCCAGACAATTGATTAACCTTTTAGCGGCCACATGACAGAGCCTCTCCGCCACTCAAGTGACAGAGCCTCTCCGCCACTTAATTATGTTATGATATATTAAAAAATTAACATAGGAGGTAATAATGGTCAAAAAATAATGCCGCCGATCAAC
>Ga0307991_1000333_pt1 | contig 34485 bp, 34 predicted proteins | sample EllFjometagen131_FD_203146 | JGI IMG/M metagenome (GOLD analysis project Ga0307991, IMG submission 203146) | Marine microbial communities from Ellis Fjord, Antarctic Ocean - #131 | ecosystem: Environmental > Aquatic > Marine > Unclassified | place: Southern Ocean | collected 2014-10-08 | reverse complement strand
TCATTTAGCATCCTCCCAATCCAATTTCTAATTGTTTTTGGGATGTACACTAAATGATCCGGGTGCTATTCGGAAACCTCAATTTTAATTGTCGCTGAACCTCAATATATATTGTCGCTGATCACTTGCAATACTGTCATTTTGCCAGGTTTTGAATAGTTAAAAATTCTTTTGACACCCGATACGTATCTGATTTCATTAAAGTTGGGCGCACTCTCCAGATAGATAAGCCGATCTACATCAATCAGTATTTTGATATTTTTAAATCTTAAAAATATGAATTTCGTTTGAGTTTGTTCAGTGGGTCAAGTAACAGCATAGCTAAAATTCGATAACGAAATGTTCCCAAAGGAAAGGATAAGAGAGGACTTCTATTACTTCTATTCTATACTGGAGACAATATTTAGTGCTCTAACAGCTTCCTCTAAACCTATTTGACCATCGCCATTAGCATCCCACTTCTCACGTTCAGCCTGAGCTGCGGCATCCAACTCCGATTGGGAACATGATATTTCAGATGCATCGAGACTAATAGAATTTCCAGTCAAAGTAATCGTTCCAGCCGCAAAATGGTCACCATAGTCAATAGTGTTGACATTGAAATCGTTGCCTACCGCATAAAAAGTACCATTCAGTGTGTCTTTATTAATCTCCATGTGTATAACATCAGTATCACAGTTGCCGCTACCCTCTGTATGCCGCTGAGATCCAGCCATTGACAAATAAAGGATGTCTCCAATTAAAGTACCGCCTCCGGCAAATACAACAGGGCCATCGTCGGATAAAATAATGTATGCTTGCATGGTATAATATGTTCCGCCCATGTATGTTATGGACCCTGTAAGCGTAGCATTTGCATTAGTAGCACCTTTATCGTTTTGCGTGAGAGTAAAGTTCCAAATGGTTTCTCCCAGATATTGGACAGCACCAGAAACGGATACGCCAATAAATACCAGAAACATAGACAATACTAAGCCAAAGATAAATTTTCTTGTTTTAGTCATTAGTAGCTCCTTTCTCTGCAATAATCTGATTGCTTTTGGTTCGGAAAATTATATCTCACGATTAACCATGATTGAGCCCACTTCATTTTTTTATACCAACTTTTAAGTTAGGTCAAACCAAGATTTCGTTTAGATTGCACCTAATTAGCATCATTTATCAGAGGATTCAAAGCTTGTGTTGTCGGCGGTGTCATTAATTCAAAATTCTCTGCGATGACCGCCATCGTATCAAAGTAGAAAATTGTTCTTTCTAAGGGTAGGCAACTTGGCAGTTTCAAAGTTACTATAGGCAGTTAGACGTTATTGCCCTTTTATACGAAAACTTTCATTGCTTGTATGCAATTGAGAGAGAGGGTTAAAAAAAAATCAATTTTCCTTCAAAATCCGAAACACAAGACAGGATCTCAAAAAGACGAATTCACTGGATTTATGATTTTTACATTAACTCCATTTTGCCATATTCTTCAGTAAAATCTATTTTCCCTGTGCAGCTTTCAATAGCCCATCGCAGTTTTCACAAAAATTCGGTAAAAAAACTCACCCCATATATGGTATGCCTGAAAAGTAGAGAATGTTAAGGAAAAGTTATCGATAGTCTGCTCTCTTGAAAAATTTTCAATACTGTCGTTTTGGCCACAAGTCCGCCCGCCATTCACTTTGAATTCCATGGTGTGATACCGCAGGCCTTTGAAAAAAAGTTTTTACTCAAAGTTTTTGCAAGCGATCGCTGATCCAACTTTTATTATATTTTCGGTGCCATACGCCCCAAGATACCAGAGCTTTAAATATGTTGAATCCTCTATTAACGTCATAGGGCCGACACCATCACTATCCCAAGCAGTATTATCGCCAACATCTAATATAGGATTGATTTTTTTATCCCATGTTAAACCATCGGCAGATGTTGCTATCCCAATTCTGACGGTCCCAGATTGATCAGCCGCATGATATGCCAACGTATAACCTTGTTCATTTTTTATTACTGTAGGCGAACCTATTCCATTACCATTTTCCCATGTAATGTTAGAATCAGGACTCAAAACGAGACCATCAGTTCCTGTCCTTAGCCAATTAATCCCATCAATCGAAATCGCAAGACCTATCTGGTCAATATCCGTTGCGTCATTATCACCCCAATACCACATCTTATATGTTGAGCCTTCTTTAATAACACAAGGATCTCCTACATCGTCATCATCCCAAGAACTATTACCTCCCGGAGAAAATATCGGATTATTTGGATATGGCACCCAATTTATCCCATTAGAAGACGTTGCATATCCTATACGATTGACTCCATTAATGTCTATCCCCTCATACCATAATTTATATGTTGAACCGTCTTTAATGACATTTACACCGCTAAAACCATTTATATCCCAAGTATTTCCATGCGTTATGATAGGATTGCTCGAATATGGCACCCAATCGATCCCATCAGAAGATGTGGCGTATCCTATACTCATTCCCTCATCATTCGCTGTTTTTCCTCCAACATACCACATCTTATATTTATTTATCGGTTCATCTGGATCTTTTAAAACAGTACCACCCCTAAATGAATCATCCCAGTTGCCTGGCTCTTCAGAAGAAAAAAACGGATTGTATGAATTTTTTTTCCAACCAGAAATATCACACCTACTCAATCCTGCTATGGTTTCCAATCCATAAATGGCTTCTTCAATTCCGACTTTTCCATTATTGTTCATATCGGCAAATATGCAGATGGGTTGGGCAGGATTAATGCCAACAACAATTTTAAGGGAGAGGATGACATCCGTCAAATTGATGTTGCCGTCGCAATTGATATCTCCATATCTATCAGTAGGATCAATGATAGTCCTCCAAATTTGACCGCCCTTATCTACGTTTTCTGTTCCGGCATATAAATAATCACCGAAGACTAAAAGACCTGAAATTACATCATTATTAGAATCTCCAAAACCATCCGGATTAATCTGGTTCCAAGTTGTTCCATCTAAGGATCGCCATATTTCAGCTCCGGTATTATCGTTTTCAGCCGCAACATAAAGGTAGCTGTTAGCAGCAATTTTAATTTCAATGTCTTCATTATTGCTATCACCAAATCCATTAGAAACCACGTTCTTCCAAGTTGTACCATTTGAACTTCTCCATATTTGTCCCCCTGTCTTTTCATTCGTAACTGAAGCATATAGATAATTATTAAAAATAATTTCTGGGGAGATATCATAATTATCACTATCTCCAAAGCCATCAGTATTAACTTGATCCCAATTTATGCCATCCGGACTTCTCCAAATCTCGCCACCTGTAATAACATTCCAAGTCCCTGCATACAAATACCCATCCAAAACTACTCTTGGGAATATATCTCCATTATTGCTATCCCCAAAACCATCTGTGTCAACTTGGTTCCATGTTGAACCGTCCGAGCTTCTCCAGATTTCACCGCCTGTTGTTTCATTTTCAGTTCCTGCATACAAATAATCATTGGAAATCACATCTGGATTTGTATCTTCATTATTGCTATTACCAAATCCATTAGAAACCACTTTCTGCCAAGTTGTACCATTTGAACTTCTCCATATTTCGCCCCCTGAATGTTCGATTGATTTCGATCCATATAGGTAGCCATCAAAAACAATGTAAGGTATAACATCAACATTACTATCAACCATTACCCAAGTAGTGCCATCTGAACTTTTCCAAATTTTTCCAGCATCAGACGTTTCACCATAAGCATTAACATATTCAGAACCGACATAAAGATAATCTTTAAAAACAATTGATGGAATAACTTTTCCAGTTTGAGCATCTCCAAAACCGTCAGTATTTACCTGGTTCCATATAAGAGATTCTCCATTTGTATAAACTATAGTTCCTTCGAGCACCCGGAAGTTGTCAAAATAGGCATCACCATTGTTATATGCGGCATTTTCATCATTCCAAAAACCAAATGTTACCGCCACTGAATCGCGATTCCAATCACCTTTTAATAGCCCTCCGAAAACCCAATCACCATTCTCTGGATTTTCTGTGCGCATGTATCCATTAATGCTTAAATAAAGAAGGTCACTTGAGGAATTATAGGAGATATAAAATATACCATCATTTACTGTTCGGGGTATATCATGATCATAAAATTCAAAGTCATTTGTTGATCCATCGCAGATAAATTCAGGCTCGCCCGTATCATCTTTTCTTTCTACGCTCAGACCTATAAACGTTTCATCTATCATGCCTGGAAGAGTGATCGCAAAAAAAAGCCCAGCATCTCGTGCTAAGTTTAAATGATGCCAATCGATCTGCATAGAAAAATTCTGGGACGTTGATAATAGCCATTGATTTGAGATGCAAGCGGCTTCAGCTTCAGACATTTCAGCTATCGCTCTTGCTTCAAGATGCTGATTTGTTTCTTCTAACCAGACCTTTGTTGGGACATCCTCAACTAAATCCCACAAATCTCCAAGAGTATTGTCATTGAAGTCATCTGTAGGCAACTGGTCAGCCTCGATGGTTGCTGCTTGAAATGAAATAATGAAAAAAAATAAGAAACTAATTATTAACGGCAATGTGTGTTTGTCTGATACTCCTGATTTCATAATCCTCCCCTTGTAAGGTATGTTATAAAAACAGATATTAAATCCAAATTATTAACATTTATGAGAACATTAAATTTATTAAATTGTCAATAAGGCAAAGAATGATTTGGATTGACAACCCTACAAAAAAATTGGATTTGGAAAAGTCTTTTAAAAACTGAGATGAATGAATAGTGTTCACCACTATAATTTAACCCCCCACTGCATCTTGCAATAGCAAGTCAGTACACCAAAAAAAAATAGCCAACCACAATATGTAGCGTTTCACCGTATCTCATTTTTATTGATGTTCCCTCAAAATATCAGGAAAAAATTCAAGCATCTTTTTTGGGACCATCACCGATTAAAAAAATTCAATTCCGGTTTTTTATCAATAATTTTTTGAGAATACAGACGAGAAAAAAATTCCTTCAGGCATTCAAGTTCCGGTGTACTCATACTGTAATACATACTGTTAAAATAGGTTTCGGACAAATCAGGATCAATACCGATTTTGTCAGCCGACTGCCGGGCAATATCCGATATATGGCGCAGACCTTTTTCTTTAGAGGTCTTCAACTCTGATAGAACTGATGAGACTTTATCCGGATATTTTTGCGCATAGGATTTTCTGACTGCCCAGACACCAAAAACAAACGGCAGACCGGTCATTTGATTCCATATCTCACAAAGATCGAACACATGCTCAAAATCATTTTCCCATTTATTTTTTAATGCCGCATCCCCGATGACCAGCCCGGCCCCGGCAGCATCTAATATATCATCAGATGCTTTGACTTTTCCCTTTTGAAACACCGGAGAAAGTCCTTTTAATGAAAAAATCAGTTTTAACAGATCAACGGCTGTGGCAGATTCCTCGGTCAGCAGGATGGTTTTTTCATGGAGTTCTTCACAAGAATAGCGACTAGCCAGAAGCACACTCAGCACTTTACCATAGCAGGAAATTGACAGGTCCGGCAGAATCAGCCACTGATCTGAATGCCTAGCAACCGCGGATGTAGAAACAGAACTGATATCCAGTTCATTGTTTGAAAGCATTTGATTTAATACAGCCGGCGGCCGGCTGATCACCTGCATACCGGCAGGTATCGGTTCATGGTCAAACTGATAATAAACCGGATCCACATTGATGTAACTGATCCGCCCGATTTTTATTTCATTATGTTTATCATCGGTCAATTGATGAATTTTGTGCATAGTAAAAATCCAAATTTAAGCGGTTTTAAGTCGACTGATAATTAAAAAATAACACTGATTTTCTCTTCAAAATCCGAAGACACAATTGATCCAAGAATACTTTTCGGGTTGTTTGCTTTAATGGGCACATAAATCATTTTTGCATTTTGTCCTGGAATCAGACTACCAAACTGATTTTTAAAGCCCAATGCTGCCGCACCGTTGACAGTTGCCATGGCGATAATGTCTCCTGGTGAAATATCCGCAAAAGATTGTGACAAAAACTTCATTTCATCAAACAGGCTCAACGAATCATTACTTGCCAGACTATCGGTGCCCAGACATAATTTCAATCCGGATTTGAGCATCAAGGGGACATCCGGCAGCTGTTTATGAAGAAACATGTTGCTTCTCGGACACAGGCACACATTGACTTTTTTTTCAGATAGTATGTGAAAATCTTTTTTATCTGCAAACACCAGGTGAACGGCCAGTGTTTTTTCGTCTAAAAGGCCCAGTTGGTCCGCATATTTTACCGGACCGGCACCCGTTAATTTCATGCCTGAAACATCAATTCCCCGTTGATTCAAAAAATCCGCCCAAGCGCCTTTTCCTGTGGTTAAAAACGCGACTTCATCTTCTGATTCCGCCAGATGGAGACTAAAGGGAAAGCCATTTTTTCTGGTAATGGATTTTAATTTGATCAATAAATCAGAAGTAGTGGTATGGGGTGCATGCCCGGCGAGGGAAAGTGATTTGTCTGTATTTATTTTTTCACATGCAACGTCGTTTGCCGTATTACTTCCCAAAAATTCTTTAAACTGAACACCAGAAATTTTTGAATTTAAAAAAGGCTTTTCACTTAACCCTGTACTGGCAATATCGCCAATAACCAATGAACCGGAATTTATCAGCGCGTCAATACCCGCAAGAAAACCATCCGATATTTTTTTTTCGTCAGCTTGATCTCTGCTTTCAATAACGGATTTTACCCAGTTAATAAAACCTGAGGCAGTATTTGTTTTATTTTTTAAAGCAGATAATTCAAGGTGGGTGTGCGCATTGACCATGCATGGCATCAGAACCCCGGGGCCATGGTCGATAAACTGTTCGCTTACGCCACCTCCCCTGCCCTGACCGACATCAACGATTTTTCCGGATTCCGTCTTTACAAACCCGTCCTTGACAATATTATCCGGATCAATGAGAACCCAACCAGCCCGGTGGGTTATTGAAAATGGTTTAATATTATTTTTTCGAATCAATGACATTGTAAAAACAATCCCTCTGCCGCGCCGCATAACCGGCATTTTCAATCAAACGAACAATTTCAGACTGAGGCAGACGAAATTTAACACCGGCGGCAGCCACCACATTTTCTTCCATCATGGTACTGCCAAAATCATTGGCCCCGAACGCCAGGCCGAGTTGTGCAATTTTATCGCCCTGGGTCACCCATGATACCTGAAGATTGGGGATATTATCCAGCATCAGCCTGGAAATTGCGAGAACTCTAAGATATTCAACAGCAGTGGTTTTTTTAACATGAATGCGGGTATTATCCGGTTGAAAGGTCCAGGGAATAAAGGCGGTGAAGCCGTTGGTTTCATCCTGAAGCGTTCTCAGTTTCAGCCAATGTTCAATAATATGGGTTTTATCTTCGACATGACCAAACATCATGGTGGCGGTTGTTTTTAAACCTAAATGATGAGCGGTCTTCATGACTTCCAACCACTTGTCAGCAGAACATTTATTTGGAGAAATTTTTTGTCGGATTTCGTCCACCAGGATTTCAGCACCGCCGCCGGGAATAGAATCCAACCCGGCTGCCATTAATTGTTCAAGCAGTTCTTTAATGGATAAGGATGACAAATCCGCCAAAAAAGCAATTTCCGTTGGCGAAAATCCGTGAATATGAATTTTGAATTTGTTTTTAATATGCTTGAGCAGGCTGATATAATAATTTAAGTCAAGATCCGGGTGCATGCCACCCTGAAGCAAAATCTGGGTACCGCCAAGAGAAAGGGTTTCTTCAATTTTTTTATCTAAAACAGATGGTTCAATAACATATCCGTCTTTATGCCCCGGCGGCCGGAAAAACGCACAAAACTTACATCCGGACACACACACATTGGTATAGTTGATATTTCGGTCGGATACGAATGTGACGACCGGTTCCGGGTGGAAATATTTCCGGCGGTGCCCGGCAAGATCGGCAAGCAACAACAGTTCTGCCTGATCAAATAATACCATTGCATCATCAGCATCGAGTCGCTGGTTGCTGAAAACTTTTTCTTTTATTAATTCAATATTTGTCATGATATTTAAGGAATAAGGCGTTTAGGTAGAAGGTTGAAGGTAGAAGGTTGAAGGCCGAAGGAAATAAAATATTACATGAGCCATCCGACTATCCTCCTGATTAAATCTCATTGTAAAAAGAATCTCTCTCTACCGGGTCCCACCCGGCAGATTGAATCATGCGCCATATTTTTTTTCGGGTCAGACCTTTTGATGATGTGGCGCCGGCCATATGGGTAATTTTCTCTTCGATAATGGTGCCATCCAGATCATCCGCGCCAAACGACAATGCCGCCTGTGCCAGTTTTTCCCCAATCATGACCCAGTAGGCTTTGATATGGTCAAAATTATCCAGCATCAGTCGGGCAATGGCGATATTCTTTAAATCCTCAAAAGCAGTTGTTGATGGGATATCCGACATCAACGTATTTTGGGAATGAAACGCCAGCGGGATGAACGCGGTAAATCCGTTTGTTTTGTCCTGAAGGGTGCGAAGATGCATAAAATGTTTTACACGTTCTTTGCGGGTTTCAATATGTCCATAAAGCATAGTGGCATTGGATGTCAAACCGGCTGAATGAATTTTGGCAACGATTTCCAGCCAGCGTTCATGTCCAATTTTCCGGGGAAACAGTTTATCGCGTACACGGCTGCTTAAAACCTCCGCCCCACCGCCAGGGACCATTTCAAGACCCGCATCCTTTAATATTTGAATCGTACCTTCTAAGGACAAGCTGGAAATACCTGCCAGATGAGCGATTTCAACCGCTGTGAACGCTTTGATGGTAACATTCGGTCTGATCTTTTTGATGGTTTTGAGTAAATCCAGATAATACTCAAACGGCAATTCCGGGTTGATCCCACCCACCATATGGATTTCAGTAATGGGCTCATCAATTCGGTCTAATAATTTTTTGCGGACATCATCAATGGTCAGCGTGAACGCACCGGATTGCCCTTTGTTTCGTGAAAATGCGCAGAACCGGCAATGGGTGATGCAGACATTGGTATAATTGAGATGCTGATTATATACAAAATAAGCTTTTTTCCCATGACGTTTCCGGCGAACAAAATCCGCCAGATGACCAATACCGATAATATCATTGCTATTATACAGCAACAGGGCATCATCCGCATCCAGTCGAACATTGTTTAAAACTTTTTCTTTAATTGAAAATAATTGATTATCCGTTAAAATAAAATCCATTTCTCTAAGATCTTTCAAATATTTTGTTGATTGGTTGTGAATTAAATTAAACACTGAATTTAAATTATCAAAAAATGACCAGGTGGTCATAAAATAATGTACTCTATTTCTGAAAGCAAGATTTTTTTAATCATTAACTGGACACATTTCCCGGACTTTGTTACATCAACAAGCGAATGATAATACACCTTTATTATTTTAAAATAATAATTTTTAATCGCAACAATATGGAATCAGAGCAGGCATCATGAAAATAATTACACACAAAGAAATCAATTCTAAACTCTGCGGGAATCCAATCATCGTTAAACCCGATGTCAGCCAAATTGAACTGAAAACAAATAATTCTATGACAGTCGACAAACAGGGTCTTGTTCACGGCGGGTTTGTTTTTGGGCTGGCTGATTATGCAGCAATGCTGGCGGTTAATGATCCGAATGGGGTCCTCGGTGGTGCTGATGTTAAATTCCTGAAACCGGTTAAATCCGGAGAAACCATTGTCGCTGAGGCAAAAACAATTTCAAAAAAAAGGGAAAAACATATTGTTTCCGTAACCGTTAGCCGAAATAATGAAACGGTTTTTTCCGGCGAGTTTACCTGTTTTGTCCTGGACAAGCATGTTCTCTTGTAAGGTGGAAGGTTTAAGGCAGAAGGTAGAAGGTTTAAGGTAGAAGGTAGAAGGTAGAAGGTAGAAGGTTTATTGACCATTTTTTGAATAATCCCGGAGGCAATAATGGAAAATTTGGTGTCCCAACGAATCGCTCAACTGCGCAGGCAAATCGCTAAACAAAAAATAGATACGTTTCTTGTTCTCATTGAAGAAAACCGCCGATACTTGAGCGGATATACCGGAGAAGACACGCAGTTTGATGAATCAGCCGGTGTGCTGATGATAACACAGGATGAATTGATTTTAGCCACAGATTCAAGATTTGACCGCCAGGCACAGAAAGAAGCCCCTTTGTATGATATTATTTGTTATAAAAAAGGCCTTGTCAAAGAACTGCCGGCAATACTCAAGCAGCTCAAAACAAAACGGCTCGGCATCGAAGGCTTACGCATGTCATACAATCAGTATGTAAAGATTGTGCAGGAACTGGAATCGCAAAAGCTTAATATTAAAATCATCGATACGGTTCATCTGGTTGAGAATTTGCGTATAATCAAAGATGATGATGAACTTAAAGCCATCAGAAAGGCGATTAACGTTGCAGAATGTGATTTTCAAATATTTTTACAGCAATTAAATAAAGGCACCTCAGAAACAGCCGCCGCCTGGGCGTTGGAAAAAAAAATGAGGACCGCCGGTGCCCAGGCGCTTTCATTTCCGGTTATATCCGCGTTTGGAAAAAACAGCGCCCTGCCCCATGCTATACCCGGGGATCAGACGTTAAACGCCAATGAACCGGTATTGTTTGATTGGGGGGCCAAAGTCAACGGATATTGCAGTGACATGACCCGAACCGTTACCATGGGCAAACCGGACGACCAATTCAATAAAATATTTACCATTGTTTATGATGCCCAGCAAAAAGCCATTGAAGCGATACGGCCCGGTGCCAGCTCTAAAATCATCGATGATCTTGCCCGAAATCATATAGCAGATAAAGGGTTTAAAGAATTTTTCGGTCATGGCCTGGGACATGGCGTCGGATTGGCAGTCCATGAGCCCCCATCTATCAGCCCGTTCATTGAAAAAAATATTACGATTAAAGAAAATATGGTGTTCACTGTTGAGCCCGGCATATATCTGCCGAATTGGGGCGGCATCCGTCTTGAAAATATGGTACTGGTGACAAAAGACGGTGTTGAAGTTCTCAATCATTTGACGATGGAATTAATTATTCCCGTATAGCTGGGATTTCTGTTATGTCTTCAATTTACGAATTTATTGACCAATATATCAATTACCTGATTGTGGAAAAAGGATTGGCCAATACCACCATTGACGCGTATTCAAGTGATCTAAAAAAGTTTATCGCATTTTTACAATCATGCAAAATTGATCTGATTACTGAATCCGATACAACGGTTATTTTAAAATATCTGATTCTCTTGAGAAACGAGGGGCTGTCGACACGCTCCCGGGCCCGTCATCTGGTTACGCTTAGAGGATTTTTTAAATTTCTGATCCAGGAAAAAGTCTTAAAAAAAGATCCCACACGTATTGTTGACCTGCCCAAAACCGGTATTAAACTGCCGGACGTGCTGTCCATAGAAGAAATTATAATGATCCTGAATGTGCCGGACACCAGTAAGCCAAGAGGCATCAGGGATGCTGCCATGATCGAACTGCTTTATGCCGCAGGATTAAGGGTCAGTGAATTGATCAACGTAAAAATCCAGGACATCAACCTGGAAGTCGGATTTGTCAGGACTTTCGGAAAAGGATCCAAAGAACGCATGGTTCCCATTGGCAATCATGCCAGAGAAAAAATAAATGACTATGTGACGCATGCACGCTTCATTTTATTAAAAAATTATGTCAGTCAATTTATGTTTGTTGCCAGAGCCGGTAAACCAATGACCCGTCAGGGATTCTGGAAGCTTTTAAAAAAATATGCCATGCAGGCAGGAATTGATAAAAAAATTACCCCCCATTCTTTTCGGCACTCTTTTGCCAGCCATTTGCTGGAAGGCGGCGCGGATTTAAGGGCCGTTCAAATGATGCTCGGGCATGTGGATATTTCAACCACACAAATTTATACACATGTTGCCAGAGATCATTTAAAAAAGCTTCATGAACAGTTTCATCCCAGGGGATGATGGCTCGTCAACGTTAAACTGACAAAATTGATGGCTTCGTAAAAAGTCCAAATTCTTTGTTGCGCGGCATCCTTCGTTTCTTCATAGTACGCTAAGTACGAATCATCACTCAGGATTTGCGCGCTTCGAATTTGGCGCTTTTTTCTTTGCCATCGAAATCCGACTTTTTACGAGACTGTCAAAATTGGATATTAAAAAATTGTAAAAATAAAACATCCGCCACTCCCGCCAAACCCGGCTTCTCCTTCCTGTTCCGGCGGCAATGATGACGGGCCTTCTATTATGCTTCCCTCCGGATAAGGCGCCCCGTTTGACACACCCACAGCATCCAGGTCAAACCCGGCACTGCTGATTGTCGGATATGGATCATAAATTACATTGGATTCCGAATCAATGAAAGTGCCATCCCCGATAATGTCGATAATTCTTACATGGGTAATTCGAGAGAGATCAACGAACCCGGAAAGGACTTCCGTTTTTTCGGAAACAGTTGCCAGATCAAAAGGCGTTCCATACCCCTGTTTGAATTTACCGGCAAGTCCGTCGATCAATGTTGTGTCAACGCTGCCATAACCACTGACCGGGTCCGGCGTTAGGGATATATTATCAAACCGGACAAAATCGATCCCGTTGCTGGACACTTCGACATAAGCCAGTTCCAGTGTATAGTCATTAAACGAATTTTCAAATACCGCAAAATCCCAGCCCTCACCGTTTTCAATGGGCGGATCAAACGTCATGGTGATACGCCCCCCACGCCCTAAGGAAACAATGTCATAGGATGTCCCGGCTGCCTGGCCAATGGCATATTCCGGGGTTTGCCAAACATCATCAAGGTCTGTACCGATTTCATAACTTTCATATCCAGTGGCCCAACCGATAAACACCGAGTCATCCATATAAATCGCGGTCGACCCTTCCTGTCCGGCAGCCGGTGAATAAGAAACAGCACTGGCAGGCGTTGCCAAAAAGAAAAAACACACACCGGTAAAAAATATTTTTAGGAATCGTTGTTTCATGGCAGACGATAAATCATATAGGCGTTTTTTTATTAAAAATATGTCCAACGGATGCCTCCATAAATTGTTCGTTCCGGCATGGGATAATACTGCTCACTATAGGCGCTTGTTGAATATAAGTGATTAAACAGGTTATTGATACCGGCAAATAGTATCAAATTTTTATATTCATAGGTTACTTTTCCGTCAAAAACGATGGCGTCATCGAGTTTGTCATATTGGTCATTATCCCTATCATTGCCATCAAATTGTGACCCGGTATATGTCCCTGATAACGATACCGCCAGTTGACTGACAATCTGCCAGTGCATTCCGATGGAAGCCATATGCTCAGGGACTAATGGGATGGCTGCGTTTGTCTTGTCAAATTTTGCTTTTGTAAAGGAATAATTTCCCCGCAAGCGAATATCTTCGGTCGGGTATAATGTAAAATCCATCTCAACACCCTGACGAATTGTTTCTTCATCATAATTCCGGTTAATATCACTGTAATAGATTTCATCCTGAATCCGGATATCGAACAGGGCAATCGTTATCGTCATAAAATTGCCAAATTGCCGCCGGCTGCCAATTTCACTATGAAAACCCTTCTGAGGGTGAAGCCCCGTTTCACTTTCCGCGAATTCATCCACATTGGGAATTCGGAAACTGGTGGCGTAGCTTGCGAAAAATGAGGTTTTAGAAGACATGGTATATGTAAAACCCATAGAATAAGCGCTATTGTCAAATTCAGACTTTGTGGTGTCGCCGTTGACCCAAATTTTCACATCTTTAAAGGATTTTTTTTCATCGGTTCGGAAATGTCCCTGGTAATGATTATAGCGGGACCCGGCGTTTAACATCAGATTATCGCTAATCGACCATCGGTTATTGATAAAGATTCCGAAACTTTCCGTTTCACTGTTTTTCCGGGGTCCGTCCGGATTTTCTTCCCGGAAATATTCGGTTTTAAAATGGTCGATCCCCAATTGAAATATTTGTGAATGGCCACCCAAAGGATAGTTTTTGACGTAGTTAAGATCAAATTGACGGGAATCTTCATCAATTTTGTTTTTTTGATCGTTTTTTGAAATTTGGGGGTTAAAACCAAGGACATACCGGTTATCTCTGAAAAGATACCCTCTTTTCAAAGAGAGTGTCCCCCACTTGTCAAAATCCATTTCAACTTCAAACCGTGCCCTTGCTTCAGAAGTGTCACCGGAGTCATTTTGACGATCCGGATGCGTTTTCACCCGCCGGGTCGCAGAATTAATATTTTCTTTGCTAACGGGACCCGGAAGTCCGTATTCATCCTCATAATAAGTCCCCGAGGCATTAAAAGAAAAACGATCATTAAAGGCATAGCTTGATTTTACACCCATATCTTTTTTTTCAAAAAAACCATTATCCCGGTACCCGTCCGAATCATAAATTCCGGCATTCAGATTTAAGTAAACATCTTTCAGGTTGCCATCTATTGAAATCCGGTGATCAAACGTATTGTAACTGCCGCATGATGAGTAAAGCTGTGCCGAAGGCGTTTTTCCTGTTTTTTTGGTAATAATATTTATCACCCCGCCCACTGCACCGTTACCGTACACAACAGATCCGGCACCCCGAACGATTTCAATACGTTCAATCTGTTCAATCGGCACAGAAGCGATTGACGGCCCGGATTGATCCGGTGCATTCAGCATCAAATCATCAACCATGACAATCACATTGCTTGCAGCCGTATCTCCCATCCCTCTGAGATCCACCACCGCCTGTTTATCATTTCCAAAAGTGCTTCGAACGTTGACGCCGGCTTCCTGAGCCAGTAACTCAATAATATTTTTTGCGGTAGACGCTTTGATATCATCACTGGATATAACCGTGACATGCGTTGAAATATCGGAAACCGGCTCTTTAACTTTATTTGCGGTAACGACAATGACATCCAGTTCAAACGGAACCGGCATTCCGTCTTTGTCATCACTGTTTTCATCATCCCGGGCAAACAAAAAGGCCGGATGTAACAACAAAAACAGGCAGAAGGTGAAAATAAATATTTTACAATTGCTTTTCTTTTTCATAAAAAAATTAATGATCGCTTATTCCGCTAATTATTTGTAAGCCATGAATGATATCCGGCAAATCTATTTTTTTATTAAAATTTACATCCCATAACGGAGTTGTACGATTTAAATCATCCATACAAAAATAAGCCGGGGTATTTATCCCAAGATTACCATTATCCGTCGAACTTAAAGAAAATGTCAGCTGTTTGACTGCTCCCAGGCCATCTAAATCAACCCATGTCCAGACATCAACGATGTTGGTTCCATCAGCCAGTTTAAATTCCACAGTACCTGTTTCTGTGCCTTCGGCATCAATCCCGGTAATAGTCAATTTAAACCAGTCTCCCTCATCAAATTTTTTTGAAAAATCATCCCCATCGCGCATTGAATAAAAAGCATAATTATTATTTGTAAAGTAAGCTCCAGAAAGAACTTGTTCGCTTTCCAAAGTTACCGTTGGAAGATTTTCCGCAAAAGAACTGACATACCCCACTGCATATATTTCGCTACCGTCGACACCACCTCCAGTAACGGCATTATATTGAGCAGCATATCCCTCAAAGGTTGCGTCTCTTATATTGGAATACGCAAACCCATCCCAGGAAGAATAGTCCAGATTATAGCTATTGCTAAAGGAGATCCCTCCGCTGACGAATTCACCGGAACCATCCGACCCGTTCCAATAGCTCTCCGAATTCAGAGACAAATTTTCAAAATCCGCAGTTTTCGCATTGCCACTGCCGGAAATAAGAAAAATGGAACACAGTAAAAAAAACAAAGCAAAAAATCGTTTCATCACAAACTCCTTCATTGTTAAATTAATAATTAAATTGACAATCTCATAAAAAGTCAGATTTCGATGGCAAAGAAAAAAGTTCACCAATCTCATAAAATTAGCAAGGCGCGAAAATTCTAATTGATATCCTTCAATAATCGAATACGGATATCATGATTACCAGGATATAAATTCTTACTTCATGGAACGAATAAAACAGGAGCTGCCATCACTATTGTCACTATCATATTCAACGCTGTCATCATTGTTAAGATTGTCTATGCAAAAATACGCCGGGGTATTCATTCCCCAATCGCCGGTATCTGATGAACTTAATTCGAATATCAGTTGCGTGACAGCTCCCAGGCCACTCAAATCAACCCATTTCCAGGTTTTCACAATACTGGTCCCGTCAGCCAGTTTAAATTCCACAGTACCTGTTTCTGTGCCTTCGGCATCAATCCCGGTAATAGTCAATTTAAACCAGTCTCCCTCATCAAATTCTTTCGCAAAGTCATCCCCATCGCGCATTGAATAAAAAGCATAATTATTATTAGTAAAAAAAGCGCCGGATAGGACTTGTTCCGTGTCAAGGGTTATTGTGGGTGGATTTTCAGCAAAAGAACTGACATACGCCACCGCATAAATTTCACTGCCATCTGCCCCGCTGCCGGTAATGGCATTATATTGTGCACCAGCCCCTGCAACAGTTGTGGTTGTAATGTTGGAATAGGCAAATCCATCCCAGGAAGGATATAGTGGATCATTGACATAGTTATTGTTGAACGTGAATCCTCCACTATAAAAGCCGCCGGAAATATCCGACCCATTCCAATAGCTCTCCGAATTCAGAGACAAATTTTCAAAATCCGCTGTTTGTGCATTGACACTGCCCGCAAGAACAAAAAATAAACAAAATAAAAACACATAAGCAAAAAATCGTTTCATCATAAACTCCTTATAATCAAAGTTTTAAATTATCCCTACAATTTGTAAAAAGTCAGATTTAGATGGCAAAGTATAAAAGTTTAAATTCGAGGCGTGCAAATCCTGAGTGATTATTTGTACTTAGCGTACCATGAAGCAACGAAGGATGCAGCGCAACAAAGAATTTGGACTTTTTACAAAGCCATCAGCCCTTAAAAACAAAAAAAAGGGAGATCCCGGATCAATAAAAACGACCCTGAGATTTCCCTTTTTATCTTCAGATCATATGACGTTTTTTTACCGAGAAAAACAGTCAAATTATTCAAGCAGGTCTTCTGACTTTTGGATCAATTTACTTGTCGCGCCTTCCCGCATCATTATTTTGCAGTGGCTTTCAGGGCTCACTCAAAAATAACTTCACATTTTGTAAGCCGATATATCCCGCCTGACTGTGTTGCTCGTCGGTTGAATACGTAAAGTATTCGCCCTCCTCGCGCCTTGCCAGCCGGGCGCCTCAACTCCCAAAATTGTAAACTTATTATTTCGTGAACCCTAAGCGACGTTCATCCCCAATTACAGCGGCGGGTCCGTCCCTGATTTTCACAGGGTTCCCTTTTATGCTTTTAATAAGCACATGAATAATTATAAAAAATAAATAAATTCAGCACCAGAAGAAGTCAAGCAAAATATTTTCTTGCCATCACCAGAGAACGTTCATCCCCGGAAATGGGGAGCCTGTATTTTTCAACCTGAAACGTAAGTGGGTGGCCGTTGATTTTATAAACATTTTCCCTAATTTTTTTCGCCTTCAGTTCATCAATTTCTTTTTGAACGCCCTTCCCTTTCATGGCGACAATAAATCCATCATGCGTTATCAATGATACCGCCAAACCGAGAAACCTTTCCAAAGATGTAAACGCCCGACTGATGACCACATCAAACTGTCCGGCAAACTCGGGATGATTTAAAAGGTCTTCCACCCGGTACTGGTGTGCGAAAATATTTTTTAAATTCAGAATTCGAATCACATACTTTAAAAAATTTATTTTTTTTCTGGAACTGTCAACCAAATTGACTGACAACGACGGCATCAAAATTTTTAAGGGGATACCCGGAAAACCGCCCCCGGTACCGACATCAATGACAGCCGCATTTGTCGGAATAAATTTTGACGGAATCAGTGCGTCGAGCATGTGCTTTTCAGCCACTTCCGCCGGGTCTGTGATGGCGGTCAGGTTTATTTTTTTATTCCAGGCAATCAGTTCAGATGCATAAATCGCCATTTGGTCGATCATGTTACTATCAAGCGTTAAACTGATTGAATCGGCGATCGTTTTTAAAAAAAAATTCCAATTTGTTGCGTTAATGTCCATTTGTAATTTTAAAATCCTGATTCAGCGGCATCTCCGGCAGGCGCGATGGCCTATCGCTACGCTATTGGTTCATCATGTGATTAAAATTGGCCAAACCACCGATCACGGCCGATGCTTCTTTACCCAGTTTGATAGATTAACGAATGTCCACAAAGCGCACAGATAAAAGACCGGACGCAATGGAATTGCATATCGGGGCCAGGCAGCAAACACCATAAACAGCAATGTATAATATATGAAAATGATATAAAAAAATAATGATATATATCTAATTTAATTTAAAAACAGAAAGTTATAAATTTAGATATAAATAAAAATCTTTAAAAAAACAATATACTTTTGTTGTTTTTCGCTTTAATCTTTCCTTTAAATATTGATAGTCTCGTAAAAAGCTTTATTAAAACTTGTATTCAGTGTTAATATTCATTAATTCAAAACGATACTCTTATCCTGAGGATTTAATTTGCAAAAAAAAAAATTCACCGTTTTATTTGTAAGCACATCATATCCTGCGGACAATAAAGATTGGCGAGGAAGGTTTACTGCAAATACTGTAGCCGCTATCAGTCACAATGATTGCATTCGCTTAAATATTTGGGCACCGCCAGGGGACCTTCCTGAAAATGTTAAAGACACTTCGATCGCAACCGAAGCTGAATGGTTAAAACAATTAATGGTTCAAGGCGGCATTGCCCATCTTTTACGATCAAGAGGACCATTTGCTGCGGATACTGTTTTCAAATTACTTCTTTATCTCAAACGGCTTTATAAACGTGAAAAAAATATTGATGTAGCACATATCAACTGGCTCCAAAATGCTATTCCGCTTTGGCATTCAACGACACCGACAGTTATAAGTGTTTTAGGAAGTGATTTGGGTTTCCTGAAATTTCCTGGGATGAAATTCTTTTTGCGGCATGTGATTCGTAAAAGAAAGTGTATCATTGCGCCAAACGCTGATTGGATGGTTTCAGAACTTCAACCGGTATTCGGAGATATTGCAGAAATCCGTTCGGTACCATTTGGCGTTGACAAAATGTGGTTTAATATTAAGAGAAAGCCAATAAATCGTGAAAAAAATAAATGGTTAGTCATTACGCGATTAACTCAAAAAAAGATTGGTACTTTATTTGAGTGGGGAAAACATTTATTTAAAAATTCATTCGAATTACATTTATTCGGGCCTATGCAGGAAAATCTTCAAGTGCCAAACTGGATAGTATATCATGGCCCGGTAAGCCCTGATGATCTCCATGCCAAGTGGTTTCCAACATCTTCAGGATTAATAACGCTGAGCCTTCATGACGAAGGACGCCCCCAGGTCATGCTGGAAGCGATGGCTGCAGGACTTCCAGTTATTGCCTCCCCCCTTAAAGCGCACATAGATATAATTGATGACAAACAAACCGGTTGTATTGTTTCAACGCCGAAAGAATTAGAGCAAGCACTTATTTTTCTATCAAATCCTATAACAAACAATAATATCGGAGAAAATGCCAAACGTTGGATTGTTAAAAACATTGGGACCTGGGACGACTGTGCGACACGCTATATCAATATTTATCAAACACTTATGTCGGAACTAATATGAGATATAACAGGATCCTGCTTCTTGGCGGGGGCGGATTTATCGGCCAGGCGCTGACCCGGCGATTATATTCAAAAGGGTATATAATTCATATACTGACGCCTGAAAAAATTAATTTTTCGGCACCCAATATTCATGTTCACAGCGGCAAACTTGATGATCGATCCATTGTAGAAAAAGTTTTGCCGCAATGTGACATTGTGTTCCATCTTGCATCTGCAACGACGCCAGGTGATTCAACCAGGAGTCCTGTTTTTGAAGTTGAACATAATATTTTACCCACCATACAATTCCTTACCTACTTACAAAAAACTGACCATATAAAAAATTTTATATTTATATCTTCCGGTGGCGCAATATATTTACCATCTTCGGAAAAATCATTAACTGAGAATCAAATTCTTTCGCCGAAATCGTATTATGGCGCAGGAAAAGTAACGATCGAATCTTTTTTAAATGTTTTTGTAAATATACATAACACAAATGTTACCATTCTTCGACCATCAAATCTTTATGGACCGGGGCAGTCATTCCGACATGGATTCGGGCTTATCAGGACAATGCTAACCCATATATTAAATGACACCACAATGGAAATATGGGGTGATGGAGAGATTGTCCGGGATTTCATTTATATCGATGATATGATAAATCTCCTTGAATTGATAATCAAAACACCTGAAACATCCGGCGTTTTCAACGTCAGTTTTAACAAAGGGTATTCAATTCATCAAGTTAAAGAAATCGTTGAAAAAATTACAAAAAAACAGTTGCAGGTAAAATATCAGCCAGAAAGAAAAATGGACATCGCTAAAGTGATTATTGATTCTTCAAAGTTAAAAAACAAAACCGGCTGGCAACCTGTTATTGAACTTGAAAAGGGCATCTTGAAAACATGGAATTGGTTAAAAAATCAAGACAGGGTTCATAATCCTTAGACCATGATGACAATTATTGCAATTTATGACTATTTTCGATACCGCATATAATGAAAAATTTAAGTCAATTTAATCCATCCAATAAACCGGTTTGTTCTGTATGCATAGCCAATTACAATGGTATTAAATTTATTGATAACTGTATTAAATCGATATGCAATCAATCATGTTTATTTAATGTGGAAATCATCATCCATGACGACGCATCAATTGATGGGTCCGCTGAATATATTCGAAATAATTATCCTTTTGTTAAATTAATGCAAAGCAAACAAAATGTCGGTTTCTGCATTAGCAACAACCGAATGACAAAAGAAGCAAAAGGCGATTTTTTGCTTCTTTTAAACAATGATGCAATTTTGTTTCCAGACGCATTAGAGAGTTTATACAATTATTCCCAAAATCATGATCACAATTGTATTTTAGGCTTACCGCAATATAACGCTGAAACCGATGAGTTGATTGATATCGGGAGCACGTTTGATTTTTTTCTTAATGCAGTTCCAAATAAAGACATTCATCACAGCGATATCGGTATGGTAATCGGCGCTTGTCTCTGGATATCAAAATCATTATGGGATGATATCGGTGGGTTCCCTGAATGGTTTCATACGTTGGCTGAAGACATGTATCTCTGCTGTATGGTGAGATTAAAGGGATTTGGGGTTGAAGTCGTCCCCTATTCCGGTTTTCATCACTGGGTTGGCACAAGTATTGGCGGGGGTAAGATATTAAAAAACAGACTTTCAACATTAATACCACGCAGAGCATTGAGCGAGCGTAATAAAAGCTATGTCATGTTTCTCTGTTATCCATCACCGCTGTTCCATCTTTTCTTTTCAGCTCATATTTTATTGCTGCTTATAGAAGGAATTCTTTTGTCATTCATTAAAAGAGATTCGAATTTATTGTTTGCGATTTATTTATTTACCATAAAATCCTTATGGCGGAAACGGGATTTCCTTATCCGGTTAAGAAAAAAATATCAAAAGCAGCGATCCGTTCGCGCGTATTATTTTTTTAAACCTTTTAACGTGATACCTTACAAGTTACAAATGCTGATCAAATATGGCATTCCTGATATAAAACAGCGCTGAAGCCATTTAATTTATATTAAATTGATCGTGAATGGCGTCATCGGTGGTCCTGGCCGGGCGCCTCATTTTTATTGACACAGGCGGCATCGTATATTATTAGATATCAGCACTTAAGCAAGCAAAAGGATCTGTTTAGATGAATAATAAAAAAGGAGATTTGCTTCTCAATCTGGCACGAAAAACCATTGCCGACCGCCTGAATATTCAAACGCCGGGCTCAGACATGCTGGATGGTGCATTCGCAGATGACAGTTTCAATGCACCGCGCGGTACTTTTGTTACACTGACCATTAACAATCAATTACGCGGATGTATCGGTAATTTGTCTGCTGACAAGTCGATCTTAGAGGGCGTCAAAGATAACGCCATTAATGCGGCTTTCCATGATCCTCGATTCTCGCCCCTGACCAAAAATGAACTTGAAAATATTGTCATTGAAATCAGTCTTCTCACGGAACCTGAAACACTTGAATATCATGATGGGGATGATCTTCTTGAAAAATTGCGCCCCACTATTGATGGCGTGATTATTCGCAAAGGCGTCTATAGCGCAACATTTTTGCCTCAGGTATGGGACCAACTGCCGGATAAACAATCTTTTCTGGAGCATTTATGCCAAAAGGCCGGTTTGCCGCCTGATGCATGGCATCGGCCCGGACTTGAAGTTATGGTGTATCAGGTTCAATATTTTGAAGAAAAAAAATAAATGCAGATTCTGCCATACGTTAATTTTATAAAATTTTAATTTATATAAAATACAAATTATTATACTCTATAATTAAATAATTACATTAAGTTTAATATGCGATCAATAAAATATAAAATTATATACTTTGTCATCGCTGGCATCATTGCGGGACTTTCCGGTTGCAGCCACAAAATTATCAAAAAAATGGAAGTCACCGCTTATTGTGGATGCGGTAAATGCTGCTGCTGGGAACGGGGAAGCTGGAAATATTTAAAACTTAATTTCTGGAATAAATATATCAATAAAGGAAAAAATACGGGCCGCCCTTATTCCGGCTTGACAGCCAGCGGCACCAATCCGCATGAACCGAACCATGGACTCTTTTCCTTTGACAGCATAAAAAGACCCTGGATGATTCCGTTTCGAATTATTTTCCCGTGGCTATGGTTTTCCCGAGATGGGACCATTGCCGCAGATACACGATATTACAAATTCGGCACACGGCTCTATGTGCCGGGATACGGCTACGGTGTTATCGAAGATCGCGGCAGCGCCATTAAAGGCCCCACACGCCTGGATTTATATTATAGCTCACACGCTGAAGCCTTGAAGTGGGGACGACAGCACGTTTCGGTGACGATCAATCCATAAAAAAACTCGGACAAACCAGCTACGGCATTCCGCTCGCCATTTTGGCCAGAATACATATCCGTTCATTCAATACCCGTCATCATGTGCTATGCCGCCATGAGAATCTGGTATTTCATACTCTCAGTCTTTAACACGGACAAACTTTCATATTGCCCAAAATAAAAATCAAGATTTTCATCAAACCGGGCATAATAGCCTTCACCGGTATGCATGATGAACATATCCGATAATTTATAATCCACTGCGTCTGGAAATTGTTTTATGAGTTCGGCCCGTGTCATTTAATTTTCCTCCTTTATTGAAAAAAACGATGATGTGTTTAATTCAATAATCGGCCGAAATTTTAATTTTTCAAAAATTTATTCAAAAAATTGGCAATTGGTTTTATTTTTTTAGTAAATCCGTTTGGTACTTTTGACAGTCTCGTAAAAAGTCGAATTTCGATGGCAAAGAAAAAAGAGCCACCAAATCATAAAATTGGCGAGGCGCGCAAATCCTGAGTGATGATTCGTACTTAGCGTACTATAAAGAAACGAAGAATGCCGCGCAACAAAGAATTTGGACTTTTTACGAAGCCATCAATTTTAATTGACACAAACCACATATATGTTATCTTATATGTGGTATTTAAGCAAACGGAACAGGAGCGTATATTATGGGACAAGTGACAATATATCTGGATCGTGAAACTGAAGAAAAAGTCAATCATATCGTAAAGCAAAGCGGACTTTCCAAAAGCAAATGGATTACCAATCTCATCAGGGACAAAACAACCACTGTCTGGCCCGAATCGATTATTCAACTGGCCGGGACCTGGAAAGACATTCCGACTGCTGAAACAATCAGGAATGAGATGAGCGATGATGTTAAAAGGGAATCGATATGAAATATGTTTTGGATACCAACACGCTGATATATTTTTTCAAGGGAATGGGAAATGTATCCAATCATCTTCTTAAAAAACCACCCAATGAAATCGCAATCCCATCCATTGTTCTATTTGAACTTGAAGTGGGTATCGGAAAATCCGGCAATCCCCAAAAACGAAAACAACAACTCAAAGAATTTCTTTCCATGGTTAATGTTCTTCCCTTTGGATATGGAGAAGCTGTGGTTGCTTCTGGCATAAGGGTCAAACTTGAAAAAAAAGGAACCCCCATCGGGCCGTATGATATTTTAATTGCCGCCACTGCCATTGCTGTTCAAGGAACTCTGGTTACCCATAATACAAAAGAATTTAAACGGGTCAGTGGTCTGACCATAGAAGACTGGTATTGAGATTAATCTATAGGGATACCCTTTGTCTGGATATCAAGGAAAAACAAAGGCGGGTTGGCCTGAATGTCATCAAGTGAAAACGGATGAATTCCCAATCGAAGATCAATTGATCTTCGATATTTACTGATCTTAATAACATCATAAAAAGGAAGCCCCGTAAATTCTTTTGAAACTATCGCAAGATCAATATCACTGTCTTCACCCCCCTGACCCGCTACAGCAGACCCAAACAGGTAGGCTTCATGAATATTCATGCCGGTGGATTTCAACAATGCAATAAGTTTTCCTGCTTTATCTAAGGCGTAATCTTTTGTAACAGACATTGATATATATCCGGTCAAAGGCATCCAGATATTATTCCCGGTGTTCGTATAAATATAGTATTAAAAACCGTATTAATTATCAAATTGAAAGTCCTGAAAAAGCATGAAGTCGGAGCCTGGCCTGCACAACGTGTATGTATTTTTAAACGCTGAATGAATAAATGGACGGGTGGACGGGTGGACAGGCTAAAAATACCGAGAATTCAAATCCACAAGATCAATGGAAACCGGATGTTTCCCCCTTACCCGTGCCGGAGACGACACTCAATGTAGCGGAGACCTTCAGGTCTCCATTCCAGACCAACAGATTAACTCACAATTCAAGACCCGGCACCCATGTCATTAACTCACAATTCAAGCCCCGACCGCATGATTTAACACACGATTCAAGACCCGGCACCATGATTTCGGCACCATGATTTCGGCACCATGATTTCGGCACCATGATTTTCTTGATCATTCATTTGAAGATAAAAGTCTTGGATCAAATGTAAAATTTTCAATATTTACCAGTTTTACAAATTGAATGTCTGGATGCAATGGGTTTATAAGCGTATTTATTTCCTTATCAACGACTGAGGATGGGATATCAAGGAGTAAGGATGATTTAGATTTTATCCAATGGGTACCCATGTTTGCTAATTCTTCAGGCGCAGGATAGTTTTGCCAGTTTGATGGTAGCTTGTTTTTTTTGATCGACTGCCTCTTAATCTTTTTTTGAATATTAATTTCAACAATCTTCAAATTGTCAGGAGCCAGCGCCATCGGCACATGTACTAAAAACTCAAGAGCAGCAAGGGCTCTGTTGCCTGAAGCGTAAACGACCGGATAGCCGGCATGATTCCAGCGGCCACCGTAAATTTTTGCGCCCGTACCGGTCATATCGCTGATATGTTCAGAGAGGCCGATTCGAAAAAGTTTTATCACGAATAAACCCCAAATTCTATACGCCCCAATTCTTCCAGCACAAGCTCGGTTCCAAAACACGAGCCAAGCATCTTGAAAGGCGTTTTACCGGCGAAGACCTTATGGGGCGTATTAAGCCATAACAAAAATTTCTTCTTATCCTTAAAAACATCTGCTCCCTTAGCTAAAATTTCAGCAATATGGAGCACTTGCTCGGAGACCGCCGGGTTAAAATGCTGGGTTGAACGATATCTTTGAAGGGTTCTTTCTGTTACCGGTAATAAGTCAGCCACCTGCTTCCATGAGAAGGAAAGATAATTTGCCAAATGTGAAACAGCATTCTTGGTAACGCCAATACTGCCAAGCTCAATTAAGTCCATTTTGCTTTCGAGCTTTTTGCCAAGAATTTTTTCTCCGCCTAAAATTTTTCCAATCTGCGCTAATTGCATAAAACACCTCACTTTTTAACATTTGTCTTAAATATAACGACAAGTGTCATTTTAGTCAACCAAAAAGGTGGCGGTATATGGAGAAGTCAGTAACAGGGATAGGAAACAATAAAGTGATCGATTTCTTTGGGTTTTTTAGCGGCTATCTTATCAAAAACAATAATATCGAGTTGAGAACTGATGTTGTCTATTTTTTTACGGCGGACTTTTTTTTAACCGGGGATTTCTCAATTCCATAAAGAATTTCCGCAACAGTAATCGTACAAATCGCCAAAACACAGGGCCGATACGACATAATCCGGGAAAGAATATCCTGATCCCCACGCATCCAATAACTGACAATATTTGTATCCAGCAAACGCATGATCAAAATTCATCCAGATCAATCGGTTCCAACGGCAAAGGGCTCGGGATCTCAAAATCCGGATCAGCACAAAACATTTTCCAGAAACCATCCGGCCATTGTGTTTTATCCATGGGTTCTAAAATAACTTTATTCCCCTCTTTTTTAATTTTGACCATATCTCCATAGAATTTGAATTGTTTAGGCAGCCGGACGGCCTGGGAACGTCCGTTTTTAAACAACTTAGCGGTTGTTTCCATTGGATTTCTCTTTTTTTTACATTAAATGATATATATCATTTATAACACCGGAAATTCTTTCATTGTTGATTCCCTCCATATATATTCTTCATAACCTGCCCGTACAACATTCGCTATAATTATAATAATTTCTTGCCTGATAATCAATGAATTTGATCGAAGCGAAACATGATCCTTCATGTAATCTTCACGAATGCTGGAAGCCGTAGACAAATAATGCGATTATCGGAGTGCACCGTAGCGGAGACCTTCAGGTCTCCATTCCAGACCAACAGATTAACTCACAATTCAAGACCCGGCACGCATGATTTTGGAAGGTTTAAAGGGCGACGCAGATTACAATAAAGATACTTCTGTGACACTTGGAGAACTGACATCTTATCTATCTGAACAGGTGAGGCGTGAAACGAGGAATTCACAAAGTCCAACAGTGGCAGGCAGGTATGATCCCGCGTTAGCAATTGGGAGATGACTTTATAAAAAAAATAAATATACAATTATAGAAAAGAATAAGCTTTTAACAGGATACAGAGCTTTAGACTCTTTATTTTCCATCTTAAATCTTATGTAAAGAGGGGTTCATTGAAACACTATAATTCGCCACAAAAGATCAACAATATTTTTCCTGCCTTGCACAAAATAAATTGGCGTCATATGTCTATTATTTTTCGCTGTTGCGAGGGTTTTTAAAAGCGAGCACTATAACTTTACGTACCATTTTCTGATTTGAAGGCATACCACATATGGATTTTTTAAAATCTTCGAATAGCTATTGCAAGGTGTAGTGGAAACTGGAATCTTGCTATTGAGCCTTGTTTATATTTAATTCGCAATTCAAGCCTCGGTAACAATTATTTAATCTATTCCGGCACAAAATAAAAATCACCCATCAATGAAGATGAATCCCAAGGCAGTTGCTTATTGTTCGTGGCATGGGCGACACCGATTCTGGTGCGTTTCATTACATCCTCAATTTTCAAGCCCGGTATTTTTAGATTAGTTAGCAGACATTCCGTAAAAATTCCATTTCTGCCGCCACCATCTGCCGCCAAAGCACCCGGGGCGGTTGCAAAAGCGATATATGATCCTTGGGGGGGGGCCATTTTAGCCAAACCCTGGCTATCGGAACGGAAACTCCTTGCAAATGGATTATCTCTGCATGCATCAAGCATGACAATATTTACTTTGCTTTTTGCATTTTCCATCTGGGCGAGAAGCCGTCCTACATCCACGGATTCAAATTCGATTTCCGATTCCATTCGGATCTGGGCATCAACGGGAATCAGATAATTCTTACCACCTACTTGCATACCATGACCTGCGTAATAAAAGGTAAGCGTGGGAGGATCAAAAGATCAAAATCTCAAAACTTGTTAGAGCGCTTGAGAGATTATGAAAATGATGTACTCCGATTTATGGAAAATGTGATCGTTTCGTTTACCAATAATTTGGGAGAAAATGATATCCGGATGACGAAAGTTCAACAGAAAATATCCGGGTGTTTTAGATCTATGGATGGCGCCCTAATTTTTTGCCAAGTAAGAAGTTTTTTGTCGACGTGTCGCAAACAGAAAATTAAATCAAGTCATGCCTTAGATCAGTTGTTTAAAGGTAAATTGCCTGATCTATTATGGTAGTGCTAATACCTATAAAATCACACTGAATGATTACAAAAAACGATGATGTGTTTAATTCAATAATCGGCCAAAATTTTAGTTTTTCAATTTTTTTGTACAAAAAAATGCTTTGTTTTTTCCGGCATCCAGGTAAAAAACAATGTGATCTGGAAACCGAACCGGCCGGTGGTTGACGGTTCACAGGTTAAAACCTTGGCATACAAGTCTGGAAGTACGGTACCCTCAGGTTCCTCCTCCACCCGAATAATCATATTGGCATGGGGCTCAAGCGCCTGTTCCATGACCAACTCGATGGTTGTTCTTCCCAGACAAGTTAAATGTCCCGCGATTCCGATGTCGGAAATAATTTTTCCAGTCATTGAAAAACAAGACACAGGAACGGGAAGCGCTAATTTGCGCAAGACATCCGGCGCCGGAATTTTAAGATTGATCGCCCGAGACCCGGTCGTGCCGATTGCCTCATATAATACGATGGGACGATCAATGCCCTTGAACCGGACTTCTTTAGTTCCTTTAATAATCAGCATTGAAGATACTTTATCATAGGTTGACTGGCTGATCAGTACCTGACCGCCCACCGTATAAGATTCTATCCGGTAGGTGATATTAATTTCCGTCCCCAACGCTGTATAAAAAGCGCGTTTTTCCGATCCGATATTGCCGACCACCACATCGCCGGTATTGATACCAATTCCCATTGCCAGTTCCGGCAGATTCAGCTTCCGCTGCCCGACATTAAATTGAATCAGGGCATTCTGCATGGCAATGGCGCATGCAACCGCGCGTTCCGGATCATCGGGTGCTGTCAGAGGGGCGCCGAAAAAAATGAGAATGCCGTCCCCTAAAAATTCGTTCACGGTCCCGTGATAGTCTTTGATAATATCGGTCATACATTCAAAGTACCGGTTGACCATCGTAATAATTTCCGCCGGCGTCAGCATGGCCGATAACGCGGTAAATCCGCGCAAATCCGATACCAGTGTGGTGACTTCGCGGGTCTCCCCGCTCATTTTCAACCCGTCTTTGGTCTCTAAAATTTCATCGACCACTTCACTGCTTAAATACCGTCCGAAAACCTCCCGGATAAAATCCCGTTGCCGAAGCGTCTGTATTTTGGCTTTTTCTTCCTGAATATAGCGGTAAACCGTCATTGAAATCATGGAAAACATGATAATCATCAGCGGACGGATGATATTGAGCATGATCCCGGCCGCGCAAAACAGCGTGCCGGCCCCTAAGACAAAAAATCCCGCCAGTGCGGTGACCCCGACGGAGAAATACACCGGACGGAAAAAATATCCCATGAACAGCAGGCAACTCATCAGCAGGACTTCCACCCCTATCATCTGCATGCCGGTCAGTTCGGATATATAGGATTCGGTCAGAATATTGTGAATGACATTTGCATGGACCCCGCTTAACGGGTAATTGCTGTCCAGCGGCACCGAACCGATATCCGTCGAACCGGTGGACACATCCGAGATAATGACGATTTTACCGGAAAGTTCTTCTTTCCATATATCCATCATATCCCTGTCGTCCGATGCCGTCAGAATGTCTGAAAAATTGTAATGGTCCATGCGTTCCCACGGGCCGATGAAATTGACGATCATATTGCCCTTGGCATTAATGGGGATAGTAATGTCCCGAACGGTTTGATCACCCGGCTTGCGGGCGTTTTTTAAAATGATCTTTTTACCGGGATGTAAAATTATATCCCAGGGAGGAACTTTTAAATAATCGCACACAACACGCAATGACAGCAACGGCAGATAGTTGTCATTGAATCGGACCAGCAGCGGTACACGCCGTAACACACCGTCATTGTCAAATTTAACACTGATGGACCCCGATCCCGACGCTGCAGCCGACAGTTCGTCAAACGTCGTCAGCGGATTTCCAGCCCGGAACAATGCGGCAGGCTCTCCGATTACCTTTACATCGAATTTTAAGGCATCCAGCTGCGAAAATCGGGCAAGTTCATTTATTTGGTTCTGGTCCGCGCGGGCCTTCTCTGAAAGCGCCACCGCAAACCCGAAATAAACATTTCCAGCGGATCGCGTGGCCTGGATTAACAAATCATCATCCGTTTTTTGTTTATGTCCGGCAAAAATAAAATCATAAAGCTGGGCGGCAACGTCCATTTTTGAAAGATTTTCCACCGCCCGGGCAAAATGGGACCGGTTTAAATGATAATCACCCAGCCTCGTGGTGCTGGTGTCATTTAAATCCACATGCACCACCTGCTGATTATACGCTGGCCGAAAGGCATCAATGGCGTTTCGAAAAACAAAGAGCTGGTCGATGCTCTGACTATTCCAAGCATTAAACACATTGGGCAGGAAAATAAAGGCGATATGCGAGACGACAAATGAGGCGCCGGTTAACAGCAGCAAAATGAAGATGCGTGGTTTACTGATGTTCAATCGTATAGGACCTGTAGTAAAAATCAATACCGGTTATTTCCATCGCGTGAAGCGCCAGATCTTCATTGGTGGTATTTTTAACCTCACCGGCGGCGCGCTTGCCGCCGATAATACGGACCGGGCGTTCGGCCGAGGCCTTTAAGCGCATATTTTTTTTCTTCAGGAACTTGATCTCCGTGCGAATCCGGTCGGACAATTCGGCCCTGGCGATTGGGTCGGCATTTTTATACTGGTTGGTGAGTATTTCCAGATTCTCCAGCCGTTCGGCGGATGCCAGCAGGTAAAACATTTCCACGCCGACATGGGAATCCAGTTCAAACCACATGTTCCCCTCGGGAATAAAATAACTGTCCGGTCCGAAAAAAGTGGGGGGTGCTGCGTGGAATTTGTGTGGGAATAAAACATTCAGTTCGTCTTTGCTGCTGAAATACAGCAAATACACATGACAGCGGTTTTTTAATTTAATAAAAAACTTAATCTGATCGCCGGTTTTCAAAATCGTATCCCGGAAAATCGATTTAAATTCACCGCCGGTCGGATTATGCCGGATGGCGCCAAAGGACCACAAAAATTGAATGTTGTTTTCCCGGGTTTTATTTTCCTGCTGCGCAGGCAGGGAAACAGCGCTCAAAAAAACCAGCAATATCGAAACAATACCCAGGCGGAAAACAGATTGACAGATCATCGTTTTAATATACCATTTTACCTGAATGAGCCCATGAACGGCAGGTTCCAGATGGTCGGGTCCCCGGTTGATGTGGTGATAATAGGGTGTTTGGCCACACCTAAAACATTCAGGGTTTCCAAGGGCATGGCGGAATTCATGTATGCCCGAATTTCTCCCATGGTGACCATCCCGTCTTTCGGACCGGCGCTTTCGTATCCATCGGCTTCCCCGTTCAATCCTTGTAAAAGGCAATGCGTAAATGCGCCATTGTGCCAGGCAACATCTTCGATGGACTGACGGTCAGCTTCCGCGCCGACCATAAAAATCCATCCATGCGGAATGTTGGTTTCTCTTTTGATTTTTTCCAAATACGGTTTTACGGTTAGCCCTCTCTTGCCGCGGGTAATTAATTTACCGGCATGGCAGGTGTCTGCAATGAGTAGTACATTCCTGGTACCGCGTTCCTCAAGCACCCTTCGTACTTGATCCATACGATAGCCGGTTGATGGAATTTTGATATCTGTATCATGACAGGCAAAATAGATTTTCTCAGGATCTTCGGGATCCGGATACGCATGACCGGCCCAGAAAAGCATAATCAAATCATCATTATTCGCCATGGTAAGCCAGGATTCAAGTGCGATGCCGATGTCTCGCTTGGTGGCACTGTTGTTCACCAGCAAACGGATACGATCCTCTGGCCATCCGTTTTGGATTAAAAGTTGCTGAACTGCCAGTGCATCATCATCTGCATAGAGCAAATTGGTCAGGTTTGTTTTCTCGGAAGCATGCAGATATTGAGAGATACCAATAATAACCGCAAACCGTTTGTCAATCGGCTGCTTGTTTGAAGTATCTGCTAATATTGCACTCGCACCCATCTCCAGTTGATTGGCGGGTACTGCCGGATGGGTCCTGGCATATTCACAGACTTTGTTATTTAAATCTTCCCAGTTTAATTTGCAGACAAAATCGATTGCAACGGCTTTAACATGACTGTCTGTATTTTTATATGATTCTTCAAGGTAAATTTTCTTTGTTCCCCACGCGGAAGAACTGACAATTGCCGGTGGTGGGGAAAATTCCTTCTTTGCCAATTTCAACGTATTATCATATTTTGGTGAAATACTGATTATCCAGTCGAATTCAGCGGTTTCCTTGACAATGCCCGGTATTGATAAAACAGCAATCCCCAAAGGGGCGGCAACAATTGACAAAGTCGCGGGCCAGCCCAGCAATAAAAGCGTATTATTCCTTTTGGTTTCATGTATTGGGAGACGACAGTCAAGTTCCAGAAGATAATCATAATTTACCCCGGATAGGGGGTCAAAAGTACAGACGATAAAAAAAATAAAATTCTGAGCATTTGAACTGTTTAATTTTTGAACAATTTCCCTGGTAATGTCATCCGCCCGTTTAAAATGTACTGATTTTGAGCCATTGGCAAATGATGTTCGAACGGCCACCCGGACAGGCTCTGAATTTTTTTTCGGGGCTTTAAATGAGGAATAGGAAAAATTATACGGTTTGTTGACGACGCTTGAACAACCGGACAGAAAAAAAAAGACCGCAATGCCGACAATAAAAAAAAGACGAGTAAATATCTTATGTTTGTTTAACATGATGACCGACCAGGCGTCATTTGAATTTAAATCATGTTCCAAGAGGAAATCATCTTCATCAAGATGATTTCCTCTTATTAAAAATACAAAGCCAGTTTACAATATTGATTTAAACAAACCTTTCTGATTAGCAGGTTTCAGGACGATGTTTTAAAACCCTGCTGCCGATGCTATCGGTTATACTTAATCGCAAGGCCCGTCAATTTAACGGTAGTGGCGGAATACAATGCAATAATATATCTCTGGCAACGGGTATCGACTTTGATATTAATCACATCATCAGCGCCTACGGCAAGAGCCTCTTCCCAAAGCGAGCCGTATCCATTATCCCCGCTTGAAATTAGGCCCAATACATTATGGCTTGATGCCTCTGCGGTCACTGTTTTTAAAATGGTGAAATCATCCGTATCAATATTGAATCTGACTTCCGAACCCACATAATTCGGATATGTCACATCACCCACCAGCTGTCCAAGACTAACACCAGCTGGGGCTGTGTTTCCCGCACCACCCGGATGTGTAATTGCAAACCCCGCACAACCCGTCATTGCAAACATTAAAGCAACCAACAACAACATTAAACTATATCTAATCTTTTGATTCATGTTTTTATACTCCTCCCTGTTCGTAATAGATTAGTTTCTCTAATGTGGATAATATTCGATATCTGTCTAAAAATAAATATTTTCATAGATACGAAAGAATCACTTAATAGAGATGAAATTGAGCTTCAAACTATAAAAACCGCCGGGCCAGACTTTAAACAGGCCTTCCGAAAAATATGTCACCCCCTTTACACATTATTGTTTATTGGTCCAGATAATGCAAGTTGTCCGGCAATTCCCGCCTAAATAAATAAAAACAATAATTTATTTATTTTGGAAATTATTTTTATGACAGGATTAGTAAAAACAGTCAAATAAAATATTCTTTCATCTTCAACTCAAGTTTCTTAAAAATGATCATGCGGCGATCCTAAGTAGTACAGACATAATAGAATTAAGTTTGGATTTGCGCGGTTCCGGGCAAACTAAACTAAAATCCTCCTCCGTCGAAGCTTTTGCAATCAATCGGCGAACATCGGAAAAGGCAAAATGATTGCGACCTATAACCGCATGCCGACGACTTGGTGTTTTATCAAGCCGGCTGGCATAAATCCAGGTCACCGAGGTGGCCATCATGCAAAAGTGAAGATGATTTTTAACGGCATTCGCATTCCGGGTCTGGGTATCCGCACTGCCGATGTCTCGTTTCAGCTCTTTGAAAGACGCCTCAATTTTCCAGCGGGCGCCGTAATATTCGATAATTTCCGGCACAGAAAGTGTCAAGTCTGTTGAAAATAATGCAACCCACCGGGTCTTGCGATAAATCCACACCACCCTGACCGAGCATTTGATGGTTTTAAGCATTACAATACGGTCATACGCAACAACCGTCCGGACGC